>OJLA01002519.1_pt1 | contig 10722 bp, 4 predicted proteins | sample 1596611 | NCBI WGS metagenome assembly OJLA01 (sample SAMEA4350168, study PRJEB24818) | metagenome | biome: human; feature: gut; material: faeces | place: Denmark | collected 2013-09
CCGCCGACGTGCGCCTCGGCGTGTTTGACGCCCTCGGGCGCGCCCTCTGCCCCGTCACGAGCGAGTCGGCAGCCCCCGGCACCCACAGCGAGTGCCTCGCCCTCACGTCGCCCCCGTCGGGCAACGCCCTGCTGACCGTGTGGGTCGGCGACGACAACATGACATTCAAGGTAAGGACAGAATAAACGACACAGCCATGAAGACACCCCTCCCCCTCATCGCGGCACTGCTCTGCGCCGCCCCCGTGTCAGCCGCGCTGACCACCCCCGACACCGCAACCGCGCCCGACACCGCGGCGGTGGCACACGCCCCCGCCGTGCAGTCCGACGACGCATCCTACGAGATGCAGTTCCTCCCCTCGGTCATCCCGCCAACACCGCAGGCGGCTGCGCTCGCCCGCTACGGCGAGTACCCCGTGAGCCACACCACCGGCATCCCCGACATAACAATCCCCCTCTACGAGATTGACCTCGGCGGCTACAGGCTCCCGATAACAATCTCATACCATGCATCGGGCTTCCGCCCCGACGATGTGGCGACCCCGGTCGGTCTCGGCTGGGTGCTGAACGCGGGCGGTGCCGTGACCCGCACAATCATGGGCGCGCCCGACTTTGAGACCGGTGACATGACGCTCGACACCCTCTACCGCAACTACAGCGAGGTCGACCGCATAGTGCAGGATGCAAAAAAGGCGGGAGCCAACATACATATCCTTGAGTCCCTCGCATTAAAGGGGCAGTTCTCCACCATAGATTCCGAGTCCGACCGCTATACGTTCAACCTTCCCGGACAAAGCGGCGTTTTCCGCTATTCCCACCGTGACCGACAGTTCATCCCCCTCAACCATTCCCCGCTCCAGATAACACATTCGGGACACCGGGAAAACCTGAGATTCAAGATATGCAACGGCGACAACACCATATATTATTTTGATCGGCAGGAATGTATCGGTGTGAACGATGACGAGGGGATGCCGTTTGCAAGCTCCTGGTACATGACGGAAGCGCATACCCCCTATGGCAGTGTGGATTTTGAATACACCAGAGGAGAAAGATATGACATAACCCGTTCATCCCAGACCTATTTTGCTGGCATGGGGTTTGTCTACGATGAATCCTCCCACAGTGATGACCCTGCCTACACGGACGACAGGGTTGAGTCGACCACGATGTATGTCTACAAGCCGCAGTTACTGAAATCAATGTCATGGGACGGCGGCAAAATCGATTTCATCTATGCCCGCGATCGCAAGGACGTTGCAGTTGAGCGGCTTGTAAAGGCCATTGTGAAAGATTCACGAGGCAACGTGAGGAAGACTGTCACCTTCCATAACGGCAGTTACATGGGCGACACCTCTATGAAAGAAAAATGCCGCTTGATACTCGACAGCATAAGCGACTCAGAGGCTGGCGTCTACAGGTTCTCATATTGCAATGCCGGAGCCATGGAATGTCCCACACACCTTGCTGCGTACGGTAAAGACTACTGGGGGTATGCCAACGGCACCAAGGGATATTACCTTATGTCGGTCCGCGCCTCCGATATAATGCATGCCGATGCCCCCTACTCGGCAGGGGACAAGTCGGGCATGGGTGTTGACAGGTATTCCAATGAACATGAGATGATGCGCGGGGTGCTTGTATCCATCATGTATCCAACAGGAGGGCAAACCACCTTTGAGTACGAGGCAAACCGCTGGAAGCAACTCGAGAACGGCGGATGGAAAACACGCACCGTAGGGGGGCTCAGGATAAAGACTATTAAGAGCGGGGATGTCACACGGAGCTACGAATATACAACCCCTGTAGCCCAATATGACCCGGACTACCTGATGATTCACAAAGGTAAATGGACATGGGCAATCAACATCACCGGTGCTATCATTCAGGATGTGTATGTCGGTTCTATCACCCCGGCAGTACCGTTGAGCAAGTCCGGTGCTCCCGTGAGATACGTCACGGTGACGGAAAAGCATGATGACGGATCGGGTGTGGTGTATGAGTACGGCTGCGGCAGGGTAGACGACATTCTGGAGTACCCCGTGCCGGAAGAGCATCCCTCCATGTACCTCTCCGACAGACACGACGAGGGCAACGACGACCCTCTGCTGTTGAGAAAGACCATATACGGGACTGACTGGCAACCCGTGACCGGTGAGGAATATGAATATGAAGGGATGACACTGAAAAAATTTGCAACCGGTGTCAGGGTTGTAAACAAGCATTATTACTGGTCTACACGAGGAGGGGGCGGACCCTGGATATTCTATCAGAAGCTGACCTCTGATTTCCTTGAATATGCACCGGTCACCGCCACGGCGAAGGCGTTCAACCGCGTCAGGAAGACAGTCACCGACCATGTGACGGGCGTGGTGACCGACCACACCTACACCTACGACCCGCAGCTCCGCACGTTGAAGCCCCGCTCCGTGGCGTTCACCGACAGTGACGGCTCCCGCGACTCGACACGCTACGAGTTCCCATTCGACCGCACCGACGCATTCCATGCCGGGATGGCACGGCATTTTCCCGATGCGGTGCTGTCGGCAAGGACATTCCGCGACGGCACACCGGCAACCACCGTCGCCACCGGATATGACCAATGGTATTATCCCGAAGTGGTCTCCACCGCCTTCGGCGACGGCGCGCTGCAGGAGCGCGAGCGTGTGCTCTCGCGCGGCGCGGGCAACCGCCCCACGGCGATACTTGTCAACACCGTTGACACCACCCTCATCGAGTGGGACGCCAAAGGGCTGCACCCCCTGAAAATCACCGCCCCCGGCGGGCTCTCCACGAGCTATGAATGGAAGCCCCTCACCGGGGTCACGATGGTGACCGACCCGCGCGACTACAAGACCGCCTACGGCTATGACGCCCCAGGGCGCCTGTCGTTCCTCCGCGACGCCCGCGACCCGCTGCAGACATTCTCCTACTCCATCGTCAACGGCCCGTACGGGACGCAGGCCGACAACTCCGTCACCACCATGCGCCACCTCAACGCATCCGGCGCCCGCGTCATTACGCGTCAATACCACGACCACCTCGGGCGACCTACCGCGCTGGCGCAGGGCGGACTCAACACCGCCGGGACATACGTCTACACCCTCCAGACCTACGACACCTCCGGGCGCGTAGCCGACACGTGGCTCCCCGTCGAGGGCACATCGTCAATAAAGAATCCGACTTCATCCGAGATCGCCGCGTGGGCGCAGTCGACCTACTCCGATTCCCATGCCTTCTCCACGGCAACCTACGACGGCGCCGACCGCCCTGTGCGCTCCACCACCCCGGGCGACCTGTGGCATGCCGCCGGAAAGGGGCGCGACATCGTGCGCCTCACCAACGCCGCCAACTCCGTCAGGCGTTACTCCGCCCCTGTCGACGGCACGTCGCTCGTCAAGAACGGCTACTACCCCGCAGGCTCCCTCCACGGCGAGAAGACTGTCGACGAGGACGGCAACAGCATCACCGTGTTCACCGACAAGGCGGGGCGCAAGGTGCTTGAGCGGCGCGGCTCATCCAACGACACCTACTTCGTCTACAACGCCTACGGGCAGCTCCGCTTCGTGCTCTCCCCCGAGTACCAGACGGCGGGCTACAAGGAGAAATACGCCTACGAGTACCGCTACGACGCCCGAGGCAACGTGGTCAAGCGTTTCATCCCCGGCTGCGGCTACACGCAGTACTGGTATGACCGTGCCGACCGGCTCACCTTCATGCAGGACCCGACGCTGCGCGAGGCGGGGCTCTACCGCTTCTACCTCTACGACCGAGCCGGGCGTCTTGCCGTGCAGGGCACCGCGGCTACATGCTCCCGCTCAGCCGCCGTCAATCCCGTCACCTACACCCACGGCTCTGCGGGCATAGGCTCCACGGGATATGTCATGGCCGACCCCTCGCGCATATCCTCCCCCGTCATCGAGTCGGCAGCCTACTATGACTCCTACACACTCCCCGCGGCATTCACGCCGCTGAAGCTCGCCTCCCCGCCGCAGGTCAACACCACCGGCCTCGCCACCGCATCCCTGGGCGTCGCCTCCGACGGCACACTCCTCCGCTCCGTCACCTACTACGACGGCTTCGGGCGCGTGACCGAGCGGCGCTCAACCGGGCTGCGCGGCGCCCTCGCCATCGAGAACACCTTCTACTCCTACACCGACCGGCCCGTGAAGACGCGCTTCCGCGAGGGCGCGGTCTCTGTCACCACCGACTACACCTACGACCCCGCAACCGACCTGCTCCTCTCCCGCCGCGTCACCGCCGACACCGGCTCCGGGGCATACTCGGCGCTTGTCGCCTCATATTCCTACGACGCCCTCGGCAACGTCTCGGCGGTGACACTCGGCAACTCCGCCGGGACGGTCTCCTACACCCGCGACCTCCACGGGCGGCTGCGCACCGTCAGCCACCCGGCATTCTCGCAGCGGCTCTTCTACGCCGACGGTCCCGGCACACCGCTATACAGCGGGCGCATAAGCTCGATGATGTGGAAGTCGACCGACTGGTACCGCTGGCGCGGCTACCGCTACACCTACAACCCCCTCGGCTGGCTCACAAAGGCGCAGTACGGCGAGAACGAGACCCTCACCACCGACCGCGACCACTACACCCTCTCCATTGACGAGTTTACCGCCAACGGCTCCATCCGCCGCCTCCGGCGCCACGGTCTCAAGGATGACGGGAAGTACGGCAAGATTGACAACCTCCACCTCAGCTACGACGGCAACCGCCTCGTGGAGGTCACCGAGGATGCCGACCGCGTCACCCGCGAGGGAGCAAACGACTATAATCCCGCCAACGGCACCACGGGCTATATCGGCTATAACAGTGCCGGGGCGCTCACTCACGACACAGGCAGGGGCATCGCGTCAGTCACCTACGACAACCTCAACATGCCCCTCACGCTCAGGACAACCAGAGGCAACCCCATCGACTACACCTATTCTCCCGAGGGCAAAAGGCTGCGCACAATCCACAACACCGTTACGGGATATCATCTTGTGTATCCGGGTCGCCCCGACTCGGCTGTGTTCGTCACACCCGGAGGAGGCACCACTCCCGTCACGGAGGCTCTGTACCGCCGTGACACCCTCGACTACTCCGGACCGGTCATCTACGAGAACGGGGCGGTTAAGCGGGTGATGTTTGACGGGGGCTACGCCACCTTCGACGCGAAGGGTGTGCCCGGATGGCACTACTTCCTGTGCGACCATGCGGGCAGTGTGCGCGTGGTCGCCGACATGTGGGGGCGCGCCGAGCAGATAAACCACTACTATCCCTACGGGCTGACTTTCGCCGATGCCGGTAAGGCTCCCGACCACCAGCCCTTCAAGTTCGGCGGCAAGGAGCTCGACGCAATGTACGGGCTCAACCTCCATGACTTCCATGCCCGGCTGCAGATCCCCGACCTCGCCCGCTTCGACCGACCAGACCCCCTCAGCTGGAAAATCCCGCACCTCTCCCCATATCTCTTCTGCGCCAACGACCCCGTCAACAACACCGACCCCACCGGAAAAATTGTTGAATATCTAGGTGCTGATCCAGAACGTGAGGACGTAATTAAAACATGTATACAAACTCTCCGTAATAATAGTACGGTTTTTAATGAGGTTTACGATTGCCTGGAATCTCTATCCGATGTGATAACTGTCGGACTTGGAATCACTTCTGATACTGGGAACGGCGAAAAGGCTCCTGGAGAATACAGGGTAGACGAAAAAGCCATAGTATTCAACATGTCGAATGAAAATCCATCCTATTCTGTAATCTCTGAAGAGTTTTATCATGCTTACCAGGAAGCGAACAAAACCTTTAACATCGGTGAGTGGAATCGCGAATTTGAAGCAAAAGTCGCAACTTCAGTCATATGCGGAGAAGCCGGAGCGCCATTAGGCGCATATACGAATACAGACAACTTTTTTCTTGACGTATATCACAATAAGCCTAATGTGTTTTCAAGCGATTTCGCCTCTAAATATATGTTTCATGGCAATAAATTTGCCAATTCATATAAGAATCTCACTCATTATAATGTCACTATAAATAGCGTACCTAATACATTAAAATTTATACTACAAAAATGAAAAGAATTGTAATTCTCTTAGCATGTCTTATTTTCATGGTTGGCATTAATGGTAAAATCAGAGTCTATACTCGTAATGACCAAGCTATCATGGACATATATAGTGCCTATTTGGCGTTAGCCTTACTAAAGGAAGAAAACAGGTATTTGCTATTTACATTACTTGATCGCCCAAATGAGAGATTAACAATAAAATCGCTCTTAAGGCCTGACGACAACTTAGAGATGATCAACGTGTCCAAAAAACCTCTTTCATTTACTTCAGAAGATGCTGACTCTCTTTTTTTAAGAATTAAAAAAGAGTTTTTTAAATCAGACACTATCGTTTGCTATGGAGTCTATGGTTGTTACAATCTTAATCCGCAAGAAGATTTTGACTATCTTAACTGCGTTCATACGGCACCTTTCAGTTCTTACCCTTTTCAAGAAGCAGTCAAAAAATCTGGGGCAAAGACTGATGATGAGAAAATTGAAGTCTTAAAGGATTGGATAAATGAAGTAATTAAACAGAAAAGGATGATGTCAACCAATCCAAGGAAATATTTGAAATGATGCTCTTCTATACAAGACAGACTTTGATTGTCGAATCATTCTTCGTGAACTATATTGAAAACCCTCATACCGGGAAAGTTCCCGACCACCAGCCCTGCAAGTTCGGCGGCAAGGAGCTCGACGCAATGTACGGGCTCAACCTCCACGACTTCCACGCCCGACTGCAGATCCCCGACCTCGGTCGCTTCGACCGACCCGACCCCCTCTGCGAGAAAACCCCGCACCTCTCCCCATACCTCTTCTGCGCCAACGACCCCGTCAACAACACCGACCCCACAGGAATGGATATCTGGGATGTTGATCAATGGGGTAAAATCCTGAACCGGACAGAAAATAAGGACATGGACCAGATTAGGCTCGTGAACGAAGATCGCAGTCAACGTCAGGACAAGGATGGCAACGACCTCACCCTTGAATTTGACTACGGGACAATTGAGAGTCAGGAGACCATATCGACCGGAAAAGAATCCAACTTTGAGGTCTATAAGGTAAGGGGCGACGCAAACGCCACAAAGCTCTTCGAGTTCCTCAGCAACAACATATCGATCGAGCCAAACCAGGTCGAGTTCAGCCATATTATGACCGGTATGGCAGGCGACCAAGGTCTCAATTTCATCTCGACCGGTCACATGAAAGGCGCCGAGCCCGGAATGTCATACCTGTATGCAACCCAGTTGCAATATTACTACACCATCAGGGAAATGAACCACAGTCATCCGGTGGGAGACGAGTTTGACAACATCGATGAAACTTTTATCAAGCAAGTAACAGAAAACCAAAGAAATAATAAATTTTTAATTCCTAAATTTAGTATATATCATGTTCCCACTAAAAAATACATTAAATATTAAATTCATGCTTATGTTGTCTCTGTTATCCGTAGCATATCCTGTTTCAGCATGGCATTATAATGAAAAAACGGATAAAATGCATACAACACTTAAAAAAGTGGATATTTTAGACACTAATTTCATAGTTCAATTAGATTCTCTACTAAAGACTACTCATCTAAAGAATGCGCCATATTTCAAGTTCAATTTTGGAAGAATAGATTCATGTATTCCTCTAGATGATGGAACTAAGTATTATCTTCTAAAGACTACTCCTCCTTTTAATGAATTGGATGAGTTATATATTAATATCTGGGGGGACGATTATCCTGACGATGTTTTTGGAGAGTGGGGGCTTAAATATAAGACCAAATATTTCATTTTTCCTCGCAACTCTCCACAGGGACTTATTCAAGAAAAAAAATTACTGCAAGATTTCGATTTTACCGCTGACTTGGTCATAAAAAGTATGACACGGCAGCCCATTGTTGTTAAATGGATTAAAGATAAGGGATTTGTCATAATGAATAAAGACACATTTGTCTTCATGTGACAATATCTGTGGCAATGTGGTGGATACATCATGAAAACGCCTCTCCCTGCCATATTACCGGCTGCATCAATAACCGCCACTAAAATTCGCAATCATGAAAGATATTTTTGACGGAATTAATTACTGGATTTATTGGTATGAATACAGGGTATGGGGCGGAAGTTGGAACATCTTTCTTCATTTAGCTATAATGTTTTTAAGGTTCTGTATGTTACTTTTCGGCATTATGTTCACACGATATAATATAATCCTTCACTTAAGGACAGGTGCACCTATAAGACTCATACCGCTAATTTCTCTTGGTTTAACATTATGCCTGGCGATATATTTATTATGGAAAAGGAGATACAAGGTTATTTTGTCTCAACATGACAAATTTCGTAGACCTAAATATATAATCTGGACAATATCCATAGTCGTGCTTGCAGTGATTGGGGGGCTTGGTCCGTGGCCCTATCTCGCACTTACAGCCGAATAAACCGATTTGATAGCGAAACCTTTATCAGGATAATCCGGAATCGCAACAGTTACAGTTTCGACAGCTATACGGGGTATTATCGCAAAGGCGGTGTAAATTATTGACTCTTTTACCGGCTGCGCTCACCCCATGAAAGGATTGAGCATAAGATGTTTCCGACAGGAATCATCCAGGAGCAGGATTGATGATTCTCTGTCGGAAACCTACGGAATTGCTATTTATCCCTCTCTCCGTCTGCATCTCGCCATGCAGACGGGATAACTCGTCAGACTGAGGTCATCTTGTCGTCGTCGGTGGGAGCGGGCACGGTGTCCACGTCCTTGAATAGTTTGCCAAGCACATTTTCCTGGAATTTCTGCATGAGTTCCCAGAAGTTCGGGACAAACAGTGTGCCGAGTATTGCGTTCATAAGCATACCGAACACCACCGCCGAGCCGAGAGCCACGCGGCTTTCCGCGCCTGCTCCGTGGGCAAACATCATAGGCATCACACCGAAGATAAACGCTATCGCCGTCATCATGATCGGGCGGAAACGTATCACGCCGGCATTCTGCGCCGACTGCCGCAGGTCCATTCCCGTGCGACGGAAATAAGTGGCATACTCCACGATAAGGATGGCGTTTTTAGCCGACAATCCGAGAAGGAGGATAAGACCTATCTGGGTATAGATACTGATGCTCTGACTCATGAAAATCGAGCCAAGTACCGTACCAAGTATGGCGACAGGCATTGACAGCACTACTGCTATCGGGTCGGTCCAGCTCTCATATTGCGCGGCAAGCACAAGCAGCGTCAGGATGATGGCGAATATAAACACTACAGTAACCGTAGTACCGGATTGGGTCTCCTGATACGCCTCACCGGTCCATGCGTAAGAATAATTGCTTCCGAGAGTCTTATCCACAAGCTCCTCCATCGCTTTTATACCGTCGCTTGAGCTTACGCCCTTGGCAAGGTTGGCGGTGACCGCCGCCGTGCCGTACATATTGTAGCGCGACGCCGTAGGCTCCCCCATCGAGGGACGTATTGTGGTAAATGATGCAAACGGCACCATCTCCCCGTCGGCGTTACGCACACTGAGCCTCATCACATCGTCGATATTGCCTCTGGCATTGGCATCGCCCTTTACCGTCACCTGATAAACCCTGCCAAATTCAGTGAAGTCATTTACATAGCTTCCTCCCATGTAAGCCCCGAGTGTGGAAAATATATCTTCCATAGTCAAGCCCTGCAGCTTCACCTTGTCACGGTCTATGTCAAGACTATACTGAGGCACTACACCCTGATACAGGCTCGTGATTGATGCTATGCGGTCATCATCCTTCGCCGCTTCCTGGAGGCTTGCGATGGCTTTCATCATCTCCGACGCACCGAGATTGTTTATATCCAGAATCTGCATTTCAAGACCCGATGACATGCCGAGACCCGGAATCGTCGACGGGTTGACCGAGAAGATAATCGCCTCCTGATAACGTGACGCGATACTGCTCACGCTATCTATGATGGCAAACACGCTCTGCCCCGCCTTCTTGCGCTCCTTCCACGGTTTCAGCACCACGAAAAGCGAGCCCATGTTTGACGATGCGCCGCCACCCATAAACGAGAAACCCGATATCGCCATAACATCTGCGACTTCCGGAAGCTCCTTGCGTATCTGATATGACAGGTCGTTGACCACCTTTTCAGTGCGTTCAAGCGACGCACCTTCCGGGAGTTGGATAGATGACATGAAATATCCCTGATCCTCCTGAGGCACATAGCTTGTAGGCCACATCAGGAACGCGATGACGCCCGCTACTGCGATTACTACATACACAGCCAATGACCAGCCGGCATGCTTGAGCATCTTCCCGATGGAATTTTTGTAAAAATTCTCTACGGCATTATACCCCTTGTTGAACACACGGTAAATGACGTTTTTCGTGTTCTTGTTGCGGGGGGTGAGGAAAAGCGCACACATCGCCGGAGTGAAGGTAAGGGCGTTGAAACCTGAAAATGCGGTCGACACGGCAATGGTCAACGCAAACTGCTTGTAAAGCTGCCCCGTGATACCGCTTACAAACGCCGTAGGGATAAACACCGAAAGCAACACAAGCACCTCGCCCACGACAGGACCGGTCAACTCGTTCATAGCCTTTTCCGCAGCCTGCCGCCGTGACAGTTTCCCCTCATCCACAAGACGGGCACAATCCTCCACTACCACTATGGCATCATCCACCACTATGGCT
>OJLA01002522.1_pt1 | contig 10710 bp, 6 predicted proteins | sample 1596611 | NCBI WGS metagenome assembly OJLA01 (sample SAMEA4350168, study PRJEB24818) | metagenome | biome: human; feature: gut; material: faeces | place: Denmark | collected 2013-09
CGGTTATTTTTATATCCGTACAACAATCATCAATTATGGCATTAGTAACATCACCAAAGCCAATTATACCACCAAAATTATTAGTATCTTTGTACTTTTGATAAGTTCCATAAATATAGCTATCATCGGTACCTATGATTTTTAACCCTTGGATTACTGGCGTATTTCCACTTATATTTCCAATAATTCCTCCAACCTTATATTCGCCATCAATATTTATCTTACCAGTTATAGTTATATTGGTAAATATACTTTTGCCTTTTGCATAGCCAACTAATGCACCTGTTCCTTGTAAAGACCTTACACCTTCGTTCATCATTCCATTTACAATGGTAACATTATTAATTTTAACATTTTTAATTGTTGCGTCAAGAGTTTGTCCAAATATCCCTGCATTATAATAAGATTCTTCGCTGCTAATGTGTTCACCTATTTTTGTATGTTCAGCTACTATATGTAAGTTATTTATTTGATGTCCTTGACCATTGAACACCCCTGAAAAATAATATTCATTATTTTTTGAAACGCCTTTTCCCGATGTTCCAATAGGAATCCATGCGTGTCCTCCTAAATCAATATCACTATTTAAAAGAATTACTTTATTTTTAAAATCATTGCCAGTATTAACTAATTTTGCAAGACCAGCTCATTCTTCAGCATTATTGATTTTAAAGACACTTTTTTCTTCATTATACCAAAGAGTATTTTCATTTTTATTCCAAACTGAATTTTGGACAAAATATTTCCAAGTCAGTTCTTTATCACCATATGTAAATTTAGCAATATGTTCGCCAATAATCGATAAATCAAAGCCATTAACATTTATACTAGCATCACTTGCTTTCTTTATTATGTTTTTTTTACCATTTGTTATTTTTATTTTAATGTTTTCTAATGCTTGGTTAGTACTAGTATTAACAACATACGATTCTAGAGGTTTTTCTAAAAACTCTAACTTTTCACTTTCTTTCTTTTTACAACTTGTAAAACAAAGAAGCATAATAATTATTAAACTTAAAATGATTTTTTTCTTCATAATAGTATTATGTCCTTTTTCTTTGATTTATTAAAAGTTAAAATTTACCAAAATAAAAGCCAATTTGATTAACAAAATCAAACTGGTTTAACTTTTTAATTTTCATAAATTACATCAACTGGTAATCCAACATAAGTAAAGAATGGATTGTCTAGTAAATACTCAGCATTTAGCGGATTAGGTCTTGAAGCAGTTGCATTGTAATACCAACCACTTAAGCCCTTTCCATCTTTTTTTAATTCAAATAGATATTCATAATTGTCTTTTGTTGTAAGATGCAACTTCCAATCAAAAATTGAATATGTACCTACTTCAATTGTAGTATAGGTTATTGTTTTTTTCATAATTATAGTAGATGGTGAATCATGTGGCGGATTTAAATAAGAAAAAGTTATTGAAACATAGCCAATGGAAAATTGGAAATTATCTTCTATTGATATTACTCTATCCATAAATCTAGACCCATTTTTAGCTGGTACATACCAGCCAATGTTTGTACCACTGGCATTATGATATATGCTATTTCTTATAATGCTTCCTATTTTCTTTATATTATCATCAGATATTTCTGCAACAACAAATTTTGATGGTGTTGTATTCTCAGAAAGTACTACCTTTTTTGCCTTAAAGTAAAACTTATAAGAAATGTATAAATCTTTACCTGGTAATGAATTTGCTAATACTTTATTTTTATCATTAACAACTCTACGTTTTGTATTAATTAACAAATCTTCACGCAAATGGTTGATTCCTAGACTATTAAATGTTTCTTCCGTCATTACTTGCCAGTTTAGTGGATCTATTAAATTAAAAATACTATAGTAGCTTTTATCAATATCAAATTTACTATTTTCATATACTAACTCAGTAACACTACTATTATAAAAGCACAAATCTTTATATAAAGTATCGTCATATACAATGTCATAGTCACACCACTCGGTTGGAAGGGATGATGAACTGACCATTTGTCGCATTACAAACGCATAATCTACTTCTTCATTATCAGCTAAACAATAAGCCTCCGTACTTATCGCATTAGCAGTTTCACCATAATTATATATTGAATAATTTAAATATTTAAATTTTTTCTCTGTGCCATCATCATTTTTTACCTTATATTCATTATTTTTATAATCAACTATTTTAATCTTATTTACTGTATTTCCCGTTTGATAATCTGTAACATTACGTATTATTTTTATTGTTGCTTTTATATTGCTTTTAGTTTTTTCATAAAATGCCTTCATATCATCTTTGCCTGAAACTACTTGCGAGTTATCTATTTGTACTTGATAGTCAGTTTTAACATCCTCATTAGAAACCTTAGTTTTACAAGATGATAAAGTTATTATCGATAAAATTATAAAAACGTTAATAAATAATTTTCTCATTTTACACCTCGAATGTTATCGCAATTAAGCGTTTATTTGAAATTTGAAGGCAATACAATATGTAGCTATTATATTTGTTTGGTTCTATCTCTATATGATTAATATCTTTATTTTTAGTATTAACAATTTTATAATAATCACTCGTTTTAAGATATTCAGTTGCAATTAACGGCAAATTATCTTTAATATTTTCAGGTAATTCACTCATCCAAGTTTGATCAACATTAATGATTTCATTTTTAAATACAAAATAATATAATTCATTGGGATATGAACTATTATTATATTTTTGCCAAGATTCAAAATCAATGTAATTATATTCAATAATTTTTGGTAATTTAGTGCCTAAATAATTTTCAGTTTTTTCAATAATTTTTTTATCTGTAATAGTTTTAGAATTATTATTTATTATAACAATAGTAATAGTTATCAATAATAACAATACTGCTACACCGATTAAACTAATTATTAAATAGTTTTTTTTCTTAACTGACTTTTTTTCATTACCCATTAATTCATCAATTGAAACATCTAATAAATTAGAAATTGATTGATATAAGCTAACATCTGGAATACCTTTATCATTTTCCCATTTACTAATTGCTTGCTTAGTTACATAAAGTTTATTGGCAAGTTCTTGTTGAGTCAGATTATTTTTTTTGCGATATTCTTTAATATATTGCGAAAATTTCATATATAAATATTGTCTCCTTCAAATACAATTACATTATATAGTACATTTGCTTTTTTTACAACATAATACTTGTACACTTAGCGTTGACTTGATATTTTATTATAACATTTTAAGGATTCTTTTTCAATTCATTTATTATGATAATCAATAGACTAGTAATTTTTCAATTTTTTTGGTATAATATAACAAATATTATGATAGGAAGTGTTATTATGACAGAAGAAAACATTGATATTAAAGAAGAGTCTGCTGATGAAGAAATTCTTGAAGAAGAAAAGAAAAAAGTATTAGACTTCTTCATTACCACTTTAAATGGAATGGCCTATGGTTTATTTTCAACCTTAATAATCGGAACTATAATTGCAACTATTGGACAGCTATTTTTAAAAGGCAATAATCCCTTTTGTCAATTAGTCGGTAATGCCTTAGGCGATGGCAAAACAGGAGCATCTTATGTCTTTCAAGTTTTGACTGGCGCTGGTATTGGGGTTGGTATCGCTTTAATGTTAAAAATGAAACCACTTGAAACCATTATGCTTGCGGGGGCAGGCGAAATAAGTGCCTATTTTTCACTAACAACAAATTTTGTAACTAAACAAATAGTTTCAAATGGTATTAAAATCGGTGATCCCCTTACAATCTATATTGTTTGTATTTGTACTGCATTAGTAATTAAATTAATTTTCAAGAAAAAAACACCTGTAGATATATTAATTATTCCTCTTCTTGGGGTTATTGTAAGTACTATCATATCTCTACTATGTAGATACCCTTTGATTTATGTTACATATGCTATTCAATGGTTAGTCAACTATGGTACTAATGCTGCACCATTAATAATGGGAGCAATAGTTGCGGTATTAATGGGAATGGCTTTGACGGCACCAATTTCTAGTGCTGCTATTGCCGCAATGGTATTTCACTTAAATGGTGTACCACTTAGTGAAGCAATGCATATGCAAGAATATTCAGGATTGATTCTAGCATCAGGAGCTGCTGTTGTAGGTTGTTCATGTCAAATGATTGGTTTTGCGGTACAATCAAGAAAAGACAATCAAATTGGAATGGTAATTTCCATTGCAATTGGAACTTCAATGTTACAATTTAAAAATATCTTGAAAAAGCCAATAATTTGGTTACCAACAATCATAGCAAGCGCAATATTAGGGCCAATATCTACAACACTATTGAAATTAGTATGTATGGGTTCTAGTGCTGGCATGGGAACAGCTGGTCTAGTTGGTCAAATTGGTACTTTTGCCTCAATGGGAAATACTTGGCAAACTTGGGTTGGTATTTTTGGATTACAAATATTAGCACCCGGAATATTAGTTTTCTTCATTGATTTATTGTTTAGAAAATCGAACTTAATTGCCGATGGTGATTTGACAGTTTAAGCTATAGTTAAAAGGCTTGAGATTTTACAAAATCTCAAACCTTTTTTTGTTATTTAATTTTTTTAACCATCTCAACTAAGAAACGATAAAAAGCATCGCCTATTTGTTTATAACCATCTATTGATGGGTGTAAACCATTAGTACCAATTCGTTCTAATATTTCGCTGCGATTATTAACTTTCACTAATTCAACAGGATAACTGTATTCGCTATCGAATTGACTCTTTATATCAAAATATGTCATATATGAAGCATGTTCTTCTAATTTAGTGAAATTTTCTAACCATTTATCGTAATTAAGAGTTGTCACAGTATCGCCATACCAATCATGGTAATATCCTTGAGCACCATAACAAGCGGTAACTCCGCCATTGCAACATGGTAATTCTATTCCCATTACCCCTATTAAGGCATCGGGAAAATCTTTATGAAACTGTTCTAAGAATTTAGTTGCATATTTTTCGTGGGTTATGAATTCATTAGAATATGGGACATATAAACCATTTCCTGTTAAAAATGTAAATAACAAATCTGGTTTTGCTAGATTATTCTTTTCAATATAATATTTAAAATCAATGTCATTTTTTTCAGGATTCCAAAATGGATTAGCATCAGAATATTCGTAACTTACCATTTTTATTTGTACACTATTTTTATTATAATTGGTAAAGATAGAATCAAGTTTAGGATTAACAATGCTACAATTATTGTTACCTCTTTTGAATTTAATTCTTTCACCATCAACCGTTTCAACAATCCATTCTAAATTATTATTAAGCCACTTACTATGTTGTGGAATATTACTCATATCATTTTCAAACGTAACCCAAACAGATGAAGTCCTACTTTCTACTTCATATTCGCAGAATGTTTTCCATTGCCAGCCACCATATCCTTCATAACCAACTTTTTCGTTGTGCATTTTGCCAATAAAATTTAGCATATTGGGATACACTTTTTCAAATTTTTCATATCCTACTTTAGGCCATACACCATTTACTGTTTCGCTATCGCCTACACATAATACATTGAGTTTTCTAACCGGTTCACTAACATCATTAACTACTAAAATGGTTGATTTACTTTCAATGATACAACCATCATCGTCAATTACCTTGATTGTTAAATTATACTCACCTATATCTTCTTTTTCTGGAGTAAAAGTAAAATATCGATTGTAAGTATAGCCTTTTTCACATTCGGCTTTTACATAATATTGATAGGGATTATGTTTTTTAATAACCCCTCTAAAAAATAACTCAAATCGATCATTTACGACTAAATAATATTTCGATGGAAGAAAAATCATATTAACACTCCTTGATAATTTTGTTTTTTATTATTAGTGACAAATATGTACTACTAAGTACCAAGTATTTAAGCATATTGCTATTTAAACTTATTTTTTAAAAGTGGAAAGCAAAAAAACTATTTTCCGAAGCACACAAATCACGAGATACCTTTACAAATGATTTTTCTGCTGTAGTTCCTTCACTTATTTATATAATACTACGGACGAATAATCTTCTAACATATACTTTTTTTCCAAAAATTTTTAATTATCTATTTATTTCTGAAAAATTTTTTCTTAATTGTACAAAATAATATAGCAAAGCCTCCAAATCCTAATATTACAACTATACCTATTACAATACTAACAATTACGTCATTAGATAACCAGTGCTTGTTGGTGTTAGTGCCAATTTCATCTCTCAATGAATCATTTTCATATAAAGCAGTTAAATTTGTTTCGCCATTTACCACAAAGTTATATTCTCTGTATTTACTTACAATTTCGCCATTATCATTTATCCAACCTTTGAATATCATGCCTTTTTCTGGTTCATCAGCAATTATTTTAACAATTGCTCCGTTTGCATAAAACTTGCTTTTACCATTTATTGTCACTTTATACGTATCAATTTTAGCAATTGTAAGATTGGTTAGCTCATTTCCGTCGATATCAAAATGCCTTTTACATTCGATACAATCTTTATGTCCTTTTACACCATTTTCAGTAGTTGTTGCGGGAACCTCGTCTTTCCAAATGCCAAATTCGTGATTATTCTCATTAATAGGAATTTCTAAAGATTCAAGCGTTATCTTAGTTTTATTTATATCAAAATAATTTTCACAAATTGAACATTTATAATGTGCCTTCATTCCCTTTTTAGTACAAGTGGAAAAAACTTCTGGTACTAAGTTTCCTAACTGGTGTTCATCATAATTTGTTTCAATAATTTTTTCTTGAATTACAAAAGTACAATTTTTAAACTGGACACTTTCATATTTAATTTTACCTTTTTCTATACAGGTAGGTTGCTTGATTGTAGTTGCTACTGTTGACACAGTTTCAGTTTGAATGTGTGTATTATCATACTTGCATACTTGGCTCGCTGTAACTTGTGCATTGTCGAAACTCCAAACGTACGTAGGCTCACCCCATACATGTATGTGATATTGAGCATATTTTGTAATATTCACAAGCCCATATTTTCTTGAAGGATTTTCTATTTCAATAATTTTGTTGATAATTTCATTATCTATTATATCCGAAAAAATTACCCATTCATTAAGATTTTGGTCTTTTATATATTTTTTTACTTCTGGAGAAACAGTTATTTTCCAACTCTCAAAATACGATATAATGTCTGCTTTGTATTCATCAGCAAAAAATGTAGCAAATATTTCAGAAATTAATAACTGATAATTTTGTCCTTTTTTTATTAATTCTCGATAATAAGTAAAAAGTTTTCCATAGGTTTTATCTCCCTCAAAAGCATCAAATAAATTTACTAGAGCAAAAAGCTTTTCTTGGGTATTAGTATAATATCCCTGAGTTTGCTGATTCCATCCAGAATCATTTTCTATAAAGATTTCTTCTCCTGCAATCCTTTTTTGGTTCCATCTTTCTTCGGTTTCTTCAAGTGTTCCGCCCAAGTGGTTTTCTTTAGGATTTCCTTTAAATAATGATGAATCTTTAATTATGTAATATACAAAAACATTGTTGCCTGTTTCTTTTAACTTCATATTACCGCCGTTGCCAAGTCTTCCCTGATAACCATGGCCTATTTCATGAAGAATTGCATACCAATAAGAAAAGACTCTTTGCATACTTTTTTGTCCTATACTTATCATAGATGAGTTAAGATAATATGCACCACTTGCCGTTTTTTCATCCTCGACAATAGTAAATTTTGTAGGATAATTTTGATTTAAAGTATCCTTGGCGTTCAATTCTAAGCCTATCATCTTATCCATTCTAGATATGACCTCATCGTAGTATTCTAATACTTGATCAAGAGAACCAATAGGATTGTCAAATTTCCAAGCACCATTCAAATAATTACGATAATATGTGTGCAGCACTATAATAGAGGAATTACCATCTATTACCGCATATGTATCATTTGAATTATTCCATCTTTGATAAAATTCATCATCAGTAGAATCTTTATAATGGTAATAGGTAAGCGGTTTAGCGTCCGAAGCATTGAAGACCAATTCTATCTCAAACGTGACATCAACTTTTTCATCTTTGAGTCTAGGTGCATTTATTAATGGAACAGCATCGTAACTCATATCATCAATTTCACATTTTACTTCAATCTCTTGTTGCTCTTTTACATTTAAATACGTTGAAGTTCTTATTCTTCCAGTGTCTGTATAACACGTGATAGTTGGATTTACATACAAATCATCTACCTCGCTACTAAGATTGGATATAAATTTGACTTTTGCACATCCTCCTTTAGGAAGATATATTCCTAATATTTGAGAATTGTTGCTATCGCATCTTCCTATCTCCATATCAACAAGATTTTTCATCTGTGGAACGGCATAGATTGTACGAATTATTCGGCAATCACCGCCTACTTTATCGTTAATTGTTACAGGTACATTTAATGTTTTTACATTATTGTGTGAATCCACAATTTCATAAACAATATTATACTGTCCTGGTATATTAGGTTGTACATTGTTTTCTTTTATTTTAATCTTGTGTGTAATATCTCCATCCTCAAAGTCTTTTGCAAAAACTCTAAATCTGCTGTCTTTTACGAACTCTTCTTTTGACCCCAAAAAAACATTCTTGTCTATAAAAATCTGAGTGGCACCATAGAATAATGGTGCTCTTTTTTCATTCCAACCATATGAAGAAACCGTTGTATCATCTGGTTTTTCCTCGGAATCTACCAGCTTTGTATAAGCTTTCACTCTAGCAACACAACCACCATTAAAAATATAATCGTAACCAGAATACTCATTATTGTAATAGGATGGCTTTTTTGAATCGGATTGAACAACTCTTACATAGGCATTGCCTGTAGGATTTGATACTTCTACAACTATCGAAAAATATGAATCTTTATCAATCTTAAGCGGTTTATCAAATTTTATCGTGTTATAACCTCCATATTTAAAAATCTGAGTTTTTTGTGCTGACAAAATTCCTCTTTCGACTTGGAGTTGTCCACTGCCATCAAGATTTGTATAAACCCTTATTGTAACACTAACATCATTACCAACAAAGCCAACATTTACAGCCTTGAGGTATTCTGATTGATCTTTTGTGCCCTTTTTGGCTTGATAAACGTTAGCAACTTTTTTTTGCTTAATAATTCCAAAATCAAATTCACTATTGTCGTAATAATAGTTAAAATCGTATTCTTCTTTTGTTGCATAGGTAAATGTCCAAGAAGTTGTTTCGGAAATTTTGCTCTCATATGTCAACCAAAAATAACCATTATCATCGTAACTATTTTTTACAAGCCATCCACCATTGGTAGAAACCTTACCTGGTGAAAACAATCTACTATCTATGTTATCATCCCACCCTACTAAAGTTATTGCATGTGGTATGCCATTAGTAACTGCGTTATCATTGAAATATTTGTTTGTACCACCATCATAATAACACGATGCTGTAACCGCTCCATATTTAGCAATAGCACTTTTTAGTTCAACTATTCTGTCTTTATTGCTTTGCCCCGACGATATTAAATTAGCACTCTCTAACCGATATGTGGAATTTTCCCACACGTCTGCAGATGGTTTATCTCCACCTATTGGTCCTTGCCACATACTAAATAAAGGGGCTGTTTGTTCAATACTTCCAGCTTTTTGTGTCCACTCCCCCGCATCATTACTTACGTAGTTTGCATTATTGCCTAATGGGTCTATACTTCGAACATATTTACGGTAAGCAAGTGCTTGTGGATTGAGTCTTAAAGTATTTTTATCACCTATTTTACTTTTCAATATTGATGATTCAGAAGCGCTAATTGCTGCATACGCCCAACAGAGATTAGTGCTACCTTGATCTTTTGTTGGCGTTAATTCTCCACGAGGATCAAATTTTGTTAGAGTAATAATCTGTTCTGTTGATGAATAAAAAGGTTCTGTTTTTTCACTACCAATCTGTTCAGTTATTGTTGTATTGTCGGATTTTTCAATAAAATCGCTTCCACGTTTTGCTGCTATTGCCCTAGTCTTAGTAGGACTTTTTATGGAAAAAAAGCTCATTAATGTTAATAAAAAAATCATTAATAATAAGATTTTGTGAATATAAGTGACTGATGTTATTTTTTTCATTCTATCTTGTATAATATAACCGTATAATAGGTCGTGAGTTTATATTATATTCCTTTCTACATATTTTATATAAGCATAATTAATTATGTTGTAATTTAACTATACTCTCTATTCATTTAAGTCATTCCTATGTTTAACCATTTAAGAAAAATCTTGCAACACCTTTATTTTGTTGCAAATAGTTAGTGACACTTTGCTGTTTTATAAGAACGAATAAATTGTAAAAACTTCAGGGTTCTTACCAAGCACGACAAAATTACTAACAAGGAGGTGCAACAAATTGTTAAGCAATTATAATTTTAGACTAATCAAAAAAACTAATTCATCATCTTAAAGTCAAAAGTTTAGTGATTCATCTTGTATAGCTAATCACCAAATCTTTCCTTTTTAAAATCTTCATAGATTCCCTCAAGTAATTTCTTTAAAAAAGTTTTATTTTCAACCTCATCAACAAGTATCATTTTCTTTGCGCCCTCATATGGCAATTCCATTTGTGCATTTGGCATCATTTTGATTGTTGAAGGGGTGGATTTAACAAGAAAACGATCATCATATATTCCACCAACTACTTTTCCATGATTATAAATAATATAC
>OJLA01002528.1_pt1 | contig 10696 bp, 13 predicted proteins | sample 1596611 | NCBI WGS metagenome assembly OJLA01 (sample SAMEA4350168, study PRJEB24818) | metagenome | biome: human; feature: gut; material: faeces | place: Denmark | collected 2013-09
GTTTAACCCAGAAATGGGGTCGGGAGTACGAATCTCTCCTTCTCCGCCACAATCCGGAGACAAAAAAGATGTCTCCTGCGAAAAGCCCGATTATATCGGGCTTTTTTGCTGCCCAAACGGCGATTTTTCTCCGTACCAAAACGCAGATGTAAAATCGCCGTTTTCCCTTTGCGGATAGACTTGAACTCCCGAAAAGTAAATATCCGATACACAGGCAGATAGAAATCAAAAATCTATCTGCCTTTTTTATTACCCTAAAAAGGAGAAATCAGATATGCTGCAGAAAGAATTAGCCAAACGGCTCAGGGCTCGGTACGACACCAAGATGGACGGCAACGGATGGTTGGAGGTGTCCTCGGACGGCATCCCCCTCTGCCGAGTGAAGTATAATGGCAACTGCATCGTAAACGATAACAAATTCCTTTCCGATGAGTACCTCGGCAAGATTACGGATGTTCAAAACGAACTGCTTACCGTAAAAGAATATATTGCTTTATACGAACACGCACCGCAGATGAGAGCCGACGGCGTCTCTGATTACAGACAGCTTGCCTCTTTCGGAGATACCGTGTTGGCTGCGACCTACAGCGAAAAGAACGGCTTTATGTTCTGTACCTGGAAACAGAACGCAGACGGTGACTCGGTGTTCTGGGGAGATTATTCTCCGAACTATGAATATGTCATGGGGTTTTCCTCGCTTTCTATATATTCATCGAATCTCTTTCGGAAGGGCGGACAGCGTATCTGCCTCATGGTGGCTGTCAGTATCTCTGTGGGTGTAGCTGCGGTTACCGTGATGAGTATCTGCGACTCTGAAAAGCGAACACCGACACCTCTCGGCTTGAAGTTCGGGATTGCGGTCATAAACCGTTCAATTCGTCTATCGTGAGGGTTATCTGAAAATATGGTCATTGTCTTTTCTCCTGTGAAATAAAAAAAGCCCTCCGGTTTTTGTGTAACCGAAGGGCGATTGATAGTATTACATATGCTGCAAAACTATGATGCGGCGACCGCCGCCTTTGCTGGTTCGCTCGCCATAGCGCCGCAGGACGACGATATGTATATTGCGGATGTTTACTGGCTGGTACTCTCGCAGCTTCGTGCGGGGCAAGCGGACGAGGCGCAAAAGACCTTGCAGCAGCATTACCGCCCGGATATGTACGTCGGGCACCACACGGCGTATGAGAAAGTCATGCGCGTGGCGGCTGGCTTTGCGCCGATGGAGGATATGCTGGCGGAGCTGGACGCGGAAGAGGACGATCTGCAGTTTGCCATGACGGCTTATGGTTTGTGCGTACTGTTGGAAGCGCACAGCGAGACGGAAAAAGCCGATGCTCTGCGGCAAAAACTACTCGTGCGCGACGGCTTCTGGTTCTGCTTTAGCTACCTCAACAATTAGACGGTACAAAAACAGATGGATGCAGTCCGCTCGCGGCTGGCAGAAAGAATTACGCGTTTGACGCGTCACGCGAGGAACATAGGGCTATACCCGCATAAGAACAACCACCGGCGAAGCCGGTGGCTGTGTTTTTACTATTCTTTCAATCAGGCGTTTTCTGCCTTTGCCTCGCAGTACAGGCAGCGGTATGTGCGTGTCGCCGTGTCGGTCAGCGTGAATACCTGCGGAAGCTCCTGTTCCACGGAGGTTATGCAGCGCGGGTTTTTGCAGTGGATGACATTTTTGATCCGCGTCGGGAGCTTGAGCTGGCGCTTTTCCACCTGCTTGCCGTCCTTGATGAAGTTCACCGTAATGCCCGGGTCAACATAGCCGATCACGTCCCAGTCCAGATCCAGAATGCGGTCAATTTTGATGATGTCCTTGCGGCCAAGCTTATTGCTGACAACATTTTTGAGCAGCGCCACCGAGCAATCGAGCTTGTCAAGCTCCAGTACCCTATATAAATACATGGCCTTACCGGCAGTAATGTGGTCAATAACAATGCCATTGGAAATTGCATCAATAATCATCTTTCAGTACCTCCCTTATTCGATACCAAGCATCTTCATAATCAGAGCCATGCGGATATACCGGCCGTTGCGAACCTGCTTGAAATAGCAGGCTCTCGGGTCGTCGTCGACCGCAACGGAAATTTCATTGACACGGGGCAGCGGGTGCATGATGCAAAGATCCTGCTTCGCGTTTTTGAGCTTTTCCGGCGTCAGGATATAGCTGTCTTTCAGACGCAGATAGTCTTCCTCGTTGAAGAAGCGTTCGCGCTGCACGCGGGTCATGTAGAGAATGTCGAGCTCCGGCATCACGGATTCCAGATCGGTCGTCTGCTCATAGGGGATGTTGTTCTTCTTGATGACCTCGTTTTTCACATAGCTCGGCAGCTTCAGCTCCTCCGGCGAGACAAGCACAAACTTGATGCCGGTGTAGCGGCTGAGCGCGCTGATGAGCGAATGGACCGTGCGTCCAAACTTGAGGTCTCCGCAGAAGCCGACCGTCAGATCGTTGAAGCGGCCCTTTTCGCGGTTGATTGTCAGAAGGTCTGTGAGCGTCTGGGTCGGATGGTTGTGTCCGCCGTCGCCTGCGTTGATGACCGGAACCTCCGAGCGCATCGAAGCGACAAGCGGCGCGCCCTCCTTCGGGTGGCGCATGGCAATGATGTCTGCGTAGCAGCTGACCGTGCGCACCGTATCCGCTACGCTCTCGCCCTTTGCTGCGGAAGAGCTGTTAGCGGACGAGAAGCCGAGTGTCTTACCGCCCAGGCTCAGCATGGCCGATTCAAAGCTCAGTCTTGTACGGGTCGAGGGCTCAAAGAAGAGCGTGGCCAGAATTTTACCGTCGCACTTGTGGGCATATGCCTCGGGGTTTGCGATGATATCCTTGGCCTTTTCGACCAGCTCGTCGATTTCCTGCGTACTCAGCTGCAAAATGTCAATCAGATGGTTCATATCAGTTGTTACCTCCAATCCAGGATTCGTCTGCGGGGTTGTTCCGGAACTGAATCAGCCGGACAACGTCTTCTTGCTTGATATAGTTCTGCTCCGCTGCAACAGCAGCGATCACATCAAAATTTGTCAGGCTCACGTTCTTCACGTTTGCCGCGGCCAGCCGCTCGAGACCCTTTTTCATGCCGTAGGTGAAGATGCTCACCACACCGAGCACCTCCGCGCCTGCCGCGCGCAGAACCTTCACCACGTCCAGAACGCTTCCGCCGGTGGAAATGAGGTCCTCCACCACTACGACCTTCTGACCCTTTTCAAGTCTTCCTTCGATCTGGTTCTGCCGGCCATGGTCCTTGCTCGAGCCGCGGACATAGCCCATTGGAAGCTTCATCATGTGTCCGACAATGGCCGCGTGCGCGATACCTGCCGTGCTCGTGCCCATAAGCACCTCCGCCTGCGGATATTCGCGCTCAATGGTCTGCATGATCGCCGTCTCCACCTCCGTGCGCACATCAGGTGCAGTGAGAATCAGGCGATTGTCGCAGTAGACCGGGCTCTTGATGCCGCTGGCCCAGGTAAACGGCTCGTCCGGCTGGAAAAACACGGCGCGGATGGAAAGTAAGTCCTCTGCAATTTTGCGTTCTGCCGCGTTCATGCGCTTGTCCTCCTGTTGTTCTGATAACATGATCTTCGTAAATTCCTCCGGTGTCCGGCAGATCAGATCTGCGCCTGCCTGCGCAAGCTCTTCCCGGCTTCCGTAGCCGTACAAAATTCCGGCTGTCCGGATGCCTGCCAGCTTGCCGCCAATGATATCGTGCTTGCGGTCGCCCACAATCATCGCCTGCGTAAGGTCGGTGCAGCCTGCTTTTTGCAGCGCCGCGCGGATTACATTCACCTTTTTTCCTGCCTGCGTATTATCGCCCGGCGCGCCGCAGATCGCTTCAAAATACGGCGCCAGGCCGAAATGCCCCAGCACCTGCACGGCCATGCTCTCGAGCTTCGAGGTTGCCACAAACAGCCGAAAGCCGTTTTTTTGCAGCGTGTCCAGCATCTCGCGCACACCCGGGTACGGCTCGTTCTCTAACCATCCGACGTCATGGTAGTACACGCGGAACTGGTCAATCGCGCCCGGGATATCCTCTTTCGGCATAAACTGACCGAACGTCTCGTCAAGCGGCGGCCCGACAAAAAAGTCAAGCTCCTGCCAGTCTCTCTCCACCCCATACGCGTGCAGCGCAAACTGCGAGGCCTTCATAATGCCGGGACCGGAATCGGTCAGCGTGCCGTCCAGATCGAATAAAATGATACGCTCCTGCATCGCTTACCCCACGAACTCTTCTGCGCACCGCAGATACGCCGCAACCGGGTCGGCCGCCTGGGTAATGGGACGGCCAACTACAATGTAGTCAGAACCAATCTCCCGTGCGCGTGCCGGGGTTGTGATGCGCACCTGGTCGTCTGCCTTGCTGTCTGCAAAGCGGATGCCGGGTGTGACCGTGGCAAAGTGTTTGCCGCAGGCCTCATGAATCTTGCCTGCCTCCAGCGGCGAACAGACCACGCCGTCAAGTCCCGCCAGCTCCGCGTTTTTCGCGTAGTCGATGACGACCTCGGAAAGCTCCTTGTGAATTTCAATCTCCTCTTCCATGCTCTGCTGGCTTGTCGAGGTCAGCTGCGTAACGGCAATAAGAAGCGGTCTCGTTCCGTCTGCGCGGGTAAGACCCTCCAGAGCGGCTGTCATCATCGCGCGCGTGCCTGCCGCATGCAGGTTCACCATATCCACATCAAGCGCCGAGAGCACCGCCATCGCCTTTTTGACCGTGTTCGGAATGTCGTGGAGCTTGAGGTCCAGGAAGATTTTGTGACCCCTTACCTTGATTTCGCGGACGATGGACGGACCCTCGGCATAGAACAGCTCCATGCCGATCTTCACAAACGGCTTGCGGTCTGTGAACTGATCGAGAAAGGCCAGCGTCTTTTCGCGGCTGTCAAAATCCAGAGCGATGATTACGTCTTTACCCATGGTGTGCGCCTCCTATGATATCTTTCAGATTCTGTATGTTGTAGTTCTGCATTGCCTGCGGAAGATCCCGGACAATATCGCGGCAGGCATAGGGATTCACCAAGTTTGCCGCGCCGACCTCCACCGCCGTTGCTCCGGCCAGCATCAGCTCCAGCACATCTTCCGCGCGCGTCACGCCGCCCATGCCGATGATCGGAATTCTGACCGCCTCATAGACCTGCCAGACCATCCGCACGGCAAGCGGAAAAATTGCTGGACCGGACATGCCGCCCGTTTTGTTTGCCAGCAGCGGCCGCTTCGCGCGCAGGTCGATGCGCATGCCAAGCACCGTGTTGATTAAGCTCACCGCGTCCGCGCCCGCGTCTTCGCACGCCCTGGCGATATCTGCAATGCTTGTGACATTCGGAGAAAGCTTCACAATAATGGGCTTTTTGACCGCAGCCTTTACTGCCCTTGTGACGCTTGCAGCAGCTTTCGGATCCGTTCCGAAGGCGAGGCCGCCGCCGTGGACGTTCGGGCAGGAAATATTCACTTCCAGCCAGCCAACCTGCTCGCATGCGTCAAGCTTCCGGCAGACCTCAACGTACTCTTCAATCGAAAACCCGCTCACATTCGCCATGACTGGCTTGTGAAAAACCTGCTTGAGCCGCGGAAGCTCTTCTGCTATCACCGCGTCCACACCCGGGTTTTGCAGGCCCACGGCGTTGAGCATACCGCCGGGCACCTCTGCAATGCGCGGCTGCGCGTTTCCAAGGCGCTGCTCGCGTGTTGTTCCTTTAAAGGAAAAGGTTCCAAGGCAATCGATATCGTAGAGCTCTGCAAACGTGTACCCGTAGCCAAAGGTTCCGCTGGCCGGAATGACGGGGTTGTCGAGCTCAATGCCGCAGAGTGAAACTGCTGCCCTCACCATATCAGTTCCTCCTTTCGGAACACGGGTCCTTCCTTGCAGACCCGTTTCGGCCCATGTACTGTCTCAATGGTGCAACCCATGCACGCGCCAAAGCCGCAGCCCATCCGCGCTTCCAGGCTCAAAAAGCCCGGCTTTTCCGTCCTGGCGCACAGCGCGCGCAGCATCGGCATCGGTCCGCAGGCGCAGAATGTGTCAAACGCTTCCGGCAGCGCATCTGTTACAAAGCCTTTGCTACCCACGCTTCCATCGGCGGTTGCAAGAATCGTCTCAATTCCAAGCGCTTCAAATTCTTCTTTGTAGAAAATCTCGCTCGCCGTATTAAATCCAAGAATTGCAGTCGGTGTTTTCCCAGCCGCAAGGAGCCTCTTTGCAAGGCTGTACATCGGCGGCACGCCGATGCCCCCGCCGATCACAAGCGTCTTTTCTCCGCACGCCGTCACGTCAAATCCATTCCCAAGACCGCACAGCGCATCAATCGTCTGACCAGGCTTCATTTCGACCAGCGCCCTTGTGCCATCTCCGACCGCGCGGTATAAAATTGTGACGCTTCCGTCCTCCCAGTCGCAGACGGAAAGCGGCCGTCTGAGAAAAAAGCCCGGAATACTGAGCTCGAGGAACTGTCCCGGCGCGGTGATGGCCGAGGCGTCCCCTGCCAAACGCAGCCGGTACACATTCGGCGCAAGCCGCGCGTTTTCTGTCAGTGTAAAGCGTACTTCGTTCAAAGCGCTTCCTCCTTCCAGACGATCTTTCCATCAATCATTGTCATCTTGCATACGCCGGTGAGCGTGACGCCTGCAAACGGCGTCGCCCGACCCATCGACAAAAACTGTTCCGGCTCTACTACATAACTCTCGCTCAGGTTGAAGACTGTCAGATCTGCCGGCTGCCCGATGGCAAGCTCCGTGCCGCAGCCAAAGCGGCGCATCGGCGCGTCGTGCATCAGATCCACAAGCTTTCCGAGCGGCAGAACGCCGGGCTTCACTAAGCTTGTGTAGCAGGCGGCAAAGGAGGTTTCCAGACCCACAACGCCCATCGCGCTTTTTTCCAGTCCGCGGGCTTTTTCTTCCCGGCTGTGTGGCGCGTGATCGGTCACAATCATGTCAATCGTTCCATCCAGAAGTCCCTCGATCAGCGCGTCGCGGTCTTCCCTGCTTCTGAGCGGTGGATTCATCTTGAACCGTCCGTCCTCCTGCAAATCATCCTCCGTAAAGGTCAGATAATGCGGTCCTGTCTCGCATGTTACATTTACGCCGCGCCGTTTTGCCTCCCGGATGATCGAAACACTTTCCTTCGTGGAGACGTGACACACATGATATGCACAGCCTGTCTCCTCTGCCAGGCGCACATCGCGCGCAATCTGGCCCCACTCGCTCTCGGAGCAAATGCCCCGGTGGCTGTGGGTCTTTGCATATGCGCCGTCGTGGATATAGCCGCCGCGAAGCAGGCTATTGTCCTCGCAGTGCGCGGCCAGAATTTTCCCAAGCCTTCTGCACTGCTCCATCGCCTCGCGCATCAGGCTCTCCGACTGTACGCCCTTTCCATCGTCGGAAAATGCAATTACCTCCGGGGCCATCGCGTCCAGATCCGCCAGCTGCTCGCCCTTTTGCCCGACGGAAATTGCGCCGTAGGGGTGCACATGCACGCAGGCGCTTTCCCGGATACGGTGCAACTCCTCTTCCAGTGACGCCTTGCAGTCCGGCACCGGGTTCAGGTTCGGCATCGCCGCCACGTGGGCAAATCCGCCGTGCGCCGCCGCGAGTGTTCCGGTGCGGATCGTCTCCTTATAAGAAAATCCCGGCTCACGAAGATGAACATGCACATCAACGAAACCGGGAAAAATAACTGCGTTATGAACTTCAATACAAACAGTATCCGTGGAGCAGGAAACACAATCTCCAATAGAAACAATTCTGCCGTCTGAAACAAGAACATCTGCCGGACGGAGCGAGCCGTCTTTCCATACCTGGGCATGCTTGAAACAAATCCGCATAACTGACCTCCTGTGTTTTGGCGCTCGGTGCATTATAAAAGATCGCGCGGCGATTGTCAAGGTTTTTTTTCGCTTTTCCGGCAGGATGCAAGTTTTAATATGTAATTGGACAGGTTGGATAGAGCTTCCCTGTATGTTTTGGAAGCGCTGTCCGGCCTGTCCGTATTATATAGGGCCGTACCAAGGCCCGGAAAGTATGGAGGAAATTCCAATGGAAGAAAAGACGTTTGTAGGCTTCAATTATGGGCGGTTCCAGAATGACGAGGGACGTATGCAGGACTACTGCAATGTCTTCATGCTGGAGGCTTTCGGCGGTGAGGAAAACAACGACTATCATTTCAGCGGTCAGAAGGCTGTGAAGTATGGTTGTGTCAGTCCTGATGTGTTCAAAGACATCAAGGTCGGCACGAAGGTGAAATGCTTCTTTGACAGCAAAAAGAAGATTTCCTATATGGTTCCCGCAGGCAAAGCGTAACCCCTCGTAATTCGCAAAAAGCACCGGGAGGTCGCTCCTCCCGGTGTGCCCCCCCGCTAACAGGGGGGCACTACCTACAAAGATAGCCAAAAGGGGGGCGTTTTGTGGATGGTGCAAAAGAAAACATTGTACTGTATGACTGGCTGTCTTTTACATCAAAGGTACATACTCCGGAAGATTTGATATCGGCGCTGGGCCTCTCTCAATGCCCGTGGCAGGAGATCAAGGGTGCCCACGGCTACCGGGATCGCAAATACTTTTCCTGCATCAGCATCCACTACAATGGCCGCGAGGATATGGGCGTATGGGTGGAAATGTCGGGTCAGGGCTGCCGCACTTTTGAGACGGTATCAAGGCTCGGCTGGCCAGCTCTGTTCGCGTTCATTGCAAATAACGGCTTGAAGATCACCCGTCTGGACGTGGCCTTCGATGATCATACCGGAATCTTTGATATCCGGGATGTGGTCGAGGATACGCAGGACGGCAATTTTGTGAGCCGGTCTGATTACTGGGAAACGGTGCTGTCCTCCAAAGGCTCCACGGTGCAGATCGGCAGTCCGCAGAGCAAGGTGCTTGTCCGTATCTATGACAAGGCCCGTGAGCGGCACTGTGAGGAAGGTACCCATTGGAATCGTGTGGAGCTTCAGCTTCGGGATGATCGGGCGATACAGTTCACCAAGTTACAGCTTCCGATCGGGGAAGCGTTCTCCGGGGTACTGCTGAATTATCTCCGGTATGTGATCCCGGATGATACGGATTCCAACAAATGGCGCTGGCTGATGCGGCCTTACTGGCTGGACATGCTGGAAGTGCTGACACCGATCAGCATCTACTCCGCGCCGGGCATGGATTACAACGTGGATCGCTGTCGGGATTATGTGGTGAATCAGGCAGGCAACGCTATTGATTGCCTGATCCAGATTTACGGTCTGAACGAGTTTAAGGCCATGATCGACAACCGGCCCCCAAGCAAGAATCCCAAGTATGAGAATCTGGTGAAGCAATATTACTTTGACCGCCTGGCAGCGAAGTTTGAGAAGTTTTTCGGATGAATGAATTTCAGATATTTTACATGGTGTGGCGCTTCCTGCGTCATACCTGGTACAAGTACAGGAGAAAGCTTATGAGGTTCTGGAACAGGTTTCTATGGGCGCTGATCGGCGGCTTTGGCTATATGTTGGCTCGGTTTCTGTTTCAGTACTTCCAGAGTTTAGGAGGTTAATATGGCCCTCAAGAATAACATTCGCAGCATCCGGTTTTCGGACGAACTGATGGAGATCATCAACCAGCAGATCGGCGACAGCTTCAACGCCCGTTTTGAGCGTTTGGTCTATAACTGCTATATGCTGTTGCCGGAACGGGAACGGCAGGCCCAGCTTTTGCAGGATCGTATCGACCAGCAGAAGAAGGAGCTGGCACAGCTCTCTTCCCGGTATTATACAGCGGTCGATCTGATGCGGTCGATGGAGTACAAGCTCAGCGACATGCAGAAGATGCTGGAGCTGGCCGAAAAGGAAATGTAACACATATCCCGCACGGCGGACGAGTACAAGACAGGCGCGCAGCGGCCCGGTTCGACCGGTTCAAAGCTCAGCGGGATCGGCTCAAATCGGAACAGTTCCGGATTTCTCGGCTGGTCGTAATGATAGTTTTTCGCCGCCTGCTTCTGCGGCTCGCGGCCAGCGGAATCCACGTCCAGCACGCATTCCAAAAACTTCTCAACATTCCGCCGGAGGATTTTCGCTGGTACGCGGCGTTCCACGACGAGGGCGGTCATCCACACGTCCACATGATGGCGTGGTCGAAAAAGCCGGGGCAGGCGTACCTGAACCGGGATGGTATCCGGAAGATAAAATCCGTATTGACCAACCAGATCTTTCAGCAGGAGCTGCTGCACATCTATGAGGACAAGAGCCAATCCAGCGACGAGCTGGTAAGGGAAACACGGTCTGCTATGCTGGCGCTTGTACAGAAGATGCAGAACTCCGCCTGTGAGCATCCGGAAGCGGAGCAAATGATCTGGGAGCTGGCGAGAGAGTTGGGCAGCGTCAAAGGAAAGAAGTCCTACGGATATCTGCCGAAGCACCTCAAGCAGAAGGTCGATGCCATTGTCGATCAGATGGAGCTGCTGCCGAGCGTGTATGAATGCTACGGGCGCTGGTGGAAGCTGCAGTGCAGGCTGAACGATTTCTACGCGGAAAAAGAGCGGCAGCGTCCGCCGCTCTCCCAGCAGAAAGAATTCCGGCAGATCAAGAATGCGGTCATTCAGGTGGCGGAACAGGTGCGGCAAAACGAGATCACATTCGAGGACGTAGGCGCGGAACAGAAAGCGGAACAGAATGCCACCTGCAATGTTCCGTACCCAGCAAATGCGTGGTACGCAATGGCGACGGACGAGACCCTGCCGGG
>OJLA01002531.1_pt1 | contig 10693 bp, 6 predicted proteins | sample 1596611 | NCBI WGS metagenome assembly OJLA01 (sample SAMEA4350168, study PRJEB24818) | metagenome | biome: human; feature: gut; material: faeces | place: Denmark | collected 2013-09
TAATAGTATTTCATCACTATGCCTTTTGCCGTGTCGTATGCCCGCTCGAAATTTTTCCTGTTGAAAAAATCAGCGGCAGGGTTCCTCTGAGCGGGTGCTGACGAAGATGATGAAGCAGTGCTTTGGTGTACGGTGGCGGGACGGTGGGGAGCAGATGCCCCCGCGCGGTTGGATGCCTTCGACGCCTGATACTTGCCGATGGCGCTCCTTGTCACCTGTCCGAGCTGACCGAGTGCGTCGGCGAGCTGTGCCCACGCCTGTGCGCGTTCCTGACGCTGTAGGGCCTGTGCCTCGGCTTGTGCCTGTGCCTGCAGCTCAGCCTCGCGCTGTCGTGCCGCCTCGGCTTCGGCACGTGCGATATCCTGCTGCGTGAAATAATCGATGAGCCTTTCGCGTATGCCGGGCAGGTCGAGGTCGGGCAGCTCGGTTTCAGACTTGATGACGGCATGGAGGTGGAGCTCATCCGCCTTGTCAAGCATTTTCATTGCTATGCGTTTATCAGGTGTGGCGAGAGCCGTGTTGATGGCAATCATAGCCCCCGACTGGTAGATGCGCGGAAGGAGTTCGGGGCGGTCGCTATGGGCTGCAAATTTAAACATTCCGAGGAGCAGATAATCTATTATACCTTCGTATGTGATATCTTCTTTGTCGGCTTTTACAAACAGATTTTGAAAAATCTTGTCAAGATTATCGTCAAACGTCAGGTTGCCTTCATCGTTGCATTTAATCTCAAGTATATACGAGTCGGGAGAATTATATACATCTGCATCCAACATGATTCCGCGGCCATCGGGTGAACGCTTTATTTTGTCGAACACTTTGCCCATCACGGGAGCCGATGAGCCGACGATGCCGAATTTCTTGTTCTTATATGTCAGAAAAAGCCTGCCGATGACATCGGGAATGCTGTCAACAATCGAGGCTACCGGCACAATCGAATCAAAGACACACGGGAGTGCAAATCCGGATGCCGAATCGTAAAGCCCCGCGTTGCCCTTGTAGTCGAGGATACGGGTGGTGCCGGTCTGCCCGGTGGTCTTTGCGATTACGGGCAGCTCTTCCATTGAATCGAGAATCACCGCCTCCGAGTAGTCACGGGTGAGAAACGCGGCTTTTGGACGGGAATCGCCGGGGAGTGACACAGACAGGAAGCCGTTAGAGCCGGGTATGGGCGCGATCGACGTGGCGTTAGCAATCAGTTCTTTGCCCAGATCGGCATTATATAGCTTACATCCATATTTGCCCGAAAGTATATATGTGGATAATGTGTCGGAGGTGAACGTGAGGAAAGACCTGATGTCGGAGGTCGACCCTTTGTGTGGAATAAAGTGGTGGCGTTGAACATTGTAAGCCGCCATATTGTCGGGAGCATCGAATACAATCACTCTCGCCGGGGAGTACTCTCCTTCAAAATCAGCAATCTCCCACTCTTCGAATGGCGGAATCTCACCTGGGCGGTGGTTGGTAAAAGGCAAATCTTTGTACTCATTCGCAAGTATCAGCGTATCACCTCGTTCTACTGCGACAAGACTCCAACTTACCCTGCGAATGAGATATGGTGTACGCATCGGCCTGTCGTCATCGTATTGCTCTGTACGCGTGAATGATTTGAGGTCGTACAGTGGCGGCACAACATCATATGGGTCCACTACAGCGCCCCAGCGGTTGCCCTTGCGGGTTATGAACATGGGGCGATTAGGAGGATTGTAATTCCATTTGAGTTTTCCCTTCTCTTTTTCGAGGTTTCCATTGTCGGCGGGGATAATCTCGTCATATTCACAATCAAGCACCACCGCATCGCGTCTGCTTAATAATCTGTCAATAGATAAAAGCCCCTTATGGTTGCTGTCGCCACGGGTGACATAGATGTAAAATTTCTTCAGTTTATCGTTGCCGGATAAATATTTGTCATAGGTCGCTGCGATTTCCCACGTATCGTAACCCTCGGGGAAAACCACGAGCCAGTCGTCTTTTTTCGGGCTTATGCGTGCCGTGACAACGAGCAGATTATAACGGCCGTTGACTTTCACAGGGACAATCCCGTTGACGCGACGTATGTATAGGAATTTGCCTTTCCGGGAAATGTGATCGAGAATACCATAGCAATCACTTGCATCAAGGAAATTGACATTTTTCCCCTTGCCAAAGCTCTCCTTGCAGTCGGTGTCGAAAATAAAGTCAGTGATTTGTATTTCCTCAGAGATTTTGCTTTTGCAGAATACCGCCATTTTGTCGCCATCCTTTTTCCAGAAGACCTCCAAAGGGTATGGGGCCTCCCTTGTGCCTGAGTATGATTCGGCTAATAGCGGGATGGTTATGAGCATACACGCCATTATCAGCAGGCTACGATGCAGGGTCATTGTAAGGGTGGGTGTTAATCGGTTCATAGTCGGGGATAGTCGCCTCGGTCATCCTCTCGTCGGCATAAGATTGGTTTATATAAGGAAGCGCGGGAATCTGTATCAGCAGCCATCTTGCTAAATTTTGCGGGAATTGCTATCAGTCAACAATCGGCGCGGATAAACGCTTTTTGGTAATGTCAGTATTAGCTTTTTTCTTTCGCGATAAAGTTAAATATTTCTATTGGGCTAGGCAATAGCTATTTATATGTTCTACAACAATGTTTTGGCTTTTATCAAAGTCTTTTTCACGTAGCCAAAGGGAATGAGGGCGTTACAAAATAGCCATTATATGTCGTGACACGAGCATAAAAAAGGGGTGTGTCTAAAATGGCACAATCATGTCACAGACAACACAGAGGAGAGCCGAGATGACCATCGACCTCGACACCGGCGGCTCGGAAAGCAAGCTTGATAAACTCAAGGCGAAGGCTGCCGAGTTGCGCAAGGCATTTGCCGACGCAACAAAGGCAGGCGACACCAAGGAGATTAACCGCCTTACCCGCGAGATAAACAAGACCAGTTCGGAGATACGCCGCCTGCAGACCAATGCAGAGCGAGTGCGCGACGCCATGGTGTCGCTCGACAAGGCTACGCGATAGAGTGAGAGAGTTCTCAGTTTTCAGTTCGTAAGAGATACAGAGGGGCAGAGGGGACAGATGGATTTTCCCGTCAGGGATAATCTGTTTGTAGCCGTGGGTTGAGCGTAGCGATACCCACGGGGAAGATGGTCGATAGGGGTGTTTCTGAAAGAATCATCTTGGAGCAAGATTGATGATTCCCTCCGGGAAACATTACGGTGTGGCTTGCTTTCCGTCGGTGTCGCTTCGCTCAACCGACGGCTACATAGGGATTATCCCATGACTGGGAAAGAGTTGAGAGTGTCAGATTTCAGATGTAAGAGGGGATTTATGGCTCCTGCACCTTAGGTTAATAGCATTTAGGCACTCCAAATTGTAGCTGATTAGAAGCGGGATTTTTCGGAGTTGCCTGCGCCGGTGCCACGGTAGCGGTTGCGGGTGGTGTTGAAGCGGTACTGGAGGGTGAGCATTACCGACCGTCCCGGAGTGAAATTTTCCTGAACTAACTGAACGGCATTGCTATACATCAGTGCCTTGTTGCGTGACGTGTCAAACAAGTCTTTTGCTTCGAAGGTGACGCTGAAAGAGTTGTTGAAAAATCCTTTGTAAATCTTGGCATTGACATACCAGGGGGTATTTGTCACTTTCATGTTGTTGTCCCATACATGTGTCATCAGTTGCGCGTCGACATTAAGCCAGATGTCAAAAGGGAGATGAATTGCGTTCTGCCATTGGAACAGGAATCCGGGAGTGTTCATTTTCATAGGCTTGCCGTCGACCGGGAGAGTAAGCCATTGCTTCATCATGCCGACATTCACTCGAGGCGACCATACTCCGGCTTTGAACTGACCTCCTACAAATGCCTGAAGATAGTGGCGGTGATCCAGATTTGCCGTGCGGATTATGGTTGCCTCTCCGTCGGCTCCGTAAGGCTCTGTGATGTGATATACACCGTCCTTGAAGTATATATAAGACAACTGGGCGAAAAACTGCCGCCACTGCGCCATATATTCCACTGTCTGAATTTTTGTGGGTTTAAGATAGGGGTTGCCGGTCTCGTAGGTGAGGCGGTTGATATAGCTGACGGCGCCGTCGAGCTGTCCATAACCGGGTCGAACGGTCTTGCCGGAGTAGTTCAGCCCCATGCGGACTGCACCTATCTGCGTCGCCACGTTGAGCGAGGGAAACAGATTATTGTAAGTCTTGCTCTGACCGTCACGATGCACCCCCATCTCATAGTAATCAAATTTCACATGCTCATAGCGGAGCCCGACACCGACATTGAAGTGTCCGAACTGCCTTGCAAACTCGACAAAAGCGGCGATGTTGCTTTCATCCACACGGTTGCCGGCATCCGGAACTTCGGGTATGTTAGCGGTGAAGCGATTTGTGGCGCGCGTATCGATGTATTCCTCACCAAACTGAATCTGTCCCTGCCAAAGAGGGTGGCTGACAACCAGTTTTTCTGCAAACATACGGTTGCGGTTGGTCGATTCAGTGCTTACATTACGGTTATCCCCTGTTTCGCTGAGCTCATCGCTCAATGAGGTTTCCCGGTTTTTATTCCATAGATAATCGGCGTTGAAGTCGATGTTGAACTTTCCGATGGTGCCGTTATAATAAAGATTGATATTATGGCTCGGCAGCCCTGTCATTTTGTTGTCGACATCCGAATCGTATCGGTCGAGCAATGCGCCGTCCTGTCGGACTTCGCTTAGTATTGTCCCTGTAGAGCGGTGGCGGTTCCAGCTGTTTTGATAATATGCGCCGATGCTGTGTTTTTCATTGAACATGAAGGAGAAGCCTATTTTACCGGTCATATCGTTGTAGGATTGCTTGCCTGTTGTGTGGATTGACTGCTTGTATCGGCTTGCAGATGTAGTGGTTGTCATGTCGTTCATGCGGTCGTCCCGGTTATTGCCGTACCACCAGCCATAGTTTGCGAACAGTTCGAGACCGCGTGTGCGATATTTCAGGTCAACGGAGTTTCCTGTGCAGAAATAGTGATGAAATCCGTTGTCAGAGCGGAGGGTACCACTGAATCCGTCGCCTTTCGGAGGTTTTGTGCGGATAATAATCACGGATTTCACATTTGCAGCATAAGCGGCTCCCGGATTGGTTATTACAGAAACATTCTTGATGTCATTGGAATTGAGCTGTGAGAGTTCCTGAAGGTCATTGACCTTGCGCCCGTTGATGTAGATTGCAGGTGTTCCCTTGCCGAATACTTCAAGCTTGCCGTCGTTTTCCACCACCATCGGCACACGTGTCAACACATCGTTTGCCGTACCCGCGATGGCGAGCGAGCTTCCCTCTACATTGGTGACGAGTGCATTGCCTTTCATCGTCGTTGAGGGTCGTGTGGCGCGGACTATGACTTCTCCGAGTTCCACCGTTGTCGGCACAAGTTTAATTATTCCCATGTCGCCGGAAGCGGGGATCGGGACTACGGCGGTTTCATAACCGGCAAAGGAACATTTTGCGGTGAGACTTCCGGCGGCATCGGCAGGAATGGAGAACCTGCCGGATTGGTCGGTGACGGTACCGGTGATATAAGTTGAGTCGCTATATAACACGACGTTTACATAGTCGAGCGGAGCGTCGGTTTCTCCGACTATTTTGCCGGAAATCTCCCGGCTGTAGACCGGTGACATGGTAATAAAAACCAGAAGGAGTGTAAGAATCTTTTTCATATAGCGGTAATATTTATCGTTTCCTAAGTTCAATAAGAGCATCTATCAGGCTGCCGTCCAAGTCGATGCCTTTTTCTTCCATCTTGTCGCTCACCTTTTGCTTGATATCACCGAGGATGCGCGTGTCCATTTCCTCCCATGAATAAATCTCTGAGCAGTCATCATTGGTAGTGACACGCGCATTATATTCAGTGCGGTTGCCGACAGAATCAGTGGCATAGTATATAATAACTGTCTGGAATGTGTCTCCATCAAGTTCACGTGCATAGGACTTGCCTACGTATTGGATGCCGGGAATGGAGTCAAGACGGGCAAGAGTCGCCTGTTCAAGATTCCTGTCACGAAGATATCCTTTGCCCGGAGAACAGGAGGTGATGGCGATTGACACCATCAGAAAGAGGATTGAGAGAATGTAGTTTTTCGTTTTCATTTTTGCATCAGTTTTTAGATTTGTTTTGATGCAAAATTATGTCCAAAGGGATTTTAACTCCAAATATAAAAGTCTTAATACACAAGATGCAACCTGCTGAAAATCAGAGGCTGCATCTTTTAAAAGTCTTAATAGGGAGTGGGTCGGTCTTAACGGGGTCTTAATCCTTGTCGCTGTTTTTAAGGAATACGACAATATCTTCCTTTTCGGGCACTCCGAGTTTCTTTCTTATCGATGATTTACGTACATAGACAGTGGAGGTGGTCTGACCCGTTATCACGCTTATCTCTTTCGTTGAGAATCCGGCTATCATAAGAACGATACTCTGCTTCTCTCTCGGAGTGAGTAGTTCTCCATATTGTCGGTGGAACTTACTGTAAAATCCGGAATAGAGGCTGTCGATCATTTCGAACACCTTTTCCCAGTCAACGAGCTCACCGTTGGTCTCGCCGTCGATTGATGAGATTTTACGCAGCATTTCGCGGTTTTGCTCGGTCGGGGTTTCGGCGACCATCTTGATTATGCCGAGCTGCTTGAGCATTATACTGCGGAGTGTGGATGGATTGGGCGTTTCTACATTTTGTGCAGGGGCTGATTTGTATTCGTCAACCATTTTCTGCAATGCCTCTATGCGCTCCTCGTTGTCGCGCTCGCGCTGACGGCGAGTTCTTATTATCCATGCGCTTCCGCCAAGTACCAGAATTGCCGCGAGGCTTACAATGAGTATAATCACCGTCTTTTGGCGGCTTTCAGCTTTCAGCTCTAATGCACGATTCTGCTGATGCAGTGCGCCTCGTTCCGACTCCCATTGCGATGCCTTCATGCGGTTGAAACGCTCGTTCTGTCGGTTGTTGAGTCCTGTAATCTGCATCAGCTTTACGCGACCGGTCCGCTTTAAGTCAACCATTGCATGAAGCATATTGCTGTAACTGCGGAAGTAGGGATCGTCATCGCCTCTCATTTTGTAGGCAAGACTGTCGGCGATTGCAATATGGCGTGCCGCACGGCTTACATCTCCACGGTTCAAGGCATTCAAAGCGTATTGGAAATGGAGCAGATCGGCGGCGCCGTTATCCGGCCCTGCCTTACGGAATATCTCGTCAATAAGACTGTCGCTTTCATGCTCGCGCCCCGCTTCGGTAAGAAGCTGAGCACGCTCGGCTGTAAACTGAAACTGTTTGTCACCCCAGTTGTGGCGGCGGGCATACTCACTAAGTTCCGACTCGATATATAGAGCCGAGTCTACCTCGCCGGCATAAAAATAGCCTCCCATAAGCAAATACTTCGCTTCTACTTGTCTGAGGCTATCTGTCTCCAGCTGATAAAGCCTTTTTGCCAATGGTATAATTCGGCTGCCTTGATACTCAGAGGCACCGAGCAAGACGCGAATACGTAATACCTGAGTCATCAATGAATCGGGCACGTCGGGTAACGATGCGAGAGAATCCAACATGGCAATGGACCCGGGAGTGTCACCCACCCAAAACTTGTACCAGGCGAGTGCAGCGCCGCTGCGGATGTCTCCCACAATCTCTTTTCCACGATAGAAATCGTGGGCAAAAGAAATCAGCGAATCGCTGATCATGGAGCGGTTGCGCTTCATGTGACCGTAAGCCTTGAGGTAATATAATTTTGCTTTTAAGGAGTCAGCCTTGAGGTCGGAGGGGTCAATCGCCTCCAGGATAGCCAATGCGCTGTCGGGATTGCTCCCCATCAACTGCTCGGCCTGGTTGATTCCCTTGTCATGTCTTACACCTGACTTCGAGCATGAAGCGAGTATGACAATGACTAAAAACAGATATACTAATTTTCGCATTGTAAGAAAATTATATCGTCATTGAGACCTGAAGAAGTGCCACAGCTTGTGGGCATATCTCGGTTGCAGAATTGCATCTCCCTGTTCACCTGCGTTGCTGCCTTAATCTGGCTGCGACGGTAGCGTTCTTTTAACTCCTGAATCCACAGGGAGTATTCGGCATCGGTTTTAATCAGTTTGCTCATGACTTTACCTTCTTGTAGTTAACCAATTACAAAGTTACAAAAAAACAAGTGAATAAGCCGCCACGACGCTGCGATTTCTATAAGAGAAGAAATGGAAAGCCGGGCGGAATGGTGCCCGGCTCGTGTATGCTGTTGGTGATTATGTTTGGTGGCGGGAGTGTGGAACACAACTGCTCCATACTGTATATGGTTCTCCTGTCCTGAGGAGTGTGTCTGTTTTAATCCACTGATTTCCCACCGTGTTCCACACTCCCTTAGTTTTAGATGTAAATCTTGTCGTCATAAGCTTTCTTGTTTTTTTAAGGTTAATAAATAGTTTACCCACGTTCAAAAGAACGTCTTTAATCGAAATCAGCAGTGCTACTGACTCCGCCCATGGAGGAAGCAGATTCAAACTCACTAAAAGGACAAAGATAGATTGCAGCCTATTTAGGATAATGCAAAATTACAAAATTTCGGAATCAGTTACAATACCTTGATTCACTTCGCAAAGCCAAAAATCACGAACCTGAGGATTTTGCCCGGAATGGGCAAGATAGTGTTATCCGCGGGTAGCCCCGAATTGGGGGCACCCGTGGAAAGCTCAATCCGCTCTCGGGGTTGAATCAAGAGGAGAAGCTCTTGAGCCACGGGTATGACTCCGGCATTACCCGCGGTAAACGGGATGAATCCCAGCGTGTTACATTGCCTTGGAATTACACATAGGATTATAGACAAAAGAAAACCCGCTGAAATTCAGCGGGTTAATTCTTGATTTTCGCGGAGAGGGAGGGATATGAATCTATTGTAAATTTAATAATCACGCAGGTAGGAATGACTAATATAATAATCTAATAATTAGGTTAGTATGTAGATATGATGCAAAATAAAATATCTTTGGATTTCCTTGATTAAACCGATTTTTGTATGTGATTTTGTATGTGAATATCAAAGTATCATCGTCTCATACAAAAAATCTCTCTCATGGATAAGTACAAGCATCGCGTCAGCTTCCGATTGGAGAAACGCAAGGATAAAAGCGGTAATCTTCCCGAAGAGTTGCCTATCAACGCCGACATTACCTTTGGCGGCAAACGTATATGGTATTATTCAGGATACCGTATTGCCCTCGCAAAATGGGATGAAAAGGCTCAGAGGGTGAAACGTAATAATTTCAATTCCGACGATGTTTCGGCGGCGGATATCAACCAGCGTCTTGTGAAAATCGCATCTGCTGTTGAGGATGCTTTCGCGCAGCTTGAGCTACGGGAGGAAGAGGTTACGCCCACAACAGTCCGGGATGAGCTAAAACGGATACTTAATGAAGAGAAATCAACGAGGCTGACGGTTGCACAAGTCTATCAACTTCTGATTAATGAAAGGGAAAATGAACTTAAGACCTCTTCAGCTACGGCTCTGTGGACGAAGGGAACGCTGACTAAACATAAAACCATGCTTCGGCATCTAAGTGAGTTTAAAGCAGCTCTATATTTTGAAGATATCAACGATGATTTGCTTGCACGGTTTGAATTGTCTCTGATTAACAAGGGGCTATCGAATAATTATTGCTATAAGTCCATGAAGGATATAAAAACATTTTTTAATTGGGCGACCAAGAGAGGCTATAATAAGAATATGGCATATCAGTCGTATTCACAGAGATTCCGCGATGAGACTAAATCGGATAGCACGATTAACCTCTATGCGTTGAGCGAAGAAGAACTTGCGGCAATTCAGACCTTCCCAACCTCCCGTAAAGCCATTGACAGAGTGAGGGATATCTTTGTATTTGCATGTTATACAGGTCTCCGATTTTCGGATGTTATTGCGCTGAGATGGTCGAATATCAACGGCGATATACTCGATGTTGTAGCCAAAAAGACTAATCATCGCCAAAGATTTGCTTTGGCAAATGAAGCCTTGCGAATACTTGCCAAATATCCAAAGGCTCCTGATGAAGATGATCCGCGAATATTCCCGACCATATCCAATCAGAAATACAACTCTCACCTGAAAGAGGTTGGCAAGTTGGCGGGTATGACGGGAGACTGGATTACTGAAAAGCAGAGTGGGCGCACCAAGACGCGGGAAGTGCGTCCGAAGTATGAACTGTTGACTTCGCATGTGGCACGGCGCACATTCGTAACGATGTGTCTGCGCAAAGGTATGTCACCGGAGGATATTCGTGCCGTCACCGGTCATACTACCGCCGACATGATGATGAAGTATGTGAAGTTCGACGATGAGAGCAAGAGGGAGAAGATGAGCATCCTCAACGAGAACGCCCAATCTGGAGTTGAGACCGTCTTCGACCACACCATCACTGATAATGAGCGTATTCGGCTCGGTCTGCCTACTCAGGAAGCGTATCTTGAAATCTTCGAAGGTGATACTGCCTCCGTAAATGCCCATCTTGCCGTCCTCGCTCACATCCGAGGAAACCTCAATGCCCGAGCCGAGTACATCAAACGCCTCCCCGCCGACAAGTTCAACGAAGTTCTCGAAATTATCATGAAAGGGATTTAACGCTATCGGTAGTTGTCAAGGAATTGCTTACCACTGCTGAGAATCAACGCCATATCCGATTCAAGAAACAAGCGAGGTACAAAC
>OJLA01002544.1_pt1 | contig 10639 bp, 8 predicted proteins | sample 1596611 | NCBI WGS metagenome assembly OJLA01 (sample SAMEA4350168, study PRJEB24818) | metagenome | biome: human; feature: gut; material: faeces | place: Denmark | collected 2013-09
GGCTTTCCATTTGCCTGACCCTAGTGTGTCCGCCAAAAACGGGAGTATGCAGTTGAAATTTTTTGAAATTATCATGTTATGCAGGGGCAGCATCCACGACGCCCCCTAGGGATATGGATCGTTTTCGGTGATCCGTGTGTAGGGGCGGAGCTCTGCTCCGCCCGCCGTACAATTTTGAAAGGGAGGGGTAGAACCACTCCCCTACGCACAGAAATAAGCGCCAAAGGCGCGCAGTCGGCCGCAACCCCATTGGCAGAAAAGTCGTAAGACTTTTCGCCAGGTACTATATTCCGAGGAACGCCGAGGCCAACGCGAAATAGATCAGCAGACTGGTGGCATCCACGATGGTGGTAATGAAGGGACTGGCCATCACCGCCGGGTCAAGGCCCACCTTCTCTGCCAGCAGCGGCAGCGAGCAGCCCACGCACTTGGCGAAGATCACCACGAACATCACCGTCAGGCACACCACCAGACACACCGGCAGCGTCACCTCGCTGTTGCCCAGCAGCAGCCGATCCACCAGCTGCATCTTGACAAAGTTGGCAGCCGCCAGCGCCGCGCCGCACAGGAACGCCACCCGGATCTCCTTCCACAGCACCGCCAGCACGTCGGAGAAGTCCACCTCCCCCAGGCTCAGGGCACGGATCACCGCCACGGACGCCTGGGTGCCGGAGTTGCCGCCGGTGCCCGACAGCATGGGAATATAGGAATTCAGCACCAGACACGCCGCCAGTGCGTTTTCATAGTGGTTCAAAATCATCCCGGTAAAGGTAGCCGACAGCATCAGGATCAGCAGCCACGGCATACGGGCCTTCCAGGTGTCGAAGACACCGGCGCGGAGATAGGGCTTGTCCGAGGGCAGCATAGCCGCCATCTTCTCGAAGTCCTCGGTGGTCTCCTCCTCGATGACGTCCATAGCGTCGTCGACGGTAACGATACCCACCAGCCGCTTTTCCAGATCCACGATGGGCATGGCCAGGAAGTCGTACTTGCTCAGCGCCTGGGCCACATCCTCCTTATCGTCGGTGGTCTTGGCCCACACCACGTCAGGATCCATGATGCTCTCGATCAGGTCGTCCTCATCCGCCAGCAGCAGGTCGCGGACGGACAGCACGCCCAGCAGGCGGCGGGTAGGATCGGTGACGTACAGGATGTTGATGGTCTCCAGCTCACCGCCGATGCGGCGGATACGCTTGAAGGCGTCCGCCACCGTCATGTCCTTCTTCAGGGACAGGAACTCCATGTTCATGATGGAGCCGGCGCTGTCCTCGGGATATTTCAGAATTTCATTGATGGACTTGCGCATTTCCGGCGTGGCCTTGTCCAGAATACGGATCACCACGCTGGCGGGCATCTCCTCCACGATGTCCACGGCGTCGTCCAGATACAGCTCGTCCAGCACTTCCTTCAGCTCGGTGTTGGAAAAGCCGTTGATCAGCATCTCCTGGCTCTCGCTCTCCAGCTCCACGAATACCTCCGCCGCCGTCTCCTTGGGCAGCAGCCGGTACAGAAGGGGCATGACCTCGGGGCCCGCCTCCTCCAGGATCAGGGCGATATCCGCACTCTCCATAGGCAGGAACATGTCACGCAGGTCGGCGTAGCGTTTCTCACGGATCATCTCCCTGATCTCGTCCAGCAGCCCGTCCATTTTGTTTTCCAAATCAATCATGCCACGTTCCTCCTTTCCCTGGATCGTCCACCGTTTTCGGACAGCAAAAAACACCCCAGCGCGGCAGGCGCTGCGGTGTAAGCGGGAAGCCATCCTGATATGCTGGCTCCAGGCCCTACCGTTACAAGCTTTAGCATCGCGGGGCGGTGAAGCTACGTTAGATACTACCTTGGTTTCGATAGTACCTGCTCAAACCATCTCATGGTGTCTCCACCATTTCGCGGCAGCAGCCCATATCCCTCGCGGTAGCCTTACCTACCGGTGAACAATACTATACTATGTCAAAATAAAGGGCTTGTCAAGAGCGGACACCATCTTTCGTCGACCTTTTTGTATAAATCGAAAAAATGTTTTACAAATATACCTTGTCGATGAAATCGCGGTGTGGTATACTGTATTATTGACGAAAAATCTCTTTTTACCGTAGAAAGGGGGGCGAGGATCGTGGGAATTCATGACGGGCACCGCGCCCGGAAGAAGGCGCAGTTCCGGCAGCACGGACTGGACGGCTTTGCCGATCACGAGGTGCTGGAGCTGCTGCTGTACTACGCCATCCCCCGGAAGGACACCAACGAGATCGCCCACCGGCTGCTGCAGAAGTTCGGCTCGCTGCAGAACGTATTCGCCGCCCCGGCGGAGGAGCTGGCGAAGGTGGACGGTGTGGGCGAGAGCGCGGCGCTGTTCCTGACGCTGCTGCCCCAGGTGCAGAAGCGGGCCATGCGCAGCGGCGGCAAGGAGCGGGTGCTGAACAGCGTGGACAAATGCGGCCGTTATTTTCTGGAGCTGTTGGGCCACGAGCGGCAGGAGTTGCTCTATCAGGCGTGCCTGGACGGCAAGGGCAAGCTGCTGAGCTGCAAGAAGCTGTCCCAGGGCAGCGCCGACTGCACCTCCCTTTCGGTGCGTCAGGTGGTGGAAAACGCCCTGCTGTCCGGCGCCAGTGCCGTGGTGCTGGCACACAACCACCCCAGCGGCGTGGCCCTGCCGTCAGAGAGTGACCGCGCCGTGACGCTGTGGGTGCGGGACGCGCTGAAAACCATGGACATCCGGCTATTGGATCACATCATCGTGGCGGATGACGATTTCGTCAGCATGAACCAAAGCGGGTATTTGGTTTAATTAAACTATGCAAGCGCTGCTTGCATAGTTCGGGCCGTCGAGGACGCCGGCCCCTACGCACCGTATACCGATAGAACTCCGTAGGGGGCGGCGTCCCCGACGCCCCGCCGAACAACGCTTCAGCGTCTACCGTGCGGCGGGGTGAGGTCACCCCGCCCTACGAAGCGGTATGTTGACATTCCGTAGGGCGGCATGACCACATGCCGCCGCGGCGAAACACTCCAAAGGAGAACCCCTATGCCTCAATTCAAAGTCCATTCCGAATACTCCCCCGCCGGCGACCAGCCCCAGGCCATCGCGGCCCTGGCCGAGGGCGTGGACAACGGCCTGCGTGAGCAGGTGCTCAAGGGCGTCACCGGCTCCGGCAAGACCTATACCATGGCCAAGGTCATCGAGCAGGTGCAGCGCCCCACCCTGGTGCTGGCCCACAACAAGACCCTGGCCGCCCAGCTCTGCGAGGAGTTCCGGGAATTCTTCCCGGAAAACGCCGTGGAGTACTTCGTCTCCTACTACGACTACTACCAGCCGGAGGCGTATATCCCCCACACCGACACCTATATCGAGAAGGACGCCTCCACCAACGAGGAGATCGACCGCCTGCGGCTTTCCGCCACCTGCGCCCTGCTGGAGCGGAGGGACGTGATCGTGGTGTCGTCGGTCAGCTGCATCTACGGTCTGGGTGAGCCGGACGACTTCGCCCGGATGATGATCTCCCTGCGCACCGGCATGACCATGAACCGGGACGAGCTGCTGCGCCGTCTGGTGGAGGACCGGTACGAGCGCAACGACGTGGCCTTCCAGCGGAACGTGTTCCGTGTCCGGGGCGACACGGTGGAGCTGTACCCCGCCTATTACAAGGATCGCGCCATCCGGGTGGAGTTCTTCGGCGACGAGATCGACCGCATCACCGAGTTCCATCCCGTCACCGGCGCGGCCATGAAAACGCTGAACCATGTGGCCATCTACCCCGCCAGCCACTACGTCACCCCCAAGGACAAGATGGACGCCGCCATGGCCCAGATCAGGAAGGAGCTGGCAGAGCGGCTGCAATTCTTCGAGGAGAACAACATGCTGGTGGAGGCCCAGCGCCTGCGCCAGCGGACGGAATACGACATGGAGATGATGACCGAGCTGGGCTATTGCTCCGGCATCGAGAACTACTCCCGCATTATCTCCCAGCGCCCCGCCGGGTCGCCGCCCATGACGCTGCTGGACTTCTTCCCCGATGATTTCCTGCTGTTCGTGGACGAGAGCCATGTGACGCTGCCCCAGGTGCGGGCCATGTACAACGGCGACCGGGCCCGTAAGGAGAGCCTGGTGCGCTACGGCTTCCGCCTGCCCTGCGCCTTCGATAACCGGCCGCTGAAATTTGAGGAGTTCGAGGAGCGGTTCCACCAGGCTATCTACGTCTCCGCCACTCCCGGCGAGTACGAGAAGGCCCACGCCGACCAGGTGGTGGAGCAGGTGATCCGCCCCACCGGCCTGCTGGACCCCCGTATCGAGCTGCGGCCCGTGGTGCGCCAGATCGACGATCTGTCCGCCGAGATCCGTGCCCGCGCCGATCGGAACGAGCGGGTGCTGGTGACCACCCTCACCAAACGGATGGCGGAGGATCTGACCGCCCACTTCCGCCAGAACGGCATCCGTGTGCGGTACATGCACTCCGACGTGGCGGCGCTGGAGCGGATGGAGATCATCCGCGACCTGCGATTGGGCGAGTTCGACGTGCTGGTGGGCATCAACCTGCTGCGTGAGGGCCTCGACCTGCCGGAGGTCAGTCTGGTGGCCATCTTAGACGCCGACAAGGAGGGCTTCCTCCGCAGCGAGACCAGCCTGATCCAGACCATCGGCCGCGCCGCCCGCAACGCCGAGGGTCTGGTGATCCTCTACGCCGACACGGTGACGCCTTCCATGCGGGCCGCCATGGACGAGACGGAGCGCCGCCGGAAATTACAGGACGACTTCAACAAGGCCCACGGCATCACGCCTCGTACCATCCGCAAGAGCGTGCGGGAGATGGTGGAGATCAGCCACAGCGCCGAGGAGGCATCCCAGCTTTCCAAGAAGAAGCTCAGCGACCGGGAGCGGGCCGAGACCATCGCCCGTCTGGAAAAGGAAATGAAGGCCGCCAGCAAGATGCTGGAATTCGAGTACGCCGCGCTGCTGCGTGACCAGATCATCGAACTGCGAGGCGGCAAATGATGCCCGGCCCGGAAGACTTCCGCCGGGACATCCGGGCGGCCAAGCGCTTCGGACTGGTGCAGGGGCTGCTGCTCCTGCCATCCATGTTCAGCCTTATTCTGGCTATCGCCTTTGCCGTAGGCGGGGACTGGCGGGAAGCCGCCGTGACCGCCGGTATCTGCGCGGTTTTCATCGGTGTGCTGGTCTGTCTTGAGCGTCGGCAAAAGCGCCTGCGCCGGGAGTCGACCCGGTATTATACCTTCCCCCTTCCCCGTGTCTTCGACTACGAGACAGTCTGCGCCGCCATAGAGACCGCGCCGGGCGTTCAATGGACGCACCTCTGCGATGAGACCGCCAGGATCTGCCGGATCGAGGGAGCATTTTCGTGGCGGGTGGCGCTGCTGCATCAGCCGGAGTTCTCTGCATCCGCCTGCAAGGCCCAGCGTGACCGGGCCAACCGGGCCGCCAACCGCGCCCATCCGGAAAAGCAGGAGGGCCCTCGGTGGGAGATCGCGTCCCGCGCCCGTGTCAATCTTGTGGTGTGCGACGCCATGAATGACGCGCTTTCCCGCTATATCGGCACCCATGCCCAGCATCTGCTGTCGTGCAACGAGAGCATCATCAACATGGCGGTGGTGGGCGATCGCCTGCTGATGCCGTCTGTCCGCGGCGCGGATGTGGATGATCCCTCTCTGAAGCGCTATGCCCGCAGCGCCGACCTGATCTGGTCGCTGCTGTGTCAAAATTCAACCGAAACGAGAAACGAATCATGAAAAAGACCATCTCCTATCTCTACGTCATCCTGGGCGCGGCCTGCTGGGGCTTTATCGGCCTTTTTAACCGCATGCTGGGCGAAGCGGGTGTATCCGTCTGGAACCGCGTGTTCATCCGCAACTTCATCAGCCTCGTGCTGCTGACGGTGGTGTTCGCCCTGTTCCACCGGCAGGTGTTCCGCATCAAGCTGAAGCATCTGCCCATCTTCCTGGCGGCGGGCCTGATCAGCGTGCTGTGCCTGGCCATCACCTACTTCAACTGCCAGATGCGCTGCTCCCTGGCGGTGGCGGGCATCCTGCTGTACCTAGCCCCTTCCTTCGTGGTGCTGATGAGCGCCCTGCTGTGGAAGGCGCCCCTGACGAAGCGGAAGCTGCTGGCGCTGGCCCTGTCCTTCGCGGGCTGCGCGCTGGTCAGCGGCATCGTGGGCGGCGACACCTCTGTGTCCGCCGTGGGACTGCTGCTGGGCGTAGGCGCGGGCTTCTGCTACGCCACCTATACCATCTTCGCCCACTACGGCTTGACCCATTATGACAGCTACACCATGATCTACTGGACGTTCCTGGTGGCGGGCATCGGCTCGCTGTTCTTTCTGAACCCCACGGAGCTGGCCGCCGCGCTGCCTGACAGTCGCCTGTGGCTGGGATCGGCGGGCCTGGTGCTCATCGCCACGGTGCTGCCCTACATCTTCTACACCAAGGGCCTGGAGGGTGTGGAGAGCGGCAAGGCCTCCATCATCGCCAACGTAGAGCCGGTGGTGGCGGCGTTGACCGGCGTGGTGTTCTTCCATGAGACCCTCAGCATCTGGACGCTGCTGGGCGTCTGCTGCGTGCTGGGCGGCGTGATCCTGCTGGCGAAAGGAGACGACACATGCAAAGAATCCAATTCCTCAACGGCTTCCACCTGAAGCTCATCGCCATCTGCACCATGCTCATCGACCACATGGGCTATACGCTGTTCCCCGGCGTCATGTGGCTGCGGTGCGTCGGACGGGTGGCCTTCCCCATCTTCTGCTTTCTGATCGCCGAGGGCTGCGTCTATACCCATGACCGGAAGAAGTACGCGGCGCGCCTGTTGGTATTCGCCCTGCTGTCCGAGATCCCCTATAACCTGATGAACAGCGGCATGATATGGGATCCCTATGATCAGAACGTGCTGTGGACGCTGCTGACCGGCGCACTGGTATGCTGGCTCATCGACTGGGCGCTGAAAAAGTGCACGCCGCTCTCCTTTGTGTTGACGGGCGCGGCCATGGTGGCCGCCTACTGGCTGCTGGAAGCGTTCCGCACCGACTATGGCGGCTGGGGCATGCTGCTGGTGGCCGCGTTCTACGGCGTTCACCGCGCACCCAGCGGAGCAGTAGTGAAGATGATCGCCCAGGCTTTCGGCCTCGCCTTTTTCTCCCTTGGCGTTATGGGCGGCTACCTGTCCATCGAGCTGTGGTCGCTGGTGTCGCTGGCGCCTATCTGGCTCTATAACGGCCAAAGAGGCTTTTCCCACAAGGCGGTGCAGTACGGCTTTTACGCCTTTTACCCCGTTCATATTCTCATATTGTCCCTGATCGCAATGTACCGATATTAACAATAACAAGGAGGCTGTCCCTATGGCAAAGAACAAGGAAGAAAAGACCAACGTCATGCGGACGCTGGATCAGAAGAAGATCCCCTATACCGCCTTTTCCTACGATCCCAACGGCCCCATCGACGGCGTGTCGGTGGCGGCGGAGACGGGACTGGACGCCGCCAGTGTGTTCAAGACGCTGGTGACAAAGGGCGCCAGCGGGGCATACTATGTGTTCGATATCCCCGTGGCGGAAAATCTTGATTTGAAGAAGGGCGCCAAGGCGGTGGGCGAAAAGTCCATCGCCATGCTGCCCCAGAAGGAGCTGCTGCCCCTGACGGGCTATGTCCACGGCGGCTGCTCCCCCGTGGGCATGAAGAAGCAGTTCCCCACTGTGTTCCATGAGACGGTGAATGATCTTGAGCTGGTGGCCGTCTCCGCCGGAAAGATCGGCCATCAGGTGCAGGTGAAGCCTGATGACCTGCTGAATCTCCTCCGGGCTAAAACGGCGGATGTGGTGGTGTAAGAAGGATTTCGCGCCTTCGGGCGCGAGGGCGGCCTTCAGCGACCCACTTTTCCCAGCAGCTGGAAAAGTGGGCAAAAGAGCCGGAAGAAACCAATGGTTTCTTCACTTCCTTGCGCGCTATACGCTGTACAAAATTGCGAATGTGTACCGCGCGTTTGCGTGAGATTTTCTTTTTCGTTTCGTTATCGAATCGTCTCTGCTTCGGCGCCGCTGCCGCTGATACCTGCGCCGAACAACGCTTTGGGTTCTACCGTTAGGAGCATGAGCGGCAGCGGCTTAAGACGAAAGTCGATTCGCCATACGCAGCGATAACAGCCATTCTCCGTGACCGCGCGGCAAAGGGTCACAAATTTACACCGCAAAACAGCGTGCAGGAAGTCTTGAAACCTGCGGTTTCAAGCAGCGTTTTTGGGTACTTTTGGGACAGCGGCCAAAAGTACCTCGCGCTCGCAAGCGCGAAAAAACCTTCGTTCCACAGAACGAAACATTTCAATCCCCTATTGACATTAAAAATTCAATTTACTACACTTATCTGCACCAAATCACGCAGAATCGAGGAATACCATGCAAAAGGAAATTTTCATCAAAGGCGCGCGGGAGAATAACCTGAAAAACATCGACGTGACCATCCCCCGCGACAAGCTGGTGGTGCTGACGGGCCTGTCCGGCAGCGGCAAAAGCTCCCTGGCCTTTGACACCATTTACGCCGAGGGACAGCGCCGGTATGTGGAGAGCCTGTCCAGCTATGCCCGGATGTTTCTGGGCCAGATGGACAAGCCCGACGTGGACTATATCGACGGCCTGTCCCCCGCCATCTCCATTGACCAGAAGACCACCAGCAAGAATCCCCGCTCCACCGTGGGCACGGTGACGGAGATCTATGACTATATGCGCCTTCTGTGGGCGCGGGTGGGCGTGCCCCACTGCCCCAAGTGCGGAAAAGAAATTCGCCAGCAGACCATCGACCAGATCATCGACCAGATCATGGCCCTGCCGGAGGGCACCCGCATCCAGGTGATGGCCCCGGTGGTGCGGGGCCGCAAGGGCGAGCATACCAAGGTGCTGGAGGACGCCCGCCGCAGCGGCTACGTCCGCGCCCGTATCGACGGAGAGATGCACGAGCTGGACGAGGACATCAAGCTCTCCAAGACCTTCAAGCATCAGATCGACATCGTGGTGGATCGTCTGATCGTCCGCGCCGATATCGCCACCCGCCTGACCGACAGCGTAGAGACCGCCTCTAACCTGACCGGCGGCCTTGTGACGGTGAATCTTCTGAAGGAGGGACAGGACTTGTCCTTCTCCCAGAACTACGCCTGCGAGGACTGCGGCGTGTCCATTGAGGAACTAGCGCCCCGCCTGTTCTCCTTCAACAGCCCCTTCGGCGCATGCCCCACCTGCACGGGCCTGGGCATGCAGCTGAAGGTGGATCCCACCCTGGTGATCCCCGACGAGAGCAAGTCTATCTTGGACGGCGCGGTGGTGGCCACCGGGTGGAACTCCATCCGCTCCGACGGCATCTCCCGCATGTACTTCGACGCCCTCAGCAAGCGGTATAACTTCTCCCTTCGCACTCCTTACGCCCAGCTGTCCAATGAGGTGAAGGACATCATTCTCTACGGCACTAAGGGCGAGAAGCTGACGCTGGAATACGCCCAGCCCCGGCGCAAGGGCACGCTGCACCAGGCCTTTGAGGGCATCGCCAACAATCTGGAGCGGCGGTATATAGAAACCCAGTCCGACGCCAGCAAAAAGGAGATTGAATCCTTCATGGCGGCCTGCCCCTGCCCCACCTGCCAGGGCAGGCGTCTGCGGCCGGAAGCCCTGGCTGTCACCGTGGGCGGCCTGTCCATCCACGATGCCACCTCCATGCCGGTGGACGACGAGATCGCCTTCTTCGACGGCCTGACCCTGACGGGCAATCAGCAGATGATCGCCGCGCAGATCTTGAAAGAGATCGGTTCCCGGCTGCGGTTTTTGCAGTCGGTGGGCCTCAGCTATCTGACCCTCAGCCGCTCCTCCGGCACCCTGTCCGGCGGTGAGAGCCAGCGTATCCGGCTGGCCACCCAGATCGGCAGCAGCTTGATGGGCGTGCTGTATATTCTGGACGAGCCCTCCATCGGCCTGCACCAGAGGGACAACGACAAGCTGCTGGATACCCTGCGCCATCTCCGGGATCTGGGCAACACCCTGATCGTGGTGGAGCACGACGAGGACACCATGCGCGCCGCCGACTGGCTTATCGACATCGGCCCCGGCGCCGGCGCCCTGGGCGGACAGGTGGTGTCCGCCGGAACGCCGCAGCAGGTGATGGCCGATCCCAACAGCCTGACGGGCCAGTACCTCAGCGGCAAAAAGCGCATCGAGGTACCGGCGTGCCGCCGCGTCGGAAACGGCAAATGGCTGACGGTGCGGGGCGCACGGGAGAACAACCTGAAAAACATCGACGTGTCGGTGCCCCTGGGCACGCTGACCTGCGTCACCGGCGTATCCGGCAGCGGCAAGAGCTCACTGGTCAACGAGATCATCTTCAAGCGGCTGGGGGCTGACCTGAACCGCATGAAGGCCCACCCCGGCCGGCACGACGCCATCGAGGGCGAGGAGCATCTGGACAAGGTCATCAACATCGACCAGAGTCCCATCGGCCGCACGCCCCGCTACAACCCCGCCACGTATACCAACCTGTTCAACGATATCCGCGACCTGTTCGCCTCGCTGCCTGACGCCAAGGCAAGGGGCTACGGCCCCGGCACATTCTCCTTCAATACCAAGGGCGGCCGGTGAGAGGCCTGCTGCGGCGACGGCGTATTGAAGAA
>OJLA01002546.1_pt1 | contig 10625 bp, 7 predicted proteins | sample 1596611 | NCBI WGS metagenome assembly OJLA01 (sample SAMEA4350168, study PRJEB24818) | metagenome | biome: human; feature: gut; material: faeces | place: Denmark | collected 2013-09
TTTGACGCAAGGCTACAAATGCCCGCATGATGGAAATATTCACCTGTATGGCAATAGGGCTGCGTAGCACACCGGACAAGGCGGCTACTCCCTCTTGCGTGAAAACATAGGGCAAATATTTAGTATGCTTACCACGTTTTGAACTGGTTTCTTCTTCCGTTTCATCGGCATTATTCTTTAAGGTCACAATTTGTGACCTTAAACATTCGACTTCTTCCTTTGTCAGTTCAAACATAAAATCGTCAGGGAAACGTTCTATATTACGTTTCACAGCCTGTTTCAACGCCTTTGTTTCCACCTGATAAAGTGCCGCAAGGTCGCTATCGAGCATAACCCGGCAACCTCTGATTTCATAAATCTTGCTTTGAATGATTTGTAAGTCCATAATGTTATTATTTAATGGTGAGTAATTGAAAGCATAAAGGGACTTATCACAAATTGTGATAAGTCCCCCTATATACCTATTTCATAGATACTTCTTTGTAGATTTTTTCAATGCCGACAAATTTCTTGTCAAGTCCCTGCATATCGTTACTTATCTTATTATTGGTAATGCGGGCGTATATTTGTGTCGTTTCTATATTGGTGTGTCCCAACATCTTACTGACAGTTTCAATGGGTACACCCTTTGCAAGCGTAGTTGTCGTAGCAAAAGTGTGCCTTAAGCAATGAAATGTCAAGTTCTTTTTAATCCCGCACACGTCCGCTATTTCTTTCAAATACGCATTAAGTTTTTGATTGCTGATAATAGGAAGCACCTTTCCGTCCGGCAATTTACCTTTGTACTTTTCCAATATCATTTTAGGAATATCCAGCAAAGGAACATTCACATCTGTATTTGTTTTTTGGCGTTTCGTAATTATCCATAAATTACCGTCAAAGGACTTACGGATATTATCTTCCTTTAAGTTTGCAACATCTACATAAGCCAAACCACTGAAACAGGAAAAGATAAAAACATCACGCACCTGTTCCAACCGTTCAGAAACCATCTTCTTTTTGAGGATTATCTTTATTTCATCTTCTGACAAATAACCTCTATCCACTTTTTCCAAACGTATTTTATAACTGGCGAATGGGTCGCCTATCAAGATGCCGTTATTACGGGCTATCAGGATAATGCGTTTAAAAAACTGCATAAACTTGGCGGTCGTATTAAAGCCGCATTTACAGGTGGTACGCAAATATAACTCGAAGTCAGTAATGAACATCGGGGTTATTTCCTTTATAGAAATATCCGACAGGTTATATTTGCTTTGGATGAACTCTGCAAGATGACGGCGGGTCACTTCATATTTACGATAAGTGGCAATCGTTTTAGATATGCCGACCAACTGCTTAACATCGTCATTGTGCTTTTGGAAAAGGTTAAGGATGGTGTCGTGGTTCTCACTATGACCCAAAAATTCATTCTTCACCTTTTCGGCGGTAACATAATTGTCACGCCGTTGCAATTCGTGATAAATGGTGTTCAGGGATGCGTTTATATCATCCAGCAATCGGTTGATACGGGTAGCTTCCGCAGAACGTCCGGCGGCTTTACCTGCCTTACCGTCCCAAACTTTGGGTTGAACATCAAGTTTGGAATTGAAACGGCTTGCCACACCATCAACCGTGATGCGGACAAAAATAGGGTAACTGCCATTGATTTTTTGCTTGTCCTTTTTCACGAAGAAAAGAACGGAAAATGTACTCTTCATAAACTCACTTTTTTTGGTTACAAAACTACGTTAATTAGCTCAAAGTGAAGTTTATACAGGCTCGCCAAATAGCGACAGAAGTTCGCCAATTTCGGACTAAGTGTACCCCTTTTGGACTTTCGGTTGTCGGGGGTACGAGTTGGGTTACTAACTTTGTCTTTTAGGGTCTAAATGATGTCCGGTAGGGCAGACATAAGGGGATAAAAAAAGTCCCACAAATCGTTGAATTTGTGGGACTTGGCTGTTCATTGTCCGGTTTTGTCCGGTTAGTTCAGCGGAGAGAGAGGGATTCGAACCCCCGGTGCCTCTCAGCACGACGGTTTTCAAGACCGTTGTAATCGACCACTCTACCATCTCTCCAATACTTTGTCCGGGAAGCTCTCTTCCTCAAAAGCGATGCAAAGGTACGGGATTATTTTCATTCATCCAAATTTTCAAAGAAAAAAGTGCTTTGAACTTTTGATTTTATTCTGTTCCTGCTTTTATAGCCCTATGTAGGTTACTATTATTAAACGATATGATAGAATAAAGTTTTAGGGCACTCTTTCAATAATCCAGTTCTTTATTTTATACTAACTCTATTATCATATAAGGAGATTGGTGTTGTGCGGAGGGTGAATAGAATAGTTCTTTCGGTTACAATTTAGCCGATAGCATCTTTTTGAAGATTTCCGTTTGTTCTTTTCGTTCTTCCTCTGTAAAGTCGGGATGCAGTGTTGCCAAATAACATTTGAAGGTCTCTATGGCTTGCATACGAGCCATGGCTTTTCCTGCTTGTAAACCACTGTGATAAGGGGTGTGAGGTAATAAACTGCGATTGAAATTTCCGTCACTCATGATTTTTTCTTTTAAGAGGGGATAAAGTTAAGTGATTTTTTTATTTCCACGAAGGGTTGGGAGAGATTTAGAACCATGGTAGTGTATTTATGGGACAGTTTTAGATTCATCTCTCCCGGGAAAAACCGGGAGAGACGGGTGAAGTACATCGTTGTCATATTCTGAACTTATAGTGAACTAACCCACCTTATATGGAAGGAGGCTCCGTTACAAGTCGTTTAAGATTAAATAATTGGCTCTGTCTATGATAGTCGTGTCCAAAGAAGCCAGATAAATCTGTGTGGTGGTTTCGGAATCATGTCCCATTCCTTCACTGATGATGGATAGGGGTATGTTTTTACTTTTAGCGATACTTGCCCAGGAATGCCTCGCAACGTACATAGACAAAGGATGAGGACTGCGTACGAAGACGGACAGAATCTTGAGTTTCCGGTTTACCAGCGTGAGAGAGTTCCGGTATTGCAGGCGTTCGTCTTCGTCGGTTGATGTAATGATCGGAAGCAGGTACTCTGTTGGGTTAGGAGGGTATTTTTCTATAATTTCCTGCATACATTGTTCCCATTTGATAGAAAGTTGCTGTCCGGTCTTTTTTCTGCGATAGGTCAGTATGCCGTTGTGCAAATCCTTTTTTTTCAGATATGCCATGTCTACAAAAGACATGCCTCGCGTGTAGAAACTGAAAAGGAACATGTCGCGGGCGTAATCTACCGAGCTTCCAGCCAGGAGTTCCTTATCTTTTATCTGCCGGATGATAGGCTGAGGAATAGCTAATAGCTCGTTTTATGGTTTTCTCTATTCCGGTGTATACGTGGCGAAAGGGAAAACGTTGTGTGGTCAGTTCTTTCTCAACGGCCCGGTTATAAACGGCTCTTAAGATACGCATATAAAAAGATATGGTGTTCAGACTCAATCGTTCTTTTTTCAAGTATGCCTCATAAGCTTCTATTGTTTCCTGGTTCATCTCGTCCAGTATGATTTCTTCCCCGTTTCTGAAACGCATAAAGCTGTTCAGTGCACATTGGTAAGTTTCTCCCGTGCGTATTCTTCCTTGTTCTTTCAGATGACAGATGAGTGAGGTCATAAAGCCGGTCAGAGTGTCATTTTCACTTCGCTTACGATAGAATCGGAGAAGGTCGTCAGTACTGTATGGCAGCCCTTTGCGCGTCAGGTTGGCAATACATTCACTCAGACGGAATAAATCCTGTTTTATTTCATGCCGGTAGCGGGATAAGATGGAATGTCTGTCCGGTCTGGAAGGAGAAAGTGTGATACGTGCGGTACGTGCGTTCCATTCGTCGGGATAGATTTTATACTTAGTCTTTTGTGAGCGCACGATACGGCGGTGGATAACTTGGAAATAAAGAGCTCCTGTTTTTCCTTCGATGGTCGAGGGTCTGAATTTTACTTTAACTGATGCCATTTGTATGTTTTTTAGTTATGGATTTACGGGCAAGTCTTAAAAACGGGCTTGCCGTGAAATAAGTTCAAATGTCCAAACCAATTTAAAACATGCTGTAGACGTTGGGCATATCCGGTGTTTTTTATAATTTTGCCCGTCTAAATCGAACGCTTATAAAAAATGGGAACCAAGAACGCTTTAACAGAAAAAGTCTATTCCGGGAAAGATATCATGCGTATTGCTTATCCTATTCTAATCAGTCTGTTGATGGAACAGATGATCGGGATGACGGATACCGCTTTTCTCGGCCGGGTGGGAGAGGTGGAACTGGGAGCTGCTGCCATTGCCGGCATCTACTATCTGGCTGTTTTCATGATGGGTTTTGGTTTCGGTATCGGAGCCCAGATTCTGATTGCCCGTCGTAATGGGGAGAAGCATTACGGCGAAATCGGCGAAATCTTTTATCAGGGTATTTATTTCATGTTGGGGTTGGCCTTGTTCGCTTTTGTGCTCACCAAGATCATTTCTCCGCTTTTGTTGCCGGTTATTGTGTCGTCACCTCATATCTGTGAAGCAGCTCTCAGTTATATAGACTGGCGTATTTTCGGCTTTTTCTTTTCCTTCATAGCTGTAATGTTCCGGGCGTTTTTTGTCGGTACGACTCAGACTAAGACGCTGACGCTGAACTCTGTGATAATGGTTTTGTCCAATGTGGTGTTCAATTATATATTGGTGTTCGGAAAGTTCGGCTTTCCGGCATTGGGGATTGCCGGGGCAGCCATCGGTTCGTCGTTGGCAGAGTTGGTTTCAGTCGTATTCTTCATTCTTTATACCTATCGTCGTGTGGATTTAGTCAAATACGGTTTGGTCCATCCTGTGCGTTACAGTTGGCGTAAACTTCGCAGGATGCTCGACGTGTCTTTTTGGACGATGATACAGAATTTTATCTCTCTTTCCACCTGGTTCTTGTTCTTTCTTTTCGTGGAACACCTCGGAGAGCGTGCTTTGGCCGTAACCAATGTCGTACGCAATATCTCCGGAATACCCTTTATGGTTGTGGCCGCTTTTGCTTCCACGTGCAGTGCCCTGGTCAGCAATCTGATAGGTGCGGGGCGGGAAGACATGGTGATGTCCACCATTCGTCAGCATGTCCGTCTGACTTTTATGATTGTGTTGCCGATGGTAGGATGTTTTGCTCTTTTTCCGAGAGTGATATTGGGTGTTTACACCAATATACCGGATCTGATAGCTGCCGCTATTCCTTCATTATGGGTTTATTGTACGACTCCTTTGTTGATTGCTCCGGGGAATATTTATTTCCAGGCCGTTTCCGGTACGGGTAACACCCGAAAGGCTTTTATCCTGGAGTTGGTGACATTGTCGTTTTATACCTTATATATATACGTTATCATCCAACATCTGCGTTTCGATGTGGCTTGGTGTTGGACGTCCGAGCACGTCTACGGTTTTTGCATCCTGTTGCTTTGTTATGCCTACATGCGTGGAGGCAGTTGGAAGTTGAAGAAGATATAATGCATTCCTGTCCTTGTTCCGGTAAACATTTACCGGTTCAGGCTATCCGTACGGACATAAGTCGTGATTTGCCCGTTCTTTTCTAAGTTCAGCATTTTTTCGTCCACTTCTATAATCTTGAAAGCCGATTTCTCAGGTTGGTTTTTGGCCATGCGTTCGAACAATCCTTTTACTAAGGTTTTGTTTTCCTCCGTTACGCTGTCGCCGAATTCATAAGTCGTGTTTTGAATATCGTTGGTGATAAACAGGCTGTCGCCATCTACTTTCCAAGTTCCGGGGTGTTTGATGATGCAATCCATGGTGCCGGCTCCGGTCGTGTTCATAAATGTGTGGTCGGCATGAAATTCAAAGGTTTGTCCGGGCAGGGCCGGATGTTCGTATTTTCCTACTATTTTGCTTTCGGTATCATTTTGGCAACCGGTGGTTATGAAAACGGTTGCAGCCGTTAGGGCTGCCATGAGACGGACTCTTTTCATCATTCATTATTAATTAATCGTTAAACTTATCGGGCTGCTCTGAGCCGCATTCTATCTTATCCAAAGATAGCGATTAATCACAGGAGAGTTACTGTAAAATCCCCAAAATATTGCAAATTATTCTTATCAGACTTTCCGGAAAAAGGCATTGACCTGCAGGTTGTATAAAAGCAGAAACGGCCTCTCCCTCGCGGAGAGACCGTTCTTTTAATCAGTGAAAACACTGACTTTTCATAGTTGAGGTTTCCTTATTTAGATTCAATTCATAGTTTTCTTTGGTTTATATTTCTTTTTGGCGATACGCGGATCGCTATCTCTTAGATTCACGTTTGCTGCGTGGGGCAGCCGGACTTCTTTTGACCGAGGGTGTCGGTTTAGAGAAAGACGGACGCGTAGAATTTCTTTGTATCCGTTGTGTGCTTTGCACTCTCGGAGATCTTTGCGGCTTTACCGTTGAGGATTCCGGACGTACCGATGAACGGTTTACCGTTGTCCGTGTGGAACTCCGTCTGTTGTAGTGACTCCTCGGTTGCGGATTCGTCACCGGATATTCCCGGTTGCTGTTGTTCGACTGCGGCCGTGCAACAGATGGCCGTTTGTTGTCGTTGTCTGGTTTCGTTCCTTGATTTCCAGGTTTTTGGACGGGCTCAAAACGGAAACCATTGCCGCGGTGGTCGTTCGGACGTTGGCCTGGTCGTGACGGTCTGCCGGGTGATTCGAAATGAAAACCGGGGTTGCCGTTGCCGTTGTGCGACCCGGGACGATGAGGAGGTAGGGCCGGCCGGCCCGGTAACGGGCCTCTGCTTTCCCCTCTCAATCCTCCGTTCCATACCGGGCGTCGGTGAGCATAGAAGCTCTGCCGATGTTCGTGCCGGTAATGGTAGTGTCCGCCCCTGTACACCTGATATACCCTTGGTGGACTGTAATAGAAGCGACTCGGGCTGTAAATGGTATACACCGGTAAGAACCAGCCGGAAGTCCTCCATATCACGGGACGGAAAAAGTAAGTGGCAGCCTGAAACAAAGCATACTGCCAGTCGTAGAGGATAAAGCGCAAATCAGCGTTTCTGTATTCCAGATACACACTCGAAGCGTCGCTTGCCGTCCGGATATTCATCAGGTAGTCCAGGTTGATTTCGTAGGCGTCATTGTATTGTTGGTCGTTAAGGTTCAGTTCATACGCCATCTTGTCCGTCAGGAACCTGGCCCGGTCGCGGGCTTCTTCGTAAGACATGGCATTAAGGCTGGCCAGTCCGAAGTATAGAGCGGTAATCAGTCCTAATAACTTTTTCATGTCTTTGTTGTTTAACGGTTCGTACTTCATCTTTTCTACGTTGCAAATATCCGGCTTTTCCATGAGACGTGAAAAGGATTTTTCCTATTTTGCGGTAGGTATTTCCCTATCATGTAAGAGGGGAATGATTTTAGGAAAAGAAGAGTTAATAGATTTTAAAAAATGGGGGGGGGTAAAAAGAGAAAGTTAAAAGAATTATCTTTGTTCATCATTTAAATCGTTACTTTTGAGGAAGCAAGACGAGAGGCTTGCGGAAAGCCTTATTTTGATAAATGGAAAAACAAGGAAGCCGAATGAAAGGACTGTTAAAGTTTATAGGGACATTGGGGCTATTGTATGGCGTGTCGTCCGGAATGGCGGCCCGGGCCCAAGAAACCGGGGCGCGTGAAGATACGACCCAGGTGCGCACCATACCCCTTTGGGGGCATGTGAAGGACGGTTTCACCTATGCCGCCCTTCACGGCACGTTCGTCACATTGATGCGCGAAGACAGCACTGTGGTGGACACCATGCACGTGCAATGTTTCAATTCCGGTACACCGCAGGAGGACACCTATTACAAGTTCGATGTACCCGCCCGGCGGGCGCGTTACATCATCAAAGCCGAGCATCCCGATTACTATCCGGAATACGTGGATTGCGCGGTGCGTTACGTGGCACGCAATCCCTACGTCGATGCTCGGCATCATGAGATGCGCCGTCGTCCGTATGCGTCGTTTGCAGACCGCAGTTTGGGAGAAGTGGTGGTAAAGGCTACCAAAATCCGGGTGGCTTACCGGGGCGATACGGTGGTCTACAATGCAGATGCCTTCAACTTGTCCGAAGGGGCGATGCTCAATGAACTGGTCCGCCAGTTGCCCGGAGCGGAATTGAAGCCGAACGGCGAGATTTACGTCAATGGCCGTAAGGTGGATTACCTGACGCTGAACGGTACGGACTTTTTCAAGGGCGACAACCGTAAGATGCTCGACAACCTGCCTGTCTTCACGGTGCAGCAAGTGAAAGTGTATGACAAGACGACCGACCGCAGCGAGTTCCTCGGTTACGACACGGAGAAAAAAGCCTACGTGATGGATGTGAGCCTCAAACGTGAATACAACACCGGCTATATGGCCAATGTCGCGGCGGGAGGCGGTACGGACAGCCGCTATGCCGGACGGGCTTTCGGCCTGCGTTATTCCGACCGCTCGCGTGTCACCCTTTTCGGCGGGATGAACAACACCAACGTGTATAATGATCGGCCGGGCGAAAACGGCGAATGGCCGGAGGAAAGCCTGACCAACGGTGAGTTTGTCACCCGGCAGACCGGTGGGGAGTTTTTCTGGCAGAATAAGGCGAAAGGCATTGAGAACAGCCTCACGGCCAATGCCGAATGGAGCGACAGGGATGTAAATCGGAAATCGGCTACGGAGGCTTACTTGCCGCAAGGTAACCGTTACACCCGTTCTTCTTCCCTTCAAGACGTGGATTATATGGGGGTGAATGCCAATAACTGGTTGACGTGGAAAACAAAGGACCATTTGCTCACCGTGCATTCCTACGTAGGTTACGACCGTACGGACACGCACGGTTATGCCCGTGATGCGGCTTTCGACACCGACCCTTCGGCCGTGGGAGGCATCGACGAGGTGCTCGATTCCGCTTTTCTCCTTCCCTCGTCCGGAAGCGCACGGATGCGCTGGCTGAACCGCTCTTCCACCCGGTCGCTTTTCGAGGAATGGAAGTACAATGTGGGGCATGACATGATGTGGGACGCCAAGTTGCCGTGGGGTGACAATCTCCAGTTGCGATTCACCGGCTCTCTCAGCCGGACGGAGAACGACCGTTTCGAGCATTACCTGCTGGATTATGCTTCGTCCGGGTCCGAAGCCGACCGCCGCAACCGTTACGACCGCGGACGTCGACGTAATTATTATTACCAACCCTCGGCGGAATACACTTTCAACTTTCCGAACGACTGGCATTTCCTTACTTATTATATATATAAGCAGGATTATCGTTCCGACTCCTCGCCACGCTATCGTCTGGACAGTCTGGCCGGTTGGGAGGTGGGAGCGGCTCGGCATTTGGGCGAATTGCCTTCCGCACGCGAATTGTCCGCAGCGTTGGACGTGCCGAACAGTTACTACCGGCATGACCTTTCTCGGGTGCATACTTTAGGGCTGCGTACTTTCTATTCTCGGCGGACGGAGGACAAATACGTCTGGTTCAATTTCCATCTGCCTTTCACACAGTCGAAGGAAGACATGCGCTACCGCCGGGAGGAGATAGATGCCGGCCTGCAACGTCGCGTGTTCCGTGTTCAGCCCGATTTCACTTATTTGGTCTATTGGTTTGGAGGTACAAGATATTTCAGGACGTTCATGGTCAATGCCGACATGGCTTTGGGCACGCCCGACCTTGTGAACCGTTTGTCTGTCCGCGATGCTTCCGACCCCTTGCACGTACGTGTGGGGAATCCGTACCTGCAAAACAGTTGGCGGTATAACTTCCGCACGGGATTCTTGCACCGCAGCCCGGAGAAAAAGTGGTTTACACAAGTGAACGTGAATGCCTGGCTTGGGGTGAATGACGTGGCACAGGGGTTCAGCTACAATTCCGAAACCGGAGTGTACACTTACCGTCCGCAGAACGTGGACGGCAACCGGGGCGTCAATGGAAGTCTGGCATTTCAGAAAGAAGGTATGGCCGAATATTGGAATGTGGGAGCGAATTTGAACTATGACTTTCACCGTAGCGTAGACCTCTCGTCCGTGGAGGGGATGACGGAGAGCGTGTTGAGCAAGGTGCACAACCACGAGACGAAGGCCTGCCTTTCCACCGGTTACCAGCGCGGAAGCCTGACCCTGAATGTGGGATGTGATGCCACTTACCGCCATGCCGACGGCAGCCGGGCGGACTTCAACACCGTGGATGCTTTCGATTTCCGCTACGGCCTTTTGGGAGAATACACGATGCCGTGGAAAATCCACCTGTCCACCCGTTTGAACATGTACAGCCGCAGGGGCTATGACGAAGCCGCCATGAATACGGACTATCTGATATGGAACGCCTCCCTTTCGCGTTCTTTCCTGAAAGACCGCCTGATGGTGAAGGTGGAAGGCGTGGATTTGTTGCGCCAGATGCGTTCCGTTTATATGGACGTGAACGTGCAGGGGAAGACAGAGACTTATTATAATATCGTGAAAGGCTACTATATGCTTACTTTGGGGTGGAAGTTGACACGAAATCCTAAAAAGCGGGAGTAAAGCGTGCAAAATGTCATTTCCGACCCGGTTTTCGGCCTGCCTGAAAAAAGAATCCAGAAAGAAAATGCAAAAATCAGCCCCTTCGGAATGCTTATATGGAGCATTCCGAAGGGGCTTTTCTTAAAAAATGAGTTTCAA
>OJLA01002547.1_pt1 | contig 10621 bp, 10 predicted proteins | sample 1596611 | NCBI WGS metagenome assembly OJLA01 (sample SAMEA4350168, study PRJEB24818) | metagenome | biome: human; feature: gut; material: faeces | place: Denmark | collected 2013-09
GAAGGACAGAAGTGTATTATGCAGATCCATATAGTTCATGGCAAAAAGGAATGAATGAAAATTGTAATGGAATATTAAGAAGATTTATACCAAAGGGTACAGATTTAAATAAAGTATCAAGTGATAAGTTAGAGAAGATATTAAATAAAATAAATGGAAAACCAAGGAAAATATTGGGATTTATATCAGCAGATAAAAGATTTAAAGAAGAAATAGAAAAAATAGTTGCATAAATTATATATTGATTTTGCGTTGCTATTATTTTTTGAATGGACAAATATGATTTTAATAAACTTTTTTGAAAATTAGACTTGACAAAACCATATTAAATGAGTTACAATAAGAAAGTGCCAAGAACAAGCACGGAAACTATGGTGGATGTAGCGTAGTTGGTTAACGCGCCAGTTTGTGGCACTGGAGACCGTGGGTTCGAGTCCCATCTTCCACCCCAGTATATATTGGACTGTAGCCAAGCGGTAAGGCACCAGACTTTGACTCTGGCATGCGCTAGTTCGAATCTAGCCAGTCCAGCCAAAATAAAGACCTGAAAAGGTCTTTTTATTATGCAAATTTATTCTTTTTATAAACTTATTTTAATATAATTAAATATTTTTCATAAAAATTATAGAATTTAATATAATTTAATAAATAGAATTAAAATTAAGTATTATAAGGGGGAAAGATATTATTATGGAAAAAACACAAATAAAAGAAAATAATATAATTGCAAGAATTGGAAAAGGAATACTAATAGCAATGATTATAACAATTGTATCATTAATAATTTTTTCAATTATTTTAGCAAATACTAATATAACAGAAAATGTGGTAAATCCAGTAATAATGATAATAACCGCAATAAGCATATTGGTAGCAAGTTCAATAGAAAATACAAAAATAAAGAAAAATGGATTATTAAATGGAGGAATTATAGGTGGAGGATATATACTAATAATTTATTTAGTTTCTAGTATTTTAAATTGGAAATTTACGTTAAACCAACAATCTATAATTATGATTGTATCGGCAATTGTATTTGGAGTATTAGGTGGAATAATTGGAGTAAATAAAAGATAAAAATAAATCAAAAGAATTTATTATATATAATTTAAAATAATAAATCTACATAAAATTTTTACATTCTTTTAATTTTAAAAATATAATAAAAACCTTGAAAACAAGTTACTTCAAGGCTTTTGCAAAACTCAAATGTCGAAAAATGTCGAAATGTTTTTGTTGACAAATCAAAAATATGGAAGTATAATCAAATTACATTTTCATATTTTTTATAATTTAATTCAAAATAATTTTTAAAATCGAAAAAACAATCCAAAATTAAAAATCGAATAAGAGGAGGAATGCTATTGAAAAAGAAAACAAAAATAGTATTAATAGTAATTGTTATTGCTGTAATACTTGTATCATTTATAGGAGGACAGGCATATGCAAAATATATGTCAAAAGTAACGGGGAATGGAGTAGGAGAAATTGCACAATGGAGATTCAAGGTAAATGAAAATGAAGAAAAAATGCAAACTATTTCATTAAATTCTACAATATACAATTTCACATTAGCAAATGGAAGAATTGCACCAGGAACTGCAGGAAGTTTTGAAATTAATATAGACGGAAGTGGAGCAGGAGTTGCAATATTTTATACAGTAAACTTCCAAAACGAAACAGAAAAACCAAAAAATTTAAAGTTTAAATATGACGGTAAGGAATTTGAAAGTATAGAACTTCTTAATCACTGGATAGTTGGCACAATCCATGGAGATACAGACGCGCAACAAAGAAGTTTTATAATTGAATGGGAATGGCCATATGAAACAGGCAACACACCAGAAGAAATTGCAGAAAACGACGAAAGAGATACAATTGATGCAAAAAACATCAGTGATTATAGATTTGATGTTGTTGTAACAGGAACGCAGGTTCAACCACAGAAATAAAACATAAAAAATATGAAAATGTGCTTTATATAAAAATATGTGAAAGGATGAGACAAAATTGAATAAAAATCAAAGTTTAAAATATATCAATTTGCCAATTTTTTGCAAAGAAAAAATACAAAAAGAAGAAGAAAGAAAATCCAACAAATTTTTAACTGCAGGGTTTATAATATTTATCATCATGTTATTAATGTTTTGTGGATACAGTATGGCAAAATCAATTGAGGACTATGTTATAAATGCAAAATCACAAATTGCAGAACCAATATTAATTGTTGAAAACAACCCTGCAATAGATATAACAGAAACAAAAAATTGCGGAGAATATATATTCAAAATAAAAAATTATAATGACCAAGGAAAACTTTCGGAGTGTGATTTAAAATATTATATTGAAATACTTGCAAAATTGGACAATTCAATTAATATAGAATTATATCAAGGGGAAAATAAAATTGAATTGCATAACAATAAAACAGAATTTATGAAAATTGAAAAAAACCAAAAAGAAGATAGGGAATATAAAATTAAAGTTACATATGATAATGAAAACACAGAAGTAGGAAATGATATATTAGAAAAAATACAAATTAAAGTTCATACAGAGCAAGAAAAGGCATAAGGTGATGATATGAAAAAATTTATTAAAATTTTGCTAATAGTTATTTTGGTATTTTTGTGTGTTATAGTCAAACTTAAAATTAATTCAAAAAATGTAAAAAAAGATGATTTTTTATTTCTAAAAATATTTCAAAATCAAAATAAATTTCAGGAAAAAGAGGAATATACTTTTATGGTAAATTATAAAAATAAAAGTTTTAAATCAATAAATTTATCAGATACTCTAGACCAAAATGTAAGTAAAAAAATTGCACCAGGTACTAGCGGAAAATTTAATATTGTATTAAATTCAAATCACAATTTGAAGTATAGAGTTGAATTTAAAAGTAAAAGCGATAAACCACAAAATTTGAATTTTATAATAATAGTAGATGGAAGAAATTTATTTAGAACTAATAATTTGGATGAAATTTCTGGAAAAATATCAGGAAAAATTGCAAAAAATCAAAAGATTAATTTAACGGTGTTGTGGCAATGGCCATATGAAAATGAAAAAGATTCTAATGTGGATGTTCAAGATACAAAAGATGGAAAAAATATAGAAAAATATCAATTTGAAGTAACTGTTTTTGGTGAAGAAGAGTAAAGGGGTGATAAAAATTAAAAAAAATAAGGTCTTTTTTGTAATTATATTTTGTACAGGGATGTTGTTGAATTGTACAAATATATATGCAAAATATGTAATTCAAAATGAATTTAATATTGCAAATGTTAGTATTGATAGAACACGACCTAAAATTGAATTAATTAGTATTCAAAATAGTGATGAAAATTTTAAAAATTATGCTAATAAAACGCATGTTGTAGTAGCAAAAATAAAAATAATTGATAAAAATTTGGAAAGTGTGAATTTGGATGAAAATCATTTTAAAATAAAGGTTGGTGATAAGTTTATAAATGATGTAAGTTTTGAATGTGGACAGGTTCAGGAGTTAGAGGATGGAAAAATTGTTGAGCTTCAATTGTCTAATTTAAATGTTGATGGAATGTTGAAGTTGGTGTTTGCAGAGGGTTTTGCTGAAGATGATGGAAAATTGAATAATGTGAATACTGAGATAAATACTGATGTTGTTGTTGATAATTCTATTCCGTTTGTTCCGGTTGAAAGAGATGAGTTTGTGTTTGATGGCGGTGATGGTGCTGGAAGTGAATTGAATTTGGGGTAAATATGTGATTTTTTATGTTGCTTGGCTATGGACAAATATAAAAATTTGTGATAGTATAAATTTGGCTTTTATATTGGGGTATCGCCAAGCGGTAAGGCAGTGGACTCTGACTCCACCATTCCTGTGTTCGAATCACAGTACCCCAGCCATTATAAATTTCTGCAGGTGTTTGTTAACAAAAGACATTTGCAGATTTATTTTATATTAGGAAAGTTATGCAACTTTCCTAATGATAATGTAATACAGTATTTCCAGTTATTTTTTTCATAATTAAACAACAATTTCTTTAACAGACAAAGTATTAGTTTTTTAAAAAAATATCTAAAGAAAATTTAGAGGAAAATGTAAAGAAATACTATTCAAAAGAAATTAATTTTGATAAACTGTTAGAAAATGGTAATTATTATTTCTAATACAAAGAGATTATTTTTTAAAGAAGAAACAGGGCAATTATGCTCATTTAATTAATGTAGGGGAGGATTTTATATGACCGAAAAAGAAGTTATAGATGCAATAAAATATATGCAAGAATATCAAACAGAAACGGACAAGTTAGAAGCAAAAACAGCTGAAAAAGGTTGCCCACAAAAATGTTATGATACAATTTCTGCATTTGCTAATAAACGTGGTGGGATTATAATATTTGGAATAAATGAGCATAATAATTTTATAGAGCAAGATGTATATGATGTAAATGATTTGCAAAAACAAATTACATCATTATGCACTACTTCTCTTGAGCCTAAAGTTAGACCAGAGTTCTTAGCTGTTACATATAATAACAAAAAATTATTAGCTGTAAAAATAAATGAACTACCACAAAAAAAAGAAACCTTGCTATTATAAAAATGTAGGAATAAATAAGGGCTCATATATTAGAATTGGAGATTCAGATGAGCATATGATTGATTATGAAATTTATAGTTTACAAAGTTATATTGACGGAATTGAAGAAGATTTAAGACCTATAAAAAGAGCAGAATTTGAAGATTTAAATCAAGAAAAAATTGGGCAGTATATTGAAGAAATTAAAAAGAAGAAACCTAATCTTTCAAAATTTTCAGATGAAAAGATATTAAAATTAAATGGTATTATAGAAAATAGTACTGGTGAAATACATCCTACACTTGCAGGGATGAAATGAAAAAGATAAATTTACCTGAACCAGAATTTGAAACATTAAGAGGAACTTTTAAAGTTACTTTTAAAAAAGAAAAGCAAGAAACAACTGCACAGAATATCACAGAAAATTGCACAGATAACTTCACAGAAAATTGCACAGATAATGAAATAAAATTATTAGAATTATTAAAGATAAATCCTAATATAACTCAAGTAGAACTTTCAAATAAATTAAATGTATCAAGAAGGACAATTTCTACTTTATTAGCCAATTTGAAAGAAAAGAAAAAAATTGAAAGAGTTGGATCAGATAGAAAAGGTTATTGGAAGATTTTAAAGTAATTATTAAGAAAAAATACAGCTAAGAAAAGAGAATGTTAAAATTCAAAGAATATCATTCTCTTTTTTAATATATAATATTATTTATTTTTGTGATACATATCAACTCTAACAGGTGATTTTTAGCCAGTTTTGCTGTTTCTTCGTTAAATAGAAGAACAGGTTTTATATTAAAAGATTTGACGATAAAATTAATATTTTTACAAGTTAAATTAGCGTTTCCTGTTTCTATAACACTAATATAAGCCATATTAAATTTTGTTTTATTAGCATATTGCTATTGTGTTAAATTATTTTGATATCTATACCATTTGGTGTTAAGACCAACTAATTCCATAGAAGTCATAATGACCTCCTCCTTTTTATATTAATTAATAATATAAAAATTATTCATATATAAATTATAAAGTTAAAACATAAATAACTTAACACTACTAAAAATTATTAAGTTTATCTAAATAAAATTTACGAAAATATTGTAAAAAAATTTTAAATTATTCTGTAAATGTAGGTATAGTAAATAGTACATTTGCAGATTTATTTTTTATCTAAACGGGTTATATTGACGTACAATAAAATTTTAAAAAAATGTTAAAAAACTATTTATCAATAGTAGATTATTTGTTATAATATATCCAGGAAAAACAATACATTGATTAAAAATAAAATTAATAAAATATGGAGGAAATTATGATATTAACAAATGAAAAGGGCGTAACGCTACAGGCTCTGATAATAACAATAGTTTTACTTTTGATAGTAACATCAATTGGGGCGACTGCTGGAACATCTGCTTTAGAATATTCAAAATATAGTAAACTAAAAACAGAGTTGCAATTACTACAAACGAAAGTAAATGAATTAAATGAAAATAATGATTCTAGAAAAGGCCAAGATTTAAATAATGCACAAGAGGAAATTCTTGAAAAAGAAGAAGTAAAGAGTATTATTTATAAGGGTAAAGAGGATAAAAAGGATGAAGTTAAGAAGGGTTTTAAGTTTTTTAGTGTTAGTGAGATAAAAAGTGATTTTGATTTAAGTGGAATAGAAAGAAGTTATTTGATAAATGTTGATTATAGGTATGTTGTTTCTTGTGAAGGTTTTAAATATAAAAATGTTACGTATTATATGATAGACCAAATGGATGATGGAATGTATAATGTGGAATATCATAATAGAAATAGTAATACAGGGGCATTTGAGGTTAGTTCTAGTATAGAAGGAAATGTTGGCAAAATTATTGTTTCAATTAATAATTATGATGGATACATTAATAATTGGCAGGTTAAATACAAATTAAATACAGAGGAAAAATGGCAAATTTCAAATGATTTGGAATTTACAGTAGATAATGCAGGAACATATATTGTAAATGTAGTGCATGGTGATGAAATAGATTTAGGCAAAAAAACTGTTACTGTTTCGAATGAATTAGGTTGGAATCAAAGCAAAAAAGTAAATAGTCCAAAGTTGATGACAGGTTTAAATCCAATAAAATTTAGTGAACCCAATGATAGCAAAGAAGGACAGACTATACAAACAAATAAAAGTGATATTAATTGGTATGATTACGATACTAAGAAATGGGCAAATGCTCAAACAAAAGATGGAAGTATGTGGGTATGGATACCAAGATATGCTTATAAAGTTGTATATAATGATTCAAGTGACAAATCAAAAGGTGGTAAAGTTGATATTGTATTTTTAATTGGTACTACAGATAATTATTATGATAAAGATGGAAACATTCAAACCGCTCAAAGGCAAATTTCAGAAGATCAAACAATAGAAACAGACTCAACAAAAACAGACAAATATACAGTACATCCTGCTTTCACTGATGAAAGCAATATAGGGTATGCTAACGGAGGATGGAGAGAAGAATTGACTGGAATTTGGGTTGCAAAATTTGAGGCGGGATATGCAGGTGGAAATAATTCTGCAACAGTAAAAGCAAGTTCAGTAAATTATACTCAAGAAAATGCAATGGTATGGTATGGAGAGGCGGATACAAAATATGATTCTGAACAACTTGCAAGAAATTGGTTAGATGGAGTGTATGGGAAAAAACAAATAGCAATAAAATATCCAACATTTCAAGGTGTAACTTATTCAATGAATTATATAAATCATAGTGATGCGTTTAATATATCAAGGCATTTAACAGATGATGAAAACATTTATGAATTAAATCAAATAAAAACAGATAGTCACTTGATGAAAAATAGTGAATGGGGAGCAGTTGCATATTTAAGTCAAAGCAAATATGGCTTGGATGGTCAGGAGATTAAAAAAAATGGGGTTACTTTAAATAGTAAACCATCAAGTGCTTATGCGGTAACTGGTTGTACAGGTGATTATATAAATACAACTATTGATAAGATAAATAGTGGAAATCAGGAAGGTGTGTATATTTGGAAACAAAATAATGGTACTAAATCAAGTAGCACGGGAACTATATATGGAATATATGATTTGTCAGGTGGGGCATGGGAAAGGATATCTGCAATAGTCAATAATGGAAATGCTAACTTGAATAAATTTGGAAGCATGTTAGTGCAAAATATTAAAGATGGCAAAAGCACAGAATATGTTACCGTATATCCTAATAATGAAAAATCTTTACAGGTATTAAATGATATATCTGAAGCAAATTATAGGGCGAATACGAAAATATATGGAGATGCGGTTCGAGAAACATCAACTGCCGGAGGTATAAGTAATTCTTGGTTTGGAAATTATTCTTTATTTTGGGGAAGTGATTACCCATTTTGCGTACGTGGCGGAGGCTGGTGGGATTTTCAAAGCGGATTATTTGCATTTTATCGTTCTGAGAAATCTGAAAATAATCACTATGGTGTGGGATTCCGATCAGTGTTAGTAGCAAAATAATATTCTAAAGTAAAAAGTAAAGGTGAATTGTAACAGAGGCGAAAATTCACCTTTATTTTTTTGAAAAAATTTCTAGAAATCTATCAAACAATATGATATAATAAAAAAACAGAAAAAACAAAAGGAGCGGAAGCAATTGGTAGCAGAAGTAATAATAAATAGCAAAGCAAAACAACTAAACAGAACATTTGACTACAACATACCAAAAGAAATGGAAGAACTGATACTAATAGGAAGCAAAGTATTAGTACCATTTGGAAAAATGAAAACACTAGAAGAAGCACATGTAGTCAAAATAAAAGAAAAATCACAATATGAAATAAAAGACATAGCAAAAGTAGAAAATGGACTAACAAACAAGCAAATAGAACTAGCAAACTGGATGGCAAAAAGATACTTCTGCACTATATCAGACTGTATCAGGTTAATGCAAACACCAGGAACAAATGCAAAAGACGTAAATAAAAGAATACAAGACAAAAAAATAAATGTAGTATATTTAAAAAAAGACTTTGAAGAAATCAATTTTGAAATAGAAACTAAGAAAATAAAATCAGAAAAGCAAATAAGAATCTTAAATTTTGTAAAAGACAATGAAGGATGTACAATACCAGACATAGAGGCATTTACAGACTGTTCAAGAGCAATAGTAAATACATTAATAAAAAATGAATATCTAGAATTAGTTGAACAAAAAGTGGAAAGAAATCCATTAGAAAACAAAAACATAGAAAATACAAATAACTTAAAATTAACAGAAGAACAACAAAATGCTTTTAACAAAATTTCAACGAGTATGGATAGCAAAAAATATGAAGAATTTTTGCTTTATGGAGTTACAGGTTCAGGAAAAACGGAAGTATATTTACAGTTAATAGATAAGGCTCAAAAAGTGGGAAAATCTGCAATTGTCTTAGTACCAGAAATATCATTAACACCACAAATGCTAGATAGATTTATATCAAGATTTGGAAAAGAAACAATAGCGGTTTTACATAGTAAATTATCAATAGGAGAAAGACATGATGAATGGGAAAGAATAAAAGAAAATAAAGCAAAAATTGTTATAGGTGCAAGGTCTGCAATATTCGCACCAGTCAAAGATTTGGGGATAATCATAATTGATGAAGAGCATGACAGTTCATATAAATCAGAAGCAAGTCCAAAATATGATGCAAAAGAAGTTGCAAAGAAAATTGCAAAACAAGAAAATGTTCCGTTAGTCTTAGGAAGTGCAACACCTGATTTAAGAACATTTTATAATGCAAAAGAAACAGAAAAAATTACATTATTGGAATTAACTAAAAGAGCAAATAATTCTAATTTACCCAAAGTAGAAATTGTAGATTTAAAACAAGAACTTGCAAATGGAAACAGGTCAATGTTAAGTTTTGATTTATATCAAGCAATAGAACAAAATTTAAAAGATAAATTACAAACGATTTTGTTTTTAAATAGAAGAGGATATTCAACATTTATAATGTGTAGAAATTGTGGGTACACTGTTAAATGTAAGAATTGCAATATTAGTATGACATATCATAGTTATGAAAATAAATTGAAATGTCATTATTGTGGATATGAAGAAAAAGTTGTTACAAAATGTCCAGAGTGTGGAAGTGATAAAATAAGATATTTTGGAACAGGAACACAAAAATTAGAGCAAGAGATATTAAAACAATTTCCACAGGCTAAAACAATAAGAATGGATGTAGATACAGTAACAAAGAAAAATTCACATGAACAAATTTTAAACAAATTTAAAAATGATGGTATTGATATATTAATTGGAACACAGATGGTTGTAAAAGGACATCATTTTCCAAAAGTAACATTAGTAGGTGTTATCGCTGCAGATAGTTCATTAAATATTGATGATTACAGGGCGACAGAAAGGACTTTTCAAATTTTAACACAGGTTGCTGGAAGAGCCGGAAGAGAGAATTTGCCGGGAAAAGTTATAATACAAACATATAATCCAGAAAATTTTAGTATTCAAGATGCACAAAAACAAAATTATCAAGAATTTTACGAAACTGAAATCACTTTAAGAAAACAGTTGAAATATCCGCCATTTTGCGATATAATAATAATTGGATTTAATAGTTTGAATGAAGCGGAGATAAAAAAAGTTTCAAATAAAGCATATGAATATCTAATTAAAAATTTAAATAATGAAGAATTTAAAACTTTTAAACCAATGCCATCACCAATAGATAAAATTCAAAATAAGTTTAGGTGGAGAATTATTATAAAAGGCAATATGAATGAACAGGCAAACGGAGTTTTAAATGATTTGTTAAAAGAGATATATAGTGAAAATTACAAAAATACTAAGGTTTCAGTTGATGTAAATCCAAATAGTATGGTATAAATTAATAATATAGAAGTGGGGGAAGAAAAGTGGCAATAAGAAATCTAAGATATGAAGGAGACGAAATTTTAAGTAAAAAATCAAGAAAAATTGAAACAATAGATGAAAAACTACAAACATTAATAGACGATATGATAGACACAATGCATAAATAC
>OJLA01002548.1_pt1 | contig 10619 bp, 9 predicted proteins | sample 1596611 | NCBI WGS metagenome assembly OJLA01 (sample SAMEA4350168, study PRJEB24818) | metagenome | biome: human; feature: gut; material: faeces | place: Denmark | collected 2013-09
CTACAGATTTATGCGAGTGGGCATGAACGGCTTGACTCGAAATCAGTTTGGGATATCTGTGCATGGGTTCGAATTGAAGAATAACCATCTAAATTGAAACGGCCCGGAGAGTTGCCTCTCAGGGCTCATTTTTATATAAGCAATACGCTCCATCACTCAATCATGTCACCAAAAATGATTGATGAACTGAGCGATGTGTGGTATAATACGGTCGAATGAATCTTTTGCATGAGGTGTTTCTATGAGGAATAAGAAACCTCCTTTTGAAATTACAAATACGATGATCCATGAGATTGCGGAAATCGCCGAACTGGTGGGCAAGCTGACTTCCACCAATCAGCTGTCTGCGAACCCAACTTTACGGCGGACAAACCGTATCCGGACGATCCACGGCTCTCTGGCCATTGAACAGAACACTTTGAGTTTAGAACAGGTCACCGCAGTTCTGAACGGCAAGCAGGTTCTGGCTCCGCCCAAAGATATTGCCGAGGTTAAAAATGCCTATGAGATCTATGAGCGATTGGAGGAGCTTGACCCCTACTCTGTGGATGACCTGCTGACCGCTCACGGCATCATGACCCGGGGGCTGGTGGATGAGTCCGGGGTGTTCCGCTCCAAGCCCGTCGGCGTCGTTGACCAGGAAGGGCATGTCCTACATTTTGGCACGCTGCCGCAGTATGTTCCCAATTTAGTCATGGAACTGCTGGATTGGGTCAAGAACAGCGATGTGCATATGCTGATCCGCAGCTGCGTGTTCCATTATGAGTTTGAGTTGATCCACCCCTTTGCCAATGGAAATGGCCGCGTCGGACGCCTGTGGCATACGCTGCTGCTTTCCAAGTGGAATCCTGCCTTTGCTTGGCTGCCGGTGGAGTCTATCATCCATGACCGCCAGCAGGAGTATTACGAGGCCATCAATGCCTCCAACAATGCAGGAGAGTCTACGGTGTTTATCGAGTTCATGCTCTCAGCTATCAAAGCATCGCTCATGGATGCCATTAATACGAGTGATGAAATGAGCGATGGAGCGATGGATAAGGCGACGGTTCGCTGGAGGCAGATTGAGAAGTTCCTGGAAACGCATGAGTTTATTATGAACGCAGATGTCCGTGCGCTGTGCGGCGTTTCGGCCGCAACGGCAAATCGGGTTCTTGCAGGATTGACAGCCGAGAGAAAACTCGTGAAATACAGCAGAAATGGACATTGGGCATATAAATTGGTTTATTAGGCTGGAATTAATGGTAGGAACTACTTTTTAGTAGGAGGAGGTTAATATGCGACAAAACAACATTACAAAGTGGAAATATGACTCTTCTTTGAATTGCCTTTTATTTTTTGCACAGCGATTAGACGAACTTCTTTTTCACCATACAACAGACACATATCGCTATCCTTCCTTATCATTACGGGGTTTAGCTGCCGAGTATTGTAGCGTGTATAGTGATGTTAGAACTGGTACCGTAAATAAAAAGAATTTAGAGCATATTATAGAAGAATTATCTGGTAGACTTGACCATGATGATATTGCCAAGAATATATTAACGGAAGAATTTTCTTCCCGATTTATCAAAAGCCATAAATCGTGGGACATAAAAACGCAATTTGAAAATGTGCAATATATTGGGCGGAAACTAAGTAATAAGACCTACTATAACCATATCGTTGAAAGCCTTAAACATCTAATCAATGAAAATAAACAAAAATGCGAAATTGATGTAAAGGCCTCTGCATTTGTGAGAGAACTTTTAGACTGCGGCTATAACGAAAACTATGTGTTTCAAATGCTTCATGAAGTGTTCTTCCACAAGGAAGTTTCCTCGCTCGAAAGTCTTGATGACTTTTTTTCCCGATTTGATTTTTCTGAAAAAAGTTACGACGTATTCATAGGATATTCTAAAGATATATCCTCACTGTTGCCTTTGTACGAAAAGATGGAGGTTTCAGATTTAAATGTCTCCATTGTTGATCCAACTTCTGTTCCAATTGGAGTCAAGACCAAGCGTCAAAAGACCATTCTCAAGTTTGAGTGCATAAAGAGCTATGATATGTACTCGGCATTTGAAATTGCAGATGCAATTTCTTCATGTGTTGCTAATTCCTATGCATTCTTTAGACATGACCCAAATCAAATGCGTACTTACGGACAAGTTATTGATGCGCAAAATCAAATCACAACTATTTCCCCCAAAAAACTCCTAAAAAATCGTGTTTCTACATTATCTCGTGAATCCTCAACAAAACATGCAGAATCAATCATAAAAGTTCTCTTTAAAAATCTCGAAAATTTATCAAGTTTTTCAGGAATTACGAGAATTCACAATTCAGCAATATTATCCGAAAATACAAGTGATTCACTGCTATCACTCTGGTCTATTCTCGAATCTATAGTTGATAAGGATAATGATACAGATGAGAAACAAATAGATAAAGGAAACGAGGATAAAAAAGATCGTAGCAAGATAGGTAATGTCATTTCTTATACTATTCCATATCTAAAGAGTACCCATATTCAAAAACTTGTTCAAACCTGTATGACGGATATTATTCGATGGGATATAGATTTTTTCAATAACCACATCGCAAATAATGGTTTTGGTTCAAATGATTTAGAACACACATTTGCGTTCTTAGCATTTAAGTCTACACAACCAGATCGCGATTGTCTATTTGCAAGTACAGAAACTTATCCGCTCTTGCGGTATCGTGTTTGTACTTTATCTGATTCACTACAAAATAGCAAAGAAATTAAATCCTTAATAAAAGCACATACTCAACGCGTTACATGGCATTTACATCGAATTTATCGTGCTCGCAATTATATTATCCATGATGCCAACTCAAATAATCGGTTAAATGAAGGACTTGTGATTAATCTACACTCTTATGTAGATACTCTTTTCTCGGAGGTAATTACACATATTTCAATTTCGCCATATAATGATTCGATATATGATGCAATTACAAATCATAAGTTGTCAGTATTGATTATGGATGAAAAGTTAGAAAATCGAAAGAATGAAGAAATCACAGTTGATAATGCTCTACAATATTTGTATTACGACTTTGAACGATAAATTGTTCTCTTTTGGTCTCAAGTTGATATCTAATGTCAGTAGGGCAAGTATCTCAAACATTTGATGAATGGCCGCTTACCTTAATTTTTTGCCACCGCTTACAATAACGGCGGCGCTACCCTGACATGACCGATGCCCGGACAAGCCTGTGTTTTCAAGGCTTTCCGGGCATCGTTTACATTACTGGCGGCGCGATACATAGCTTCGGCTGATATGATAGGCGGCGGCCACCGGCCGCTGAGTCTGGGGCACCCGGCCCTCCAGGCCGTAGCGGCGGCGGATGATGTCGGCCTCCCGCTCCGTCAGCCGCTCGGCCACCAGGCGGCGTACCAGTGCCCGGTCGTCCTTGTCCTGCAGGTCCTCCAGCATGGTGTCGCTTTTACCCACCACGTCGCCGATGGACAGCTCTGCCCCGTCGCCGTCGGTCTCAATGGCCTCGTTGAGGGACACCTCCCCCTGCAGCTTCTTCGTCCGGCGGAAGTACATGAGGATTTCATTCGCTATCCTCTCCCAACGGAATCGTAGGTTGCTCAACAGGGGGCAAATCCGCCTCTCCATCCTCTGCAAACAGGTACACATAGGCGTTCTTTCCGTCCCAGACCACTTTTTTGACGATGGTCCGCAGCAGACGTCGTTTTTCCTCCAGCGTTGCCGAATCCACTGCGCTGGCAAACGATTCAATCATTTCCTGATGGAAGGCGAACTCCTGATTGAGCATTCGGCTCTGCTCAGTGAGGGCTTCCAGTTCGGAAAGCCTTGCCTGTTGGGCCTCACTCTCCCGATGGAGCTCGTCGATCTGTTCCATGACGTACTTGGAGGAAGTTTCGCTGGCAACGGACAGGGATTCCACCAGCCGCTTGATGCGGTTCTCCGTTTCGGCGTGCTTCTCTTTCAGCAACACCTGCTCCGCATCGTAGCCCTCCTTGTTGCCGCTGATAACCTTCTTGGTCTGTGCCAGTAGTTTAGAAAGGGTTTCCTTGTCGGCGGACAGCTTGCGGATTTCCTCGATGATTTTGGCGTCCAGCGTGTTGCCGTTGCAGTTCTTCATGCCGCAGACGGTGCCGTGGCTGCGCTCTTTGGTGGAGCACATATAGGTGTAGATCAGTTCGCCGTCCGCTGTGCGGCGGTTGGTCAGCTTCGGGCGCATATAATCGCCGCACTCGCCGCACCGCAGCAGGCCGGACAGCAGCGCCACGTTGCTGCGGGGTCTGCGGTAGCTCTTGGATTTGTTGACGTCCAGCATGGCCTGCACCCGCACCCAGTCGCTGCCCGCGATGATGCCCGGATGCTTACCCACCGCCACGATCCATTCCTCCGTGGGACGGATCTGATTCGCCTTGCCGGGGCGCTGGAGCGTGCGGTTGTACGCCATGATGCCGTGCTCACCGTCGAACTCCGAGCGCTCGGCAAACAAATCTACGTTATTCTCTTTGAGATACTGGTACGCCGTCTCATCGGCAATCATATAGACCGGATTTGTCAGAATGCACCGGATGGCAAAGCGCGTGAACTGCTTGCCGCGCCTTGTGACGCAGCGGTGCTCCAACAGGTAGTGATCAGTCTTGGTGAGAGAGCCGGTCTCCATGAATACGGAGAAAACCGTCTTGACCAGTTGAATTTCCTCCGGAATAGGCTTGAGTTTGCAGGCTTTCTTCACCTTGCCGTCCACCGTCACGCTGGACAGACTTTCTGACTCGTAGCCGGTGGGCGTCATGCCGCCCAGCCAGCGTCCGGTCTTGGCCAGCTCGTGCATGTTGTCCCGGATACGCTCCGCAATGGTCTCCCGCTCCAGCTGAGAGAACACCGACGCGATATACATCATCGCTCGGCCCATGGGGGAGGACGTGTCGAACTGCTCCCGGATGGAAATGAAGTCAATGTGCCGGTCGCCCAGGTCCTCAATGAGCTTCGCAAAGTCACCAATGTTGCGGCTGATCCGGTCGAGGCGGTAGACCACGATGGCCGCAAATTCGCTCTTCTGCGAGTCCTTCATCATTTTTTTGAACTGCGGGCGCTCCAGATTACCACCGGAAAAACCCTCGTCCTCATATACCAGCACCTGCTCTGCTGCATCCTCTCCAAAATGCATGGCAATATACTGGCGGCACAGCTCAATCTGGTTCTCGATGCTTTCGCCCTTCCCAGTGAATTTGGATTTGCGGGAGTAAATAACGTATTGCTTCGCCTGCGGCTTGTCCTTTATTCTCATAGCGGCACCTCGCATTGTTTCGTTTATTTGGCAGATATATGATAGCGGACTGGAATCTGATCGAATAGCGACCAGGGGAAGACCCAGAATTGTTTACTGTGAAAAACAGGCGCTTTCAAGCCCCAATTGATACGGTTTTAAAAGCATCGCTCATTTGCATTGAAAAAATGAGTGATGGAATGAGCGATGCGTGACGTAAGGTATGATCACTGCCAGTTTCGCTTTAATACCTCACTTTTGAGATACAGCGTACTCTTTTCCGATGTTTTGATTGGGTGGAGTTTCCCGCGCTTTGTCAGGTCGATGACGTTCTGCCGGGAGCAGCCCAATATCTCAGCTGCTTCCGCCGCATTGATGATCCTCTGTGCAGCAAAGTTCCGGAAGTCCTCCATTGTCAGTGGAACGCTTTTGCCGATCCGGTAGAGCATCGTATCCGAAACGGTCATGTTCACATCCCACGCAACGCCGTATCCGCCTGTCTGCATCTGCACATGCTGAAAATAGTCCGGCTTCTTGAGAAGGATCTGAAACGCCTTCGTCTTTTCAAAGTGCTTTTGTAAATCGCACTTCTTCACTGCGCCATCCCGGAAAAACACCAGCAGGCAATGATCCTCCAGCGGCAGCACATCTTCAATTCTCTTTGAGAACCGCCGCGTAATTTCTTCCGGAAGCTCCTTCTCGTTAATGGGAACAAGGTAGTAATCATCCTGTGCGCATCGCCCCATTGCCAGCATCAGAAGCTCGTACTCATCATATTCCTTCAGATGATTGTCGCGCAGAATCTCACCGATGTTCTGGCGGTCGATCGGAACGATCCGCTGCCGAACCCAGATCTTGCTCCAATAGGAATTGACTGTGGTTTCCCTACGCTTCACAAAGGAGTCCAGCAACAGCGGCGTTTCCCATGCATCCGCATTTTCAGGCAGCTCAATATAGAACTGCTTTTCCTGCTTGTAATACAGGAGGTACGCCAGATCCTTCTGCTCCTGCGTCGATTCATCTCGAATTGCAAAAATCTTCATATGCGCTCCACCTTTTCCAAATCATTTCCCATACGCCTTCAGAAAAGACCCACCAATTTCGATAGAATTACGGTGGACAGACCATGACAAATTGTCAACTCCTGTTTTTCCTTCATAAGCTGCATATGTACATTCTCACTCCCCATCATCGTACTTCTTTACTTGTCATACGTCAAGCTATAATGCAAAAAGCCGCCACCCTGATTTCACTCAGGGCGGCAGCTTAAACTTGTTTATAGCAAATCGGATAAACAAGTTGACACTATTGCTTGGAACGTAAATGTTCAACTACTGCATCGATAAGCTCCAACTTTTGTTCAGTAGAGCAGGGCAATTTCTGCACCATCTTTAGCGCTTGCTCTGCGTGGAACTTGGCCAGTTCCTTGCTGAGTTTTGCCTTTCCTTCCGGCGTGGTCGGCATAATCAAAAATACTTCCATATCTATTGTTCCTTTCAGAAAATTATGTGTGAGTTGTAGCAAATCGCTGCAACTCACGGTGGTTATCCTAAAATCTCCAAGTGTTTTACGGCTCCGGCTTTTCAACAACGAAAAGCGGGAATAGGTCATAGTTTCCATCCTTATCAGAACTCAAATTGAGCTCAGATAGAACCTGCTCCTGAACCTCAGGTTTAAGATCACAAATATATATTTCAACGCTCATGTGTCATCCTCCATATATGACTACTTTGCAAATTAATGGAGAGAGCTGCAGCAACCCGCTGCAGCTCTCAAATCATTTGTCTCGGAAAAGGTGCTTGTAAAGGTCATCCACACCCTTTTGCTTTTGTGTCCAGGTAATCGGTGCCATTTCAAAACCGGCAGCCGCACCCATCTCAATATAACGATCACGCGCTTTCCGAACTTCCTCTTTGACCTGATAATCCGAATCGACCATGACGTTGATTCTCTTCACGCCAATGGAGTCTAGTTCTTCAAGGGCTCGTTCGTACTGAGAATAGCTCGGTATGCCTGTAAGGCCCACGAAACCACACTCATAAGGTGAACCCTGCGCAAAGCTGTAGGCAAGGTCGGATTTCATAACTCCCTCCGTAAGGCAAACCACTTCATCGCCTTCATGAACGCCGACATAATGCGGGCAGCACTTCGACTGTGTCCCGTAGTACTGGTCAACACTCGTTAGGTTATAGAATTTCTGGTTGTAGACCTTATCAAGCCGAACCTGAATGGCTTCAATTTGGCCGAGCAGGTTTCGGTCGGGTAGCATGATTCCCGAGCCTCGGATATCCAACACCCATTGGCCAGAGTCCTTCTGGCAGTAAAATCCGGGAACCCCATCAAGAATGCAGCCACGCTCCAACAGCTCTGTAACAATCCGTTTCAAACGTGTTGTGGGCGTCGTTCGATAGCATAGCAGCTCCATCTCCTCTGATTTTAGCCCGCGCTCTTTCAAAGCGGATTGATGTGTTGGGCATAGAGTCAATAATGAGAGAAGGTTGGAATACGTATTATCCCGTACCTCAGCCGAGGCAATAGGGAGTTCTACCGTTTCTATGGAGCGAGGCTTCCGCTTGCATTTGCGCACCGGTTCACCTCCATCTGGCCCGAATATTTTGCAGAGTTCTTCGTAAGCCGTATGGAGATTGACATCACAGTACTCCGCATAAAGATGGAGGATGCCTCCACCTTTACCACAGCGATTACACCGAAACACATTATCGCGGATCTTGACATTCATATGAGCTTTCCGATCTGCACAGAATGGACACCTGCAATGCAGTTGAGTCCCGGTATCTCGTATGACTTCGATGCCAAGAAGATCAACCACTTGCTCAATATCACATGGCAGATCAGGTATTCTGCCCATCTAAACCACCTCCCTTAGCTAGGGGAAGAATCAGCTGGCCATCTGGCCTACCGTTTCCAAAAGCTTTGTAGCCCCTGCTTTCAGTGCGAGATTATGGCCGGAATAGTTCTTCACATACCACGCGAGGTCACCTGGGCTCTTCATAGCGATTTCGCCAAGAGACCAGCCACTAAAGCGGCCAAAATCAACCTTGACGGCTTTTGCCTGTTCAATGGTCATGACACGCAAGTACTCATCCAGCGTTTTGGGGGGCTCCGGAGCAGGAGCATGAGACTGCTGCACAGGAGGCTGAACCTGCTGCTGAGCAGGCTGGGTAGATTTAGGCGCCGTCGCCGTCTGAGAGAAGACTGGAGGATCCGTTGTCGGTTGAGCGGTAAAACTCGCCACGACACTACCAGGGTGTCCTGCATCTTCATCGGGAGGCATCTTGATTGGGGCATCCGCGATGATACTGGCCAAAGTCTCACCATTCATACAGAACTGCGTACCATACCCCGCATCCGCCAACGCACGGCCCTTTGCAACTGTTTCGGCGATCTCCAAGAAGCGATCGCCAAAGCGATCTTCCGTTGAGAATCGCTGAGAATACGCCTTCCCAATGAACTGGTCAGCTGGGTCAGCCTTATCGGCATAGATCCTGCAGCATACGATCGCATTCTTCTCATCAACACGGATAAGCTCCGGGTTGATCTTCCCATTCGGATGGTGCAGGCGGAACCAAAGAAGGCGATATTTGACATCAAGGTAGAGATCGTTTTCGCCTTCCTCACCCACGGTAGTACGCACGAAATCAGCGGGGTTAAAACCATCGACAGCGTTGATGGCAGGGATCACATTAGAGTTCGATTCACTCATGGTAATTGTCCTTTCACAATAAATGTAGAAACGAGGCAGCTTTTGACCACCCCGTTTCCCAAATAATCACGCTACTCGCCGACTCAGCTCGCGGTTATAATAAGCCACGATTCGATCCGCGAGTACCGTATTCCTTTGACCCACATCACATTTATGGATCGCAACAAAGACTGCCTGCTTTTGCCCAATCAGGATGACCTTCGCCTTGGCTCTGGTCACAGCAGTATAGAGCAAGTTTCGCCGCAGCATGATATAGTGCTCTTTCAAAAGAGGAACAATGATGACAGGATACTCCTGTCCTTGGCTCTTATGAATGGTCGTACAGTAGGAGAACTCCAAATCCTCCAGCATTTCCTGCGTGTACTGTAGTGTCCTTCCATCCAAAAGCCTCACGCATGTGATCGTCTCATCATCCTCTTTCTTCATGTCGGTTATGACGCCGACATCGCCATTTGACACATTGATTCGATTTGCCGTCTGCATAATGCGGTCACCAACTCGAAATACTCGACTGCCACACTTAACCTCTTTCTTCAGGTTGTTTGGCGGGTTGACAAGGTCTCGAATGGTCTCATTCAACGCATTTGCCGCAACCGCACCTCGCTTACGGAGAGGTGAGAGAATCTGCACGTCCTCAATACCATGCAAAGAGACTTCCTGCAGATAGTTCTTGATGACCAACTGCGCAGCCTCTTCCGAGTTCTGAACTTCCAAAAACTGAAAGTCATCCCCGAACTGAAGATGTGTGTCGTTGTGGTTGATGGCATAGGCGTTTGTGATGATACGGCTATTAGATGCCTGGCGGAAAACAGTCTCTAAGACTGCCGTAGGAACCTTTTCACTTCGAATCATCTCTCGCAGCACATTACCCGCGCCAACAGATGGGAGCTGGTCAGCATCACCGACAATAATCAGCTGAGCGCCCGACTTGATACGATCAAGGAGGATATACGCAAGGCGCATGTCCACCATTGAAAACTCATCAACGACTACCAAGTCTGCTGATAGTAACTCTTTGTCGTTCAGCGGGCTGTCTTCATCCGTCACAAGGCCAAGCGCCGAGTGAAGTGTAGAGGCGTACATTCCCGTCTGTTCTGCCATGCGTCGACTGGCACGGCCAGTAGGTGCAGCCAAGAGGACTTCATTCGCAGGGAACGCAGCTTTATAGATATCCAGTATGAATCGTAGTGTTGTGGTCTTTCCGCTGCCGGGGCCTCCGGTCATGATGGAGATCGGATGCGAGAGGCACAGCTTCACAGCATTACGTTGCGAAGGAGCCAGTCTTTGATGCAAGGTCCTCTCCGCATTGTCGATTTTGCTGTCCAGATCGTCGATCTTTGTAAAGCCCTCTTGGAGTATCATGGACACAATGCGCTTAGCTGACTTAACTTCGCACATGCGCTCGTAACTCAGGTATACACGGCTTCCCTCAACATAGATACGGGATTCCACACGTTCATTTGAGATCGCTTGGCGGATTTCCTCTTCGGAAACCACTTCATCATCGCAGCCCATATTGAGAAGCTCATAGCACTGGCCAACCGTCTCATCAACGGATAGAAAAAGATGCCCAGATACGCGTGCCTCATCCAGCACATAGTTGATCGCGCCGGAGTATCGCAAAGGGTGCTTC
>OJLA01002550.1_pt1 | contig 10610 bp, 6 predicted proteins | sample 1596611 | NCBI WGS metagenome assembly OJLA01 (sample SAMEA4350168, study PRJEB24818) | metagenome | biome: human; feature: gut; material: faeces | place: Denmark | collected 2013-09
GTTCCTGACAAAATCACTTTGGCTACTAGCCAATGTTAATTTCAAAATTAATTTTTTAACGAAACTCGATTTAGGGCACTGAAAAGTGCCCTTTCGAAGGGGGATGCCCTAAATTGAGTGCTTACCATATTCCGATACAAGTTTAGACAATAAATCTAATTCTATCAGGTTCTTGTCTGTCAATGGTACATTGTCGTCAGTCAATGGCAGAAGTTCTTCAATTCTTTCCATTGCTGCCTTATAAGTTGTTTCGTTCTGAATCCTTACCATACGCCCATACGTTTTTGCATCTATCAAATTATATTTCGTGCAAAATCTGTGCAAATGCCCGTAAAAATAAAAAAGACACTCAAGAGTGGAAGCCTCTCAAATGCCTTATATCTAAGCTTTTACGCTTTGTAGCGGGACCCGGGATTGAACCGGGGACCTCATGATTATGAATCATGCGCTCTAACCAGCTGAGCTATCCCGCCATCCTTTCGTTTGCGGTTGCAAAGGTACGCATTATTTTCATTCCACCAAAAGAAAATTCTACTTTTTTTCATTTTATCCTCAAACAGTCTTTTTAAAAAGCACCTTGCACATCGGATTCCATCCTGTTTTCTCTCATTATAGCAAAGTCTAACCAACTTATAGAAGCCACCGAAAAGGCTCTTTTATAGGACACTGTTCCATAAAAACATCTAAAATATAAGGCTACAATATTTTTTTATACTAACTTTGTCCGTTAATTCGTACGAACAACAATGGGATGAAGTTCATTAAGAAAATAGACATATTCGTATTCAAAGCCTATTCTTTACTCTTTGTCGGCACGTTTTTCATCTGCCTTTTCATTTTCATGATGCAATTCATGTGGCGTTATGTAGACGAACTGATTGGTAAAGGTTTGACTTTGGACGTTTTAGCCCATTTCTTCTACTATGCGGGATTGACTTTGATTCCCATGTCCTTGCCTCTGGCTATTCTATTAGCCTCACTCATTACTTTCGGTAATCTCGGTGAGCGTTTCGAACTGCTTTCCATGAAAGCTGCAGGCATTCCGCTCATCCGTATACTGCAACCCATTATCATTTTCAACATCCTGCTTTGTATCGGTTCATTTTATTTTCAAAACGTAACCGGACCTGAGGCGCAAAAGAAGTTCTATACACTCATTTACTCCATGAAGCAGAAGTCGCCTGAGTTGGAAATCCCAGAAGGTATCTTCTACAGTGAGATTCCTGGATACAACATTTTCGTGGAGAAGAAAGGAAAGGAAAACGGTATGCTCTACGGAGTCATGATTTATAGTACGACCGACGGGTATGAAGATGCGCAAATCGTATTGGCCGACTCCGCTGAACTCAAAACGACGGCAGACGAAAAGCATCTTATGCTGACTATGTACGCCGGAGAACGTTTTCGTAACATGCAAGCCCAAGGCAACATGATGGCTCGTGCCAACGTTCCTTATATGCGGGAGACATTCATCCAAGAAACCGATCTGATTCCGTTCGACAACAATTTCAACATGATGGATGCCAACGTATTCAGCGGAAGCGCACAAACCAAGAATTTGCGGGAAATTGAAACCGGACTCGATTCTTTGGCACATAAAAGCGACAGTATCGGCCGCTCGCTTTTTGCCTACTTGCAGAACACGACTTATCGGAGAAAAGTAAACATTGCCTCACAAGACTCGGCCAAGATTGCCCGACAGACGTTGAACTTCGACACTCTGTACAGCCAACTGACCGTCAGCCAACAACAGAGTATTTTACGGAATGCCATGCAAAAAAGCACGGTAGCTACTAATGAATATGAGTTTCGCGGTTTGATTTCGAAAGATATAGACCAGTCTACCCGGACACACTGGGTGGAATGGCACAAGAAATTCACACTCTCATTAGCCTGCCTGTTCTTCTTCTTTATCGGCGCCCCTCTTGGAGCCATCATCCGCAAAGGAGGTTTGGGTGTACCGGTTGTCATATCCGTCACCATTTTCATCTTCTATTATATCATCAACGTGTCAGGAGAAAAAATGGCAAAAAGCGGAGAATGGGTTCCCTGGTTCGGTGAATGGCTTAGTTCCATGGTGCTCTGCCCTATCGGCATTTTCCTGACTTATAAAGCCAATAAAGATTCAGCCGTATTCAATATCGAAGCATATATCAATGTGATACGCAAGATTCTGGGACTTCGCATATCCCGTCATATCGCCCGTAAAGAAGTCATCATACACGACCCGGATTATCCCGTTGTAAAAACAGAACTCATGGCCTTGTCGCAAGAATGGCAAGCATACGCACAAAAGAGCCGGTTACGTCTGCCGCCCAACTACCTGCACATTTTCTTCCATAATATAGACGACCATGAGGTTATCAGCCTGAGCCGAAAAATGGAAAACCTCATCACCATACTGTCCAACAGTCGGGACGCGGCAATCTTGGATGCTTTGAACAAACTTCCTATCGTGTCTACACATGCACATACGCGCCCGTTCCATAATTATAAGTGGAATATGGTATTAGGCATCATATTCCCTGTGGGCATATTCTTTTATTTCCGGATTTGGCGATACAGGTTACGTCTTTACAAGGATATACAACAAATAAAAAAATACAGCGCGTTTATCGCCGAACGAATCAAGAAGATATCTGAAATCGAATAAAACATCATAAAGTCATGGATACATTCAAACTGAATACAATAGAAGAAGCCGTTGCCGACTTCAAAGAAGGCAAGTTCGTAATAGTAGTGGACGACGAAGACCGTGAGAATGAAGGTGACTTCATCACGGCTGCGGAAATGATTACGCCTGAAAAAGTAAATTTCATGCTTCAGGAAGGAAGAGGCGTGCTCTGTGCACCGATTACCATTTCACGTAGTGAAGAACTGGACTTACCTCATCAGGTCAGCACCAATACTTCTATCTTAGGAACCCCTTTCACCATAACCATAGACAAACTGGAAGGCTGTACCACCGGAGTTTCCGCGCATGACAGGGCTGCCACCATCCGCGCATTGGCCGACCCGTCTTCCCGTCCGGAAACCTTTGGCCGCCCAGGGCATATCAACCCGCTGTATGCGCAAGACAAAGGCGTACTGCGCCGTGCCGGACATACAGAAGCTGCTGTCGACCTGGCACGTCTGGCTGGCTTGCACCCGGCCGCTGCCCTCATCGAAATCCTGAATCCGGACGGTACCATGGCCCGCATGCCTGAATTACAAAAAGTGTCCGCACGCTTTGGAATCAAAATCATAGCCATACGCGACTTGATTGCCTATCGGCTCAAACAAGAGTCCATGGTGGAACGCGGCCCGGAAGTAGACATGCCTACCGACTACGGGCACTTCCGCGACATCACTTTCCGCCAGACCAGTAACGGACTGGAACACGTGGCACTTATCAAAGGAGAATGGGAACCGGACGAACCGATTTTAGTGCGTGTACATTCTTCGTGCGTCACCGGAGACATATTCGGCAGCCAGCGTTGCGATTGCGGAGCACAACTCCATAAATCCATGCGCATGATAGAAGAGGCCGGAAAGGGCGTTATCCTCTACATGAATCAGGAAGGGCGCGGCATAGGCCTTTTCAACAAGATGAAAGCCTATAAGTTGCAAGAAGAAGGTATGGATACCGTAGATGCCAACGTACATCTCGGTTTCTTGCCTGATGAACGCGAATACGGTGTCGGAGCTCAAATCCTGCATGAATTGGGCGTACATAAAATGCGCCTGTTGACGAACAATCCGGTCAAACGTGTAGGTTTGGAGGCCTACGGACTCGAAATCGTGGAAAATGTGCCCATCGAAGTTCCGGTCACCCCCTACGACGAAAAATATATGCGAACCAAAAAAGAACGTATGGGACACACATTGCATTTCAATAAATAACCCTACTCTCAAAAACAACAACATAATGGAAACTAAAAACATATATGCTTATAACCCGAAAGAGACGGAACAGGCTTCCGTGTTTTCCAAACTCATGCGTAATGTCTATCGGTGGATGACATTCGCTTTGGCCATTACCGGACTGACAGCCGCATGCGTGGCAGGCAATGCCACACTGATGCAATTCATATTGGGGAATCAGGCCGTGTTCCTCGGACTTATCATTGCCGAACTCGTCGTAGCCTTTACCCTGATAGGCCGTGTCAGCAAATTGTCATTCACCAATGCCTCTCTATTGTTTATTCTGTATTCCATCCTTACCGGAGCTACTCTGTCTACCATTTTTCTGGTATACGAAATAGGTTCCATCGCTTCTACTTTCTTCGTCACTGCCGGTACATTCGGAGCCATGTCCTTAGTAGGATATTTCACTCATAAAGACTTAAGCAAAATGGGAACATATCTCATCATGGTACTCATCGGACTTATCATCGCAACCATAGCGAACTGGTTTATAGCCAGCACTACGCTCGACTGGGGTATCACGTATGCCCTTGTGCTCGTTTTTGTCGGACTGACGGCATACGATACCCAAAAAATCAAGGTCATGTTGCGTGAGCATGGAATGGGACTGGACGAAAGCACACAAAAGTTGGCTTTAATGGGTAGTTTCACTTTGTATCTGGATTTCCTGAATTTGTTTCTCCAACTACTGAAAATCCTTGGAAAAAGAAAATAACGGCAGGGAATAAGATTGATTTTTCACCAAAAAGACACCTTTTTCATCGAAAAGGAGTTAAAAGTGTAGCACATATCCGCAGAATTGCCTAACTTTGCAACATCAAGCCACGAGAATCAATAAATTAAGAAACATATATGAATCAACTATCAGACCGTTTGAACAGACTTTCTCCCTCTGCAACTTTAGCTATGTCTCAAAAAAGCAGCGAGCTGAAAGCACAAGGTGTAGATGTAATCAATTTAAGTGTCGGCGAACCGGATTTCAACACTCCGGATCATATCAAAGCGGCTGCCGTCAAGGCCGTAGAAGAGAATTATTCACGCTATTCTCCCGTACCGGGCTATCCCGCACTGCGCGAAGCCATCTCTGCCAAACTGAAAAACGAAAACGGCTTGGACTATGCACCGGCACAGATTCTTTGTTCCAACGGAGCCAAACAATCTGTATGTAATGCCATCATGGCATTGGTCAATGCCGGTGATGAAGTGATCATTCCGGCTCCTTATTGGGTCAGCTATCCCCAAATGGTCAAATTGGCCGAAGGAGAACCCGTCATTGTAGAAGCAGGCATAGAACAAGATTTCAAGATTACGCCCGAACAGTTGGAAGCGGCCATCACGCCGAAAACACGTGCGCTGATTCTCTGTTCCCCCAGCAATCCTACGGGTTCGGTATATTCCAAAGAAGAGTTGGCCGGTCTGGCTCGCATCCTCGCACAACATGAGCGCGTGATAGTCATTGCCGACGAAATTTATGAGCACATCAATTATATCGGCAAACATGAAAGCATCGCCCAATTCGCAGAAATAAAAGACCGCGTAGTCATCGTCAACGGAGTATCGAAGGCATACGCCATGACGGGATGGAGAATCGGTTTCATCGCCGCTCCCGAATGGATCGTAAAAGGCTGTAACAAGCTACAAGGCCAATACACCAGCGGCCCTTGCTCCGTTTCGCAAAAGGCCGCCGAAGCCGCTTATACGGGTTCACAGCAATGCGTAGAAGACATGCGCCAGGCTTTTGAACGCCGTAAAAACCTGATTGTCAAATTGGCTAAAGAAATTCCCGGATTGGAAGTGAACAACCCGGAAGGCGCATTCTATCTGTTCCCCAAGTGCAGTTCGTATTTCGGTAAGAAAGACGGTGAACGTGTAATCAACAACTCCACCGACTTTGCCATGTACCTGCTTGAAGTGGGACATGTAGCTACAGTGGGTGGCGACGCTTTCGGATCCCCCGAATGCTTCCGTATGAGCTATGCCACCAGTGACGAAAACATTGTCGAGGCCATGAAACGGATTAAAGACACCCTGGCCCGACTGAGATAAAAAGAAGTACGTCTTTAAATAATCTAATGCAAAGTATCTCGTCGGAAAACACTGTCGGGGTACTTTTCTTTTTACATAAAAAACGAATAGTATTTTGGATTAAGACATAATTATAAGTATTATATAGAACACAAGGAATGAGAAAAAACATAATATGGATAAGCCTGTTTTCTTTCGCTATGACAACGATAGCGGAATCCTCTATCGCATCTGTAAATACAGGCATTTTTCCCCTCCTGGCAAAAAACAGAAAGAAAGCAGAGCCCAAAGACTCGGTTGCATCTGATTATAAAAAGCTGACGGGAAGAGACTCGGTTGCCCTCAAAGGAATTGCCAATATCATAAAGAAAAACGGCAGTTTCTATTTGGAGTTCCCGGCCCGACTGTTAGGACGTGAATTTCTGGTTACCAACCGCTTGCAGAAAGTGCCTTTGGAATTGAATGAGGCCGGAGTAAACAAGGGTATCAATTATGAGAACCAAGTCGTCACTTTCGAATGGCAACGCGAAGGAAAGAAATTATGTATCCGCCAGCAACGTCTCACTCCTGAAGTTCCTGTCACGGATGCTTTAGCCTCATCTGTAGCAGACAACTATATCAATCCGCTTATCGCCAGTTTGAAAATAGAGGCCGTAGCACCGGACTCCAGTACCGTAGTAGTTAAAATCGACGAATTGTTCAACGGGAAGCAAACCGGGCTCAACGACGTATTCAACAACATCAATCTCGGAACGTCTGCCAATGCCGACCTCTCCCGCATCCTGGACATCAAGGCATTTGAAAGCAATATCACGGCCACTTCGGAACTGACTACCATCGTAAGAGAAGGCATGAGTAAAGTAAACGTGACCGTAGTGATCAGTTCATCGCTCAGCCTCTTGCCTGAAACTCCGATGAGAGGACGCAAAGAGAGCAAAAAGGTCGGATATTTCACGACCCACCGCCTCAGCTACTCAGACCGTCAACAAGAACTTGAAACCCGCCGCTACATCACACGTTGGCGTTTGGAACCATCAGACGAAGCCGCTTATTTACGCGGCGAACTAACCTCTCCGAAAAAACCGATTACATTCTATATCGACCCGGCTACACCGAAGCAACTGCGCCACTACATCCGCAAAGGTATTCTGGATTGGAACACGGCTTTTGAACAAGCCGGTTTCAAGGATGCCGTGCGGGTGGAAGAATATACCGACAGTATGGCAGCAGAAGGAGACGATTTGAAATATTCCTTATTCACCTATGCAGCTTCGGACAAGTCTAATGCCATGGGACCGTCGGTCATCGACCCGCGTACAGGCGAAATCATCGAAGCCGACATCATCTGGTGGCACAACGTCGTATCTTTATTGCGCGAATGGATTGTTGTACAGACCGGTGCTGTCAATCCAGCCGTGCGGAATCCGGAACTGCCCGACAGCCTGATGGGAGATGCCGCCCGTTTCGTAGCTTGCCATGAAGTAGGGCATTCTTTGGGTCTCAAGCATAACATGATTGCATCCTGGGCCTACCCGACCGACTCCTTGCGTTCTCCCGAATTCATGTCACGAGTAGGCGGCACAGCGTCTTCCATCATGGACTATGCCCGCTTCAACTACGTGGCCCAACCGGGAGACCACGTACCTTACGTCTCCCCACACATCGGTCCCTACGACCGCTTTGCCATCGAATGGGGATATCGTTGGTACCCGGACGAGGAAACGGAAAAAAGACAGCTCCGTGCGCTGTTGGACAGCCATACGGAGAAAATATACAAATACGGGGAAGAGCAATCTCCACGCGAAGCTGTAGACCCACGTTCCCTCAGCGAAGACTTAGGTGACAACGCCATGAAATCGGCTGGCTACGGTATAGAGAACCTGAAACGTATCGTACCGGAAATCGTTGAATGGACTACCACCGGCGAAGAAGGGCAGACCTATAAAAACGCGGCCAAGCTCTACGCCGGAGCCGTCTTCCAATGGGGACTCTATCCTTATCATGTCATGGCCAATGTGGGTGGAATCTATTTGGAAAGCACAGAGGTCGGTGACGGCCAAAAGACTTATACTTTTGTGGAAAAGGAAAAACAGAAAGAAGCCGTACAGTTCCTGCTCGATCAGTATATCACCTATCCGGCCTGGTTGTTCGACACCTCTGTTTCCGACTACACTTACATACTGAAAGAAACTCCGCTCGGCACGTTGGAACAAAGCCCTAACGCCATGTACAAGAACACGCTGAACTACTTGTTGTGGGACTTGCTAGACAACAAACGTATGGTTCGCATGTTTGAAAATGAATTTCAGAACGGCGAGAAAGCCTTTACCCCCGTGGAAATGGTAGACATGTTGCACAAACACATATTCAAGCCCACCGTGGCAGGCAAGAAGCTCGACGTAATGACCCGAAACCTGCAAAAGTCGTTCGTCGATGCACTTATCACGGCAGCCGCCGAAGAGGAAGGTGTGAAAATCAACAAACGCCTCCACGCCCCCCTGCCGGCTTTGAATACCACGGCCTTGCCGTGCAACGCCCACGGATGCTCTTCTGCCATGAACGGCGATAATCGCAATGCCCGCCTCATCGACATGTATAGTACGCAAATCAACCGTGTCAGCGACGCTATCAGTGTCAAACGCGGAGAATTGATGAGCATCTTACAATTGCTGAAAAACAAACGAAACATTTCCGACCCTGCCACCCGTTTCCATTACGAGGACATGATCCTGCGTATCCAAACGGCACTCGGGTTGACTAAATAAAAACAACGAAAGGAATGAATATGAGAAGAATTGAATGTATCCTCTTGTGTCTGTTCATCGGGATTCTGTCCATGGCGGCACAGACCCGCACCGTCACCGGATCTGTCTTCGACAAGGCAGACAACCAACCGGTTATCGGTGCCACCATAGCGGTCATGAGCGCACAAGGTACCGTGGCGCATGGCACGACAACCGACTTGGACGGTAAGTTCAAACTGGAAGTACCCTCAGGAACCCAAAACCTGACTTGCCGTTTTATGGGTTATACAACGACCACGATTCATCTTCAAACTGGAAAAGACAACTATACAGTCTATATGGAAAATGATTCCAAACAGTTGAATGAACTGGTCGTCACGGGTTATCAGGCAATCGACCGCCGCAAGTTAACCTCAGCCGTCACAACGATAAAGATGTCCGATGAGATTATCGGTGGAGTCAACAACATAGACCAGGCTCTGGCCGGACAGATTGCCGGATTGTCCAGCGTGACATCTTCCGGTTCACCCGGTGCGCCGGTCAAGTTACGTATCCGCGGAACGGCCTCCCTCAGCGGAACGCAAGACCCGCTCTGGGTGCTCGATGGCATTCCATTGGAGGGTACAGACATCCCGTCTATGGAAGATTTACAAGACATAGATAACATCTATCAGACTTCAATCGCAGGTATTAATCCGCAGGACATTGAAAGCATCACGGTACTGAAGGACGCAGCAGCCACGGCCATTTATGGTGCCCGGGCTGCAAACGGTGTAATCGTTATCACCACCAAAAAAGGAAAAGCAGGCAAGCCGCAAATCAACTTCTCCATGAAGTTGACGTACAACCCCAAGACAGACATCGACCGCCTCAACCTTTTGAACTCTGATGAAAAGGTTGACCTTGAACTTGGTCTATTGCAGTCCGATTATACCTATCGTGAAAACAAAGGTGACGTAGCCCGTATCATTGCAGGCTATGGGCTGACCGATGCCTACAAGGCCGGAGGTTGGAACGCTCTCTCGCCCGAGGCACAGGCTGACATCAATGCCCTGCGGGCTGTCAATACGGATTGGAACGACATCCTCTTTCGGGGCGTGTTCAACCAAGAATACAATGTAAGCCTTTCCGGAGGTTCTGAAAAAGCTACCTACTACTCCGCCTTAGGCTACTATGTGGAACAAGGCAATGTGGAAAGCGTAAAGAACGACCGCTTCAACCTGACGCTGAAAACCGACTACCGTATTAATAGCAAACTGAAAGTGGGAGCCTCCGTATTCGCTAACCGACGCAAACAAAGGTCTTATCTGACCTATGGCGATGGGTTCACCAATCCCGTTTATTATTCACGGATAGCCAATCCCTACCTGCGTCCCTTTGATGATGAAGGAAATTATATCTACGATGTCAACGTACAACATAGCAAAGGTGATATCGCGTCAGACTTTAACATTTTCGAGGAACGTGCCAACACATCCAACATCAACACAACAACATCCTTAATGTCCATCTTCGATGCAGAACTCAAACTGGACGAACATTTCAAGGTCACCTCACAGTTTGGTTTACAATGGGACGAAGGCACTATCGAAAAATATGCCGGAGAAAACAGTTATGCCATGCGACGGGAGAAAGAACAAAACACATATTCTTACAGCGATGGCAAACGTACCTTCCTTCCCGACGGAGGAAGCAACAAAATCACGGACAGCCACCAAACCCAATGGACCTGGAAAGCCATGGCCGAATATGACAACCGTTTCAAGGACATCCATGAATTGGAAGTGATGTTGGGTACAGAAATCCGTCATAATGCTGGCTCTTATAAACATCTCCGAGCCCACCAGACCGTACTAGATCTCGTATGCCGTCTTCTGCTTGAAAAAAAAACACAAAGAATACTAACAATGACACACACGAGTATCCATAACACAT
>OJLA01002551.1_pt1 | contig 10607 bp, 9 predicted proteins | sample 1596611 | NCBI WGS metagenome assembly OJLA01 (sample SAMEA4350168, study PRJEB24818) | metagenome | biome: human; feature: gut; material: faeces | place: Denmark | collected 2013-09
TGGCAGGCATCTTCAAAGCCCCGATTGCCGGGCTTGTATTCACCCTCGAAGTCCTCATGATAGACCGCACGATGGGAGCTTTGCTGCCTTTGCTGATTTCATGCGTGACGGCCGCCGGAGTGACATTCGCCGTATCGGGTACGAACACTATTTTTGAATTCCACCTGCAAAACGGATTCGCCGTAGACAAAATACCGGCCTACATCCTTTTGGGCATCTTCTGCGGACTGGTATCGCTTTATTTCACCCGCACGATGAACTCGCTGGAAGACATCTTCCGCAAATATTCCAATCCTTACGTCAAGCTCCTCATCGGCGGAGCCACGCTGAGCATCCTCATCTATCTTTTCCCTTCGTTGTACGGAGAAGGCTACGACCTTATCAACCTGCTGCTTAACGGAAACAGCGCGAAAGACTGGGACACGGCGATGGACAGTTCGTTGTTCTACGGACACGGCAACCTGTTGTTGCTTTACCTGGCGTTGGTGCTTATCTTCAAAGTCTTCGCCTCCACGGCCACCAACGGCGGCGGCGGTTGTGGCGGTATTTTCGCCCCCAGCCTGTTTTTGGGTTGCATCTCAGGCTTTATTTTCGCCCGCCTTTGGAACTTCTACCGTTGTCTGGGCATTTACTTGCCCGAACGGAATTTTGCCATGATCGGCATGGCGGGACTGATGAGCGGCGTCATGCATGCCCCGCTGACAGGCATATTCCTTATCGCGGAACTCACCGGAGGCTATCAGCTATTCATGCCCCTGATGATCGTGTCCGTCTGTGCCTACCTGACCATTATTTCTTTCGAGCCCCACAGCATCTATTCCATGCGTTTGGCCAAAAGAGGCCAGTTGCTCACGCACCATAAAGACCGTGCCATACTCACGCTGATGAGTCTCGACTCGGTCATCGAGAAATACGACGAATACCTGTATCCGGACATGGATTTGAGCGAATTGGTAAAAACCATCTCGGCTTCGCGCCGCGATGTGTTCCCGGTGGTGGACCGTCAGCACCGTCTGGTGGGTATCATCTATCTGGACGATGTCCGCCCCATCATGTTCCGGCAGGAATTGTATCACCGTTTCCAAATCGGCCAACTGATGAAAGAGCCGGTGGCCCGCCTGAACATCGACGACTCCATGGACGTAGTGCTGCTCACGTTCGACAAGACTCAGGCTTGGACGCTTCCGGTAGTAGACACGGAAGGCACGTTCATGGGCTTCATCCGCAAGTCGCACGTGCTGACTCTTTACCGTAAAACCCTGGCCGACTTATCCGACGACTAAAAACTAAAGACATGAAAAAGAAAGAAGATTTGAGAATTGTATATATGGGCACGCCGGAGTTCGCGGTGGAGAGCCTGAAGTGCTTGGTAGAAGGAGGTTACAACGTGGTCGGCGTCGTCACCATGCCGGACAAACCGATGGGCCGTCATCAGGACGTACTGCAAGCTAGCCCCGTGAAACAGTACGCCGTGGAACACGGCCTGCGTGTCTTGCAACCGGTTAAGCTGAAAGACGAAGCCTTTGTGGAAGAACTCCGCTCCCTGCGTGCCGACCTGCAAATCGTGGTAGCTTTCCGCATGTTGCCCGAAGTGGTGTGGAACATGCCTCCCATGGGCACATTCAACCTGCACGCGTCGTTGTTGCCGCAATACCGTGGAGCCGCCCCCATCAACTGGGCCGTCATCAACGGCGAAACGGAAACGGGCATCACCACGTTCTTCCTCAAACATGAAATCGACACCGGCGAGGTCATCCAACAAGTGCGCATCCCGATTGCGGACACCGACAATGTGGGCGTGGTGCACGACAAACTGATGGAACTCGGCGGCCGGTTGGTGGTGGAGACGGTAGACCATATACTGACAGATACCATCCGCCCCATACCGCAAGAAGAAATGGCGGTGAAAGGCCCCTTGCACCCGGCTCCCAAAATCTTCAAGGAGACGTGCAAGATGGATTGGCAAGGCCGGCCGCTCAAACCGTTGTACGACTTCGTACGGGGCTTGTCGCCTTATCCGGCAGCCTGGAGCGAGATGAAGGACGAAGCCACAGGCAAGGTTTATACCCTTAAAATATACGAAACGGAGAAAGAGCCGTGTGTGTGCCACGAACCGGCGGGCAAAGTGGTCAGCGACGGAAAGACCTATCTGAAAGTGGCCGTCGACGGAGGCTACCTCCGTCTGAAGGAAATCCAACTGACGGGCAAGAAAAGGATGCGCATAGAAGACTTCCTGCGGGGCTTCCGCATGCCGGAAAATCTCCTCATGCGATAGAATCCGTAAAGGAAATTCAACGCCCGAATCGTTCGCCGCAGAACGGAAAATCAATCTCAGGAGATTGAAAAATCGTTCGCCTGAGATTGAAAAATCGTTTGGCGCAGAAAAAAATAACGCCTTGCAGAGACTGTCATACCTCCTGCAAGGCGTTGCTTATTACACTGTTTGCCAATTGTTTATACATTTAAAGCCCAAATACTCCACACGGCTTGGTTTTGTAAATCATTCGACAGGCCATCCATCGCCATACATGACCGGCTCGGGCTATCAGGCATTTGTCTTCCGGTAACTCCACACGGCTACTCCGGCAAACACCGACATGAAACACAGCATCTTGCCGAACTGCGGCCACAAGTCGGTCAGCCCGCATCCCTTCAGGAAAATCATACGCATAACCTGAATAAAATAGGTCAACGGATTGAAAGCCGCTATCCACTGCGCCCAGTCCGGCATGCTGCGCACGGGGGTGAACAGGCCGCTCATCAGGATGAATACCATCAGGAAGAAAAACATGACGAACATGGCCTGCTGCATCGTGGCGGAATAATTGGAAATAATCAGTCCGAAACCCGACATCGTAAGAATGTAGATGCACGAGAAGAAATATATCAGCCACAAACTGCCTGACGGCACAATGCCGTAGAGCACGGCGGACAACACCAAGCCGATGGACAGGACCACCAGCCCCACAATCCAGTAAGGCACCAATTTAGCCAGGATGAACACGAACTTGTTGAGCGGCGTGACGTTCAACTGTTCAATCGTGCCCACCTCTTTTTCGCTCACGATATTCAATGCAGGAAGAAAGCCGCAAAGCAACGTCAGCATCATGATGAGCAAAGCCGGTACCATGAACACTTTATAATTCAAATGCGGATTATACAAGTTAAGTACGGACAAACGGGCCATACCCGTGCCTCCCAATTCCTGATTCACGAAATCGTTTACCACCGTAGAAAGGTAAGAACTGCCCAGTCCGCCCTTGGTCCCGTTGATGGAATTGGCCGAAATCTGAAGTTCCACGGGGCACCCCGTGCCTAAAGATTTGGCAAAGTCACGCGGAATCTCCAGAATGACATCCGCCTCTCCGCGCTCCACGCTCTCCAATGCACGGCCGTAATCCGGTGCGCTCTCCACTAAATTGAAATAATCCGTGGAGGCCACTTTCTCCACCAGACGGCGCGACAAGGCAGAATGGTCCAGGTCTACCACAGCCAGGTTGTTGTACTTGATTTCAAGATTGGCAGCCCACGGCATCAGAATCATCATCATGCAGGGAAACACCAAAATGAGCCGGGGAATGATGGGATTCCTCCGCATTTGCTTGAACTCCTTTTCTATCAAATATTTCAGTACCATAAGTTTTCCTTTTTTACGTCCGTATTATTCCAGCCGCTCCTTGAACTTCTTCAAGCTCAGCCCGATGAGCAAGGCCGCCATGCCGGACAGTATCAACGCCTCATGCCATACGGCGGCCATGCCCAAGCCTTCTATCATCACCTTCTTTACGGCCTGTATGTACCACCTTGCCGGAATGATATTGGAAATCCACTGCAGGACAGCCGGCATGCTTTCTATGGGAAAAATCATGCCTGAAAGCAACATGACAGGCATCATCAGTCCCATACCCGACACGATCATGGCCGCCACTTGGTTTTGTACCACACATGAAATGAGCAATCCCAACGACAGAGCCACCGCAATCAGAAGGAGGCTCAGGAAAGACAGCGTCCAGAGGCTTCCCTCCACCGGCACGTGCAGCACGTAGACCGACAGCAGCAATATCGTAATCAAGTTGACGCAAGAGAGTACCAAGTAGGGTACGGCTTTGGCCAGAATGATAAAAATAGGCCGGATGGGCGACACCAACAGGACTTCCATCGTACCGGTCTCTTTCTCTCGTACAATGGAAATGGAAGTCATCATCGCACAAATCAGCATCAGTATCAACCCCATCACGCCGGGTACGAAATTATAGGCACTCTTCATCTGAGGATTGAACAAGAGATGGGTCTGCACGATGGGACTTGATTGCGTCCCTGATTGCAAGGCTTGCCCGACAATGCCCTGCACGTAACCGGCCAGTTCGGGCACGATGACGATTTCTTCCTGTTTGTCGCGCGAGAGTTGTGTCTGCACCTCAAACGTACGGATGCTGTCCACTTCATCACCGAAAAAGTCTACCCGGTAAGGCCATTCCGAGGAGAATGAAAAGACATCGAGAATACTGCCACGCACGGCAAACTGCCCCGGTTCGTAGACATAATCCACACGCCGGAAACCGAACGCACGCAAAGTCTCCTCCACGAACGTGATGTCCACCCGCTCGCCGGCACGCAGCCTCAGCGTCTGCTCATTCAGTTTCTGCCGCGACACGACTTTTTCCATCACCGCCTCGGGATAAGTGACCACGAAAAGCGGACGATGCCCTGCCGACAAACGGCTGATAACCTCCGTGCGGAGTATCTCGTTGGCTGCGTCCCGCTGCCCGAACTTCACCGCCCGGCGGAACGAAGAAGGAAAATAGAACACTTCCTGCTCACCCAGAATCTGCGTCAGGTCGTGATAAAAATACCCGGCCTCTTCCGCATCATCCAGCACGAAAACATACGGACAAGCCATCACCTGCGGACAAGCTGCGGCCACACTGCTGAACAGCAAAGGAGCGGCCGACGCGCACAGTCCTTCCGCGAAAATCGTCCGCGCGGAACCGTCCTGCAAAGCCTTTACCAAAGCCTTTACCGACTTATGCCCTGCATAGAGGGCCTGTAAACCTTGTATCTCCATGATTCAATCCGGTGCAAAATTACAAAGAATCACTAAAAAAACACCTCCGCCGGAAGAAATATTTCCACTCCGTTACCTGTATTCGTGATTTATGTCTATATTTGTTTCACGAATACAAACGAAGTCATTCACTTTTAAAGCTGACAGAAATATGCGTTCAGACAGTGTAGTTATCATTCCTACGTACAACGAAAAGGAAAACATAGAAAACATCATCCGGGCCGTATTCGGACTGGAACAACCGTTCGACATGCTGATCATAGACGACGGCTCGCCCGACGGCACGGCGGCCATCGTGAAACGCCTCATGGCGGACGAGTTCAAAGACCGCCTGCATCTCATCGAACGTACGGGGAAATTAGGTCTCGGCACAGCTTACATTGCAGGATTCAAATGGGCTGTGGCGCAGAAATACGACTATATCTTCGAGATGGACGCCGACTTCAGCCACAACCCGAACGACCTTCCGCGACTGTACGCCGCTTGTGCCCAAGAGGGATACGACGTGGCCATCGGGTCGCGCTACGTGAACGGGGTGAACGTGGTGAACTGGCCCATGGGGCGCATCCTGATGTCCTACTACGCCTCCAAATACGTGCGCATCATCACGGGGCTGAAGATAAACGACACCACGGCCGGCTTTAAATGTTACCGCCGCCGCGTGTTGGAGACCATCGAACTGGACAAGGTGCGCTTCAAAGGATATGCCTTCCAGATAGAAATGAAGTTCACCGCCAAGCAGTGCGGTTTCAAGATAAAGGAAGTACCGGTCATCTTCGTCAACCGCGAGTTGGGCACGAGCAAGATGAGCGGCGGCATCTTCAGCGAAGCCGTGTTCGGGGTCATCCGCCTGCGGCTCGACGGGTGGTTCAGACACTATCCGAAGCCATCTTGAAATCAAGCACTTACGAAAGCAAAAATATTTGCCGCAGATTAACATTTTTTTCTCATGAGATTGAAAAATCGTTCGGCTGAGATTGATTTTTCAATCTCAGCCGAACGATTTTCGGTTCTCTACCGAATGTTTTTACCACGTGCCCAAAGGCCGTTTTCAGTCTTCAAACATCCCCTTTGCGTCCACCCCCAAAAGCCCGCAAAGTTGAAGCACCATTTCTTGTGGAAGCCCCATGCGCGGGTCGTCCGTCGCAGGCCAAAGGGATGCCAGGAAGTGAGGCCACTCCTCACGATAAACTCCGGCCATGCGATGGTTGTAATCCGAAGTCTGCCGCAAGGAGAAACGTACGTTGGCCATGCGGTCGGCCAACTTGACCATGGGGGCGTACGGTACGGCACGGATACCCTCATAATATTTCACGCCCGCACGCTCGGCACGTGTACGCCCTTTTTCGTTCGTCAACGCGTACACAATCTCCGCCGCCATGAACGCCTGTGCCTCGTCCAGCCCCAAAGACCGGGCGCGTTTCCGCACGTCGTTGTACGTCAGACGGGCATCCTCGATACTGTCGTGGAACCAGGCCCCGAACATCACGGCCGGAACATCTTCCGCCCGCGTGCATACCTCGCCTCCATAACGGGCCACCAGTTCCGCCACACCGTCCAAATGGTAAGAATAAGGCAAGTCTACGCCATAAAATTGGTTGACGGCCGCATGCGCCTCATGCGCGGCATGGCGGATACGTTCCAACAGGTCCGACTGCCGTTCCAGTATTTCAGAAAATAAAGTCTTGTTTTCCATATTCCTTTGATTTTGATTTACAAAGGAAACAAAAATCCATATACCGGACAAGATTCCGCCCGACAAGATGCCACCAATAAGAAGTATTTATTAAATTTGCAGGAGAAGCGGATACAATACCAGTGGTGGAGGGACAATAAGACAGAAGAAATCATAGAACATTTCCGTGAAGTCGAATCGATAGCCAACGAATATGAAGGTGTCGAATGTTGGAGCGCAAGGGAACTTGCCAAATTACTTGGATACGCCCAATGGCGCAATTTTGAAAACATAGTAAACAAAGCCAAAGCGGCATGTGAACATGCAGAACAAGAGGTTTCATACCATTTTGCTGAAGTCGGCAAAATGGTTTCCCTCGGTTCCGGTTCGGAACGCGAAGTTTCCGATTATATGCTCACCCGCTATGCCTGTTACCTCGTCGCCCAGAACGGTGACCCGAGAAAACCGCAAGTGGCATTTGCCCAAAATTATTTCGCCGTGCAGACGAGACGAGCCGAACTGGTACAACAACGTATCCTCGACTACGAACGGATACAAGCGCGCACCAAACTTGCAGAAACAGAAAAACGCCTGTCCGGTATACTTTATGAACGTGGCGTGGACAGCAAAGGCTTTGCCCTTATCCGTTCAAAAGGAGACAAGGCCTTGTTTCGTATCGACACGGCATTGCTCAAAAGGAAATTAGGAGCACCAGAAAGCCGTCCATTGGCCGACTTTTTGCCTACAATCAGTATTAAAGCCAAAGAATTCGCGGCAGAAATGACCTCTGTCAACGTACAACAAAAGGACTTGTACGGACAATAAGAAATCGGGAAAGAACACGTAGACAACAATGCCGCCGTACGAGACATGCTCCTGCAACGAGGTATTGTTCCTGAACAACTTCCCACCGTGAAGATGTGAAAAAAGTGGAACGAAGGCTTAAATCAGAAGAGAAACGGCTGACCGGAAAAGCAAAAAAGAAATAACCGAACACGCCTATCATCTTCTCCGAAAATAAAATATTATAAAAACAGGAACTGAAAAAGACCCTATAAAGAAAACCATTATGAGAACCAGAATACAAAATGCCACCATCGTCAACGAAGGAAAACGCTTCGTAGGTACGGTCACACTGGAAGACGACAAGATTCTGAGCATCGTCCCGTCCGACGATACCATACACACCCTTCCGCCGACCGACCGCGTGATAGATGCCGAAGGGTTGTACCTGATACCGGGCGTGATAGACGACCATGTGCATTTCCGCGAACCGGGACTGACCCACAAGGCCGACATCGCCACCGAAAGCCGGGCGGCGGCGGCCGGAGGCGTGACGTCGTACATGGACATGCCGAACGTCGTGCCGCAGACCACCACTCTCGAAGCCCTGGACGACAAGTTCCGGTTGGCAGCGGAAAAGAGCCTCGTCAACTATTCTTTCTTCTTCGGGGCCACCCATACGAACACCGGCATGCTGGAACAACTGGACCCGCACAAGGTATGTGGCGTCAAACTGTTCATGGGAAGCAGCACGGGCAATATGCTCGTCGACCGCGAAGACGCGCTACGCGCCATATTCAGCCGCTCCCCCCTGCTCATCATGACCCATTGCGAAGACTCGTCCATCATATCGGCCAACCTGAAATCGTTCCGGGAACGGTATGGAGACGACCCGGACGTGAAATACCACCCTGCCATCCGCAACGAAGAAGCTTGTTTCCGTTCTACGGAACTGGCCGTCAAACTGGCACGGGAAACCGGTGCGCGACTCCATGTGGCCCATGTCAGCACCGCACGTGAACTTTCTCTTTTCCGCCGGGATCCGCTGTGGGATGAAACCACGGGACGCATGAAACCTGTCACAGCCGAAGCCTGCATCGCCCATCTGTTTTACACGGATGCCGACTATGCCCGCCTCGGAACACGTATCAAATGCAATCCGGCCATCAAGAGCGGCGCCGACCGGGCGGCTTTGCGACAGGCACTGACCGACGGGCGTATCGACGTGATAGGCACGGACCACGCTCCTCACCTGCCTGTTGAAAAAGAAGGCGGTTGCGTGAAAGCGGCCTCCGGTATGCCCATGGTGCAGTTCTCACTCGTCAGCATGCTCCGCCTGGCCGATGAAGGCGTGCTGCCCCTCGAACGTGTCGTGGACCTGATGTGCCATGCCCCGGCCCGGCTGTTCCAAATCAAAGGCCGCGGTTTCCTCCGCGAAGGCGCACAAGCCGACCTCGTACTGCTCCGTCCGTCCAGCCCGTGGACCTTACGGAAAGAGGACATTTTAAGCCGCTGCGGCTGGAGCCCGTTGGAAGGAGAAACGTTCAACTGGTCGGTGGAACAGACCTACTGTAACGGGCATTTAGTATATAATCACGGCCATATAGACACGGATGTCTGCGGCCGGCAACTTACTTTCGACCGATGACCCATACATTGACTTATCGCATACACGAGGTGGCTCCCTACATCAACTGGATATACTTTTTCCACGCCTGGGGATTCCCGCCGCGCTTTGCCGCCATCAGCCGCATACACGGCTGCGATGCCTGTCGTGCCGGTTGGTTGGCTGAATTTCCGGAAGAGGAAAGGGCGCGGGCGGCCGAGGCCATGCAGCTATTCAAAGATGCCAACCGCATGTTGGCACAGTTGGACGGAGATTTCCACACCCACGTACGTTTCGGGCTATATCCGGCCTGTTCGGACGGCGACGACCTGCTTCTTACCGACCCCGAACAGGAGGGGCGCACGCTTCGCCTCGCCTTGCTGCGCCAACAACACACCACGAAACCGGACGAGCCTTATCTTTGCCTTTCGGATTTCGTACGTCCGCTGTCGCAAGGCATATCCGACACCGTAGGTGTTTTCGCGGCTACGGTAGATGCGGACATGGAACATCTCTACGAAACCGGCGCATACGCCGATGACTTCAAGCACCTGTTGGCCCAAACGCTATCCGACCGTTTGGCCGAAGCCTCCACGGAAAAAATGCACCAAGAAGTGCGTACGACCTACTGGGGATATGCAAAAGACGAACAGTGGTCCATCGAAGACTTATTGGTGGAGAAGTTTACCGGCATCCGGCCGGCCGTAGGCTATCCTTCCCTGCCGGACCAGTCTGTCAACTTCGTGCTGTCGGAATGGTTGGGGTTTCCGGAAATCGGTATCCGGCTGACCGAAAACGGAGCCATGGTGCCGCATGCTTCGGTAAGCGGACTCATACTGTCCCATCCCTCCGCACGCTACTTTGCCATAGGAAAAATCGGGGAAGACCAGTTGGAAGACTATGCTCGGCGACGCGGCCTGCCCGTGGAAACGATGCGCAAATTCTTAGCCGCTAACCTTTAACCGTCAAAACAAAAATATGGTATTACGAATACTTCCCGTCTTATTGCTGACGCTGATATTGTCCGATGTCTACCTGTACTTCAAGTTCATGTACGGACGCAGGCACCCTCTTTGGGCCTATTTTCTCTTTTTCCTGCCCAACGCATTGTTGCTGATTGCCGCCCTCATATTGACTTGGACGGAAAACCATACGCCGGAGAACATGACCCAAATGGTCATCTTCTTCAGTCTCTACATGCTCATTGCGCTGCCCAAGATGCTGTTCCTTATCGTGGATTTGATAGGAAAAGGCATCTGCCTGTTTTTCCCCCGTGCCAAAAAGGCATGTACGATGGTAAGTTCCGCCGCGTCTCTCCTTTTGCTCTGTATCATGGGAGCAGGGTTGAGTTTCGGCCCAACCCTCTTGCAAGTCCGCCACACGAAATTCTCTTCGGCCTGTCCCTTATACACATCACCGAGCCCACGAGACCGCACTAGACAAAGTATACCGACTTCAGCTTGAAAAGAAAAAAAAAT
>OJLA01002559.1_pt1 | contig 10588 bp, 8 predicted proteins | sample 1596611 | NCBI WGS metagenome assembly OJLA01 (sample SAMEA4350168, study PRJEB24818) | metagenome | biome: human; feature: gut; material: faeces | place: Denmark | collected 2013-09
AGATACATCCGTCTTCTTTCTTAATGTGCTGTTTACCAACCTCTTGTCTTTTCTTCTTTTTTCCCGTAGAGAATCTCCCCGTTCCTCTACGAGTCTCCCTTCCTTCCTCTACGGGTTTCCGTCCTTTTCCCGTAGAGTCTCCTTTCCCTTGTTTCTAATCCGTTACATCCCCCTCTTTCCTCCCTTCCTTTCCCTTTCTCCTTGTGTAATGATAAATGCTTCTCCATGCGGCAACGGATTCTTTTCCACAAACCTTCCCTTCCTTTCAATCCGTTTCTTTCTTCATCATCCCTTTTTTTCCTTCATTTTTCCCTTTTCACGCGCGTATATATATTATAATGTGTAGCCCTTTTTCCCTTCCTTTCCCTTCCTCTGTTTTTATGTTCTACAACATGTTTCATAATCAGCCCCTTACATATTTATTTTTATTTTTTTCAACTTTTTTACAAACATTATATTGTTTTATAAAATAATCATCAGTCATACCAGATATATAATCAAGTACTATTCTTTCATTAGAACTTTCTAAATATTTTTCATCCATATTATTTAAGTAAGAATAAAATATTGGGCTATCATAATTTTTAGTTTTTAAATCATTTAAATAGCCATCAAAGACTGTTCTAAACATTTTATTAATAAGTCCTCTTTCTTTAACTGTATAGGCTTTACCATAAATATGTTCATAGTTAAAATCCTTTAATTTAGAAATTGCATTGAATACTTCATCACTCATTTTTATATAACTTTTGCCTTCACTTTCAGTAATTATATCAGTAATTATTGTATTAACTATTTCTCTATTAGTTTTACCTAAAACATTTACTATTTCTTTGGGAATTTCTTCGAAAGATACAAGTCCCATTCTTACACCATCTTCGATATCTCTTCCTAAATAAGCAATTATATCACTTATTCTTACTATACATCCCTCAAGGGTCATGGGTCGAAGATATTTTGCTACCTCTAAAGATTTATAAGATTCAAAGTATTCCTTTAAAAAATCTTCTTTAGTTTTTGGTTTAATATAATATTCATTTGAAACAAGTTCACCATTATGACACATTATTCCATCAAGCACCTGAAGGCTAATATTTTGACCTTTACCATAGTTTTCGACAAACATAAGATTTCTAACACTATTTATATTATGCATAAAATATCCTTCGCCAACTTCTTTACTTATTTCATTTAAAACTCTTTCACCTACATGTCCAAAAGGTGTATGTCCAAGATCATGGCCAAGGGCTGCCGCCTCGATTAAATCCTCATTTAAATTAAGCGCTCTTCCTATAGTTCTTGCAATTTTAGATACATACTGCACATGAATCATTCTTTTTTGAATATGATCATTCTTAGTTTCAGTAAAAACTTGAGTTTTATCCATATATCTTACATAAGATAGTGAATAAATAATTCTATCTATATCTCTAAAAAAGCCTGGTCTAAAATCCTCGGATTCCTCTTCGAATCTAATTACTTTATCATCAGTGCAAGCATACTCACTTAAATATTTATTATGTTTACGCATATTTTCATATATTTTTTTATCCATCATTATCACCTATAAAATATTATATATGATTTTGACTTAAAAAAAAAGATAGTTTACATTTTTAGTTTACTATCTTCATAAAGATTTAATTCATTTTCACATTCACTTACAAGATTATAAATTAAATTTAGTTTCATATTAATAAATCTTGTATCTTTTTCTTCTTTTTCAAAAATATTTAAAAATAATTCATGTACAATAGCTATTTTACAAGCAACTTCTGTAGAACTATCACATCTTCCATAAAGTTCTAAAAGTTTTCTTTTTAAATAATTAATTTTTTGTTTATCTTCCTCAGTAAAATTATTCATATTATCTTCCCTTTCCATAAGTTTTTTCATAATTTAAAAGTGCATCTTTTATTTCATCAATGACTCTCTCACAATTATAAATTTTTCTTTTAATATAAGGTATCATTAAAAATTGACCATTTCGCATACATTCATAAATTTGCTTATTATAACGATTAATTTCATCTTGTCTAATTAAAAGTCCATATTCAAGCATACCTTTATAATATTTTAACTCATCTTCAGTATATTCCATAATTTATCTTCCTTTTCCATAATTGTTTTCAAAAGTCGCAAGTTCACATTGTAGACTTTCCATTTCTTTTTCACATTTTGAAATATTATATTTAATAATTGCTGCTTTTAAATATTGCTTACTACTCATATATTCTTTAAGTTTTTGCTCAAAGCTTATAATTTTCGTTCTACATATAGAAATATTATATTCTAAAATTCCTTTCCAATAATGAATTTCTGCATCTGTATATTCCATAAAACCTCCTTAGGTAATTAATATTATACTATAAATAATTATGGTTTTAAATAGGTAAATGGTATAGTATTAGTACCTATTTTTTCCTAGTCATATATTCATAATCAATTTTTAATATATTACATAATCTATACAAAAAAAACTCTATTAACATTTCTAGTTTTATCATTTTCAATACTACTAAGGGTGGAAATAAAAATATTTGATAATTTTGATTGTGTTTTTAAAGATAATTTTCTATTTATTCTATCTTGTCTAATTAAATATCCAATTTTATTTATAAACATTCCTCCTTTACTTAATTTATTGTATAAAAAAACAGACCATAAATTTATGATCTGCTCGATTAATTGTAATTTGAGATTAATTTATATCAAATTCAATATAAATTTTTTCTGCGACATTTGATGAGTATGGAAGATTTTCTTCTGAGGTAAAATACCTTACCAATCTATATTTACCACTCTTTAATTTATCGTATCCATAAGTCCAATCAATTGTTTCTTCTTTTTCTTCATTTGTTTTTATATTATATAAAATAGCATTCCAAACCAAAGTTTCTTTTGGCTCAAATGAAACATATTTACCATTTTCGTATTTTTCTAACGAATATTGTGGTCCATAATAGTATGTTTGATCAGTATTATTTTTCATAATCAAGGTTAATCCACTATTAGTTAATGTATTGTTCTTAATTGTCATTAAAATACTTTCATTATTACTTCTAATATATTTTTCCATTGAATTATATTCATCGCCATTTATTCTATAAATTCCATTATAAGGTATTTCAATATACATTTTCCCATTTTTCTTGTAAACAAATAATGTTGATTGCTTATCATCTTTCAAATCAAATTCAATTTTTATAATATCTTCTGCATTTACTGGATAGTCTTGTATGCTTTCTTCATCTGTAGTTCTTCCTTTACTACTACCACTCAATACATAAATAATATCTTTGATTTCTTCGGTATCTGTAATTTCTTTTTTATTATCATTTTTTTCAAATAAAATGCTCTCAACATTTTCTTCTTTAGGAATTGATAATTCGTACTTTTTCTTTCCTCCACACCCTGTTATTCCTAAAACCATAAACCCACAAATTAAAATAGTTAAAATTGTTTTTTTCATAAATACCATCCTTTCAACAAATTCCAATTTTTTACTTTGTTTACATTTTATATTATAACATTTATTGCAAAAATTATAAAGAGGAAACTAATTTGTTTCCTCTTCGTTTATTTTTTCAGAATTTACTTCTTCAACTTTAGTTTCATCAATAACTTCAGGTTTTTCATCCATTAAGTTTTCCTCTAAAGCTTCAGTTGCATCAGTTTCCATAAATTGTTTTTCAAGAGCAATATCAATATTTGAATATTCAGTAGCACCAGTACCTGCTGGGATAAGTTTACCAATAATAACGTTTTCTTTTAAACCTTTTAAGTAGTCAACTTTACCTTTAATAGCAGCATCTGTAAGTACTCTTGTAGTCTCTTGGAATGAAGCTGCTGATAAGAATGAATCAGTTTCAAGAGATGATTTAGTAATACCAAGCATAATTGGAAGTCCTTTAGCAGGAACTCCACCTGCAAGAAGTACTGGTTTGTTTCCTTCATTAAATGTTTTAAGTGAAACAGATAAGCCCTCAACAAATTTAGTATCTCCTGGATCTAAGATTCTCATCTTATTAATCATTCTCTTAACAATAATTTCAATATGTTTATCATTAATATCAACACCTTGAAGTTTATATACACTTTGAATTTCTTTTAGAATGTATTCTTGAGCAGTAAGTGGGTCAGTAACAGCAAGTAATTCTTTAGGAGCAATAACACCTTCAGTAAGTTTATCTCCTGCTTCTACTTTATCACCAACACTAACTCTAAGTTTCATATTATAAAGTGTTGTATGTTCTCTTGAACCAGCATCGTTTGCAACTGTAATAATATGTTTACCACCATTTTCCTCAATTTTAGTTACAGTACCAGTAATTTCAGAAATAGTAGCTTTATATTTAGGCGTTCTAGCCTCAAATAATTCTTCAACTCTTGGAAGACCTTGTGTGATATCATCTTCACCGGCAACTCCACCTTTGTGGAAGTTTTTCATTGTAAGCTGAGTACCAGGTTCACCAATTGATTGAGCAGACATAATACCTACAGCTTCACCAGTTTCAACTAAGTTACCTGTAGCAAGATTTCTACCATAACATTTTTGACAAACACCGTTTTCAGTTTTACAAGTAAGTGAAGAACGAATTTCAACTTGTTTAATACCAGACTTTTTAACTTTTTGAACAACTGCTTCAGTAATCATTTCACCAGATTCACATAATACTTTCTTAGTTTCTGGATCAATAATCTTTTTAGCGGCAAATCTTCCCAAAATTCTTTCTTCAAGAGGTTCGATAACTGAACCATCTTTATCATTTAATAAGTCTTTAACAACTACACCGTGGATTGAACCACAATCATGTTCTTTAACAATGATATCTTGAGCAACATCTACAAGTCTTCTTGTTAAGTAACCAGAGTCGGCAGTTTTTAAAGCAGTATCGGCAACACCTTTTCTTGAACCATGTGTTGATAAGAAGAATTCTAGAACTGAAAGTCCTTCCATAAATGATGATGTAATTGGGATTTCAACTGTATCACCATTTGGTTTTGCCATTAAGCCTTTAAGACCTGCAAGTTGGGTAAAATTTGTAACCTCACCACGCGCACCTGAATTCATCATCATGAATATTGGATTATCAAAATCACCAGCACTCATTTCTTTAAATTCATTTTTTACGTTTTCAGTACATTTAGACCAAATTGCAATTACAGCTTCATGTCTTTCTTCTTTAGTAATAATACCACGTTTAAATTGTTTATTAACTTTATCTACAGCAGCTTTTGCCTCTGCAATAAATTCTTCTTTTTTATGTGTAGTTTTGATATCAGCATAAGATACTGTAATACCAGCTATAGTTGAATACTTAAATCCTTGATCTTTTAATTTATCAAGCATTATAGATGTTTCAGTAGTACGATATCTTTTAAATACTTGAGCAATTAATGATTTTAATGTTCCCTTTACAAAAGGTGATACTAATGGCATTTCTTTAATAGCCTGTGGAATATTAGTTCCAGGTTCTAAGAAATATTTCATTGGTGTAATACCTTCGATATTATCTTTTGAAGGTTCATTCATATATGGGAATGAATCTGGGAATATTTCATTAAATTTAAGTTTTCCTACTGTAGTAACTAAATATTTACCTTGTTGTTCATCAGTAAATAACTTATGTTTAAATGAACTTGCTGGTATAGCAATTCTTGTATGTAAAGTAATTTCTTTTCTCTCATAAGCCATTAATGCTTCATTTTCATCTTTGAATACTCTACCTTCGCCTTCTTCTCCAGCTTTTTCAATAGTTAAATAGCAGTTACCAAGTACCATATCTTGTGAAGGTGTAACAATTGGTTTTCCATCTTTTGGATTTAAAATGTTGTTAGCACCAAGCATTAGTAGTCTTGCTTCAGCCTTTGCTTCCTCAGAAAGTGGTACGTGAACAGCCATTTGGTCACCATCGAAGTCAGCATTAAATGCAGCACATACAAGTGGATGTAGTCTAATTGCTTTACCACCAATTAATATTGGTTCAAATGCTTGAATACCAAGTCTATGTAGAGTTGGTGCACGGTTAAGCATTACTGGATGCTCAGTAATAACATCCTCGACTATATCCCAAACACATTCATTTCTAGTTTCAATTAATTTTTTAGCTCCTTTAATATTATGAGCAAGTCCACGTTCTACTAAACCATGAATAACATGTGGTTTAAATAGTTCAAGAGCCATTTCTTTTGGAAGACCACATTGATACATTTTAAGGCTTGGTCCAACTACGATAACTGAACGTCCTGAGTAATCAACTCTCTTACCAAGTAAGTTTTGTCTAAAACGGCCTTGTTTTCCTTTAAGCATTGAAGATAAACTCTTAAGTGGTCTATTAGAAGATGCTGTTACACTTCTTCCACGTCTACCATTATCAAGTAGTGAATCTACAGCTTCTTGAAGCATTCTCTTTTCATTTTGAACAATGATTGATGGAGCTCCAAGTTCAAGAAGTTTTTTAAGACGATTATTACGATTAATAATTCTTCTATAAAGGTCATTTAAATCAGATGTAGCAAATCTACCACCATCTAGTTGAAGCATAGGTCTTAGCTCTGGAGGTATAACTGGAATAACATCAAGTACCATCCATTCAGGTTTATTACCAGATTCAATAAATGAATCTAAGCAATCAAGTCTTTTAACAAGACGTACTCTTTTTTGTCCAGTTGTATTTTCAAGTTCTTCATGAACTTTTTCAATTTCTTTTTTAAGGTCAACTTGTTTAAGTAGTTCCTTAATAGCTTCAGCACCCATTCCAACTTTAAATGTATTACCATATTTTTCATATAAATTTCTATATTCTTTATCAGAAATAGTTTGTTTATGTTCAAGTGGAGCTGTTCCTGGATCAATTACTACATAACTTACGAAATATAATACTTCTTCCAAATCTCTTGGAGACATATCTAGTACAAGGCCCATTTTAGATGGAACACCCTTAAAGAACCAGATGTGAGAACATGGTGCAGCAAGTTCAATGTGTCCCATTCTTTCTCTTCTTACTTTAGAAAGAGTAACCTCTACACCACATCTATCACATATAATATTTTTATATCTAAGTCTTTTGTATTTTCCACAGCTACATTCAAAATCTTTTGTAGGTCCGAAAATCTTTTCACAGAATAATCCGTCTCTTTCTGGTTTTAATGTACGATAGTTAATTGTTTCAGGTTTTTTAACTTCGCCATAAGACCAAGAACGAATCTTTTCAGGGGATGCTATTGAAACCTTAATTCCCTTAAAGTTACTAACATCTATCATTATTCTTCACCTTCCCCTTCCATATCATCTATATCATCTGGAAATTCCAAATCATCAAGTGATGGTTCTTCATCTTCATCATCAAAGTCATCTTCCTCTTCATCAAGTGGTTTACTTGGTTCAGGAAGTACTTCTTCATCAGTAGATAAATCAATTTCATCAATTCTTAAATTATCATTAGATTCATCATCTTTTTCTTCAATATCTTTAAATTCTAATAATTCATCATCATTTGTAAGAACTTGTACATCTAAGCATAATGCTTGGAATTCTTTAACAAGTACTCTAAAGCTTTCTGGAACACCTGCTTGATTAACAAGTTTACCTTTTACTAAAGCTTCATATACTTTAACACGTCCTACAATATCATCGGCTTTAACAGTTAAGATTTCTTGAAGTACATGAGCAGCACCATAAGCATAAAGTGCCCAAACTTCCATTTCTCCAAATCTTTGTCCACCAAATTGTGCTTTACCACCTAATGGTTGTTGAGTAATAACACTATAAGGTCCTGTTGCTCTTGCATGAAGTTTATCATCAACCATATGATGAAGTTTTATCATATACATAACACCAACAGCAATTTTATTGTCAAATGGTTCACCTGTACGTCCATCATATAAAGTCATCTTACCATCAGGACTCATCTTAGCATCTTTCATTTGCTCAGATACATCTTCCCAAGTAGCAGAATCAAATACTGGAGTAGCATAATGTCTACCTAAAATCTTACCAGCCATTCCTAAATGAAGTTCTAGAATTTGACCAACGTTCATACGAGATGGAACACCAAGTGGGTTAAGCATAATGTCTACTGGACGGCCATCTGGCATAAATGGCATATCTTCCTCAGGTACTACTAAAGAAATAACACCTTTATTACCATGTCTTCCTGACATTTTATCTCCAACTTGAATTTTTCTCTTTTGAACTATATAAACTCTTATAACTTTTTGAACACCAGCAGCAAGTTCATCTGAGTTTTCTTTTGTATAAATTTGTACATCATGAACAATACCATCAGCACCATGATCTACTCTAAGTGAAGTATCTCTAACTTCTCTTGTTTTTTCACCAAAGATTGCATGAAGTAATTTTTCTTCAGAAGTAAGTTCTTGCATTCCTTTTGGAGTTACTTTACCGACAAGAATATCGCCTTCTCTAACTTCTGTACCTATTCTTACAATACCATCAGCATCAAGATTTTTACGAGCATCTTCAGAAACATTTGGTATATCACGAGTAATTTCTTCAGGTCCAAGTTTTGTATCACGACACTCAATATCATAGTGAGAAATATGAAGTGAAGTATATGCATCATCTTTAACAAGTCTTTCATTTAAGATTACGGCATCTTCATAGTTATAACCCTCAAATGTCATGAAGGCAACTGTCATATTTTTACCTAAAGCAAGTTCTCCTTTATCACAAGAAGGACCATCTGCAATAACTTGTCCAGCATGAACTTTATCGCCTGCTTTAACAATTGGTCTATGGTTTACACATGTTGATGCATTACTTCTTTCAAATGTAGAAAGATAATAAGTATCACATGATTTACCATTATTTATAACAATTTTTTTACTATCAGCATAATCAACTACACCAGCAGTTTTAGAAAGTACACAACTTCCTGATGATGATGCAGCAATATATTCAACACCAGTACCAACTATTGGAGCTTCACTTGTAAGAAGTGGAACTGCTTGTCTTTGCATGTTAGCACCCATAAGTGTTCTTTTTGCATCATCGAATTCCAAGAACGGAATACAGCTTGTAGTTACGGCAACAACTTGACTTGGAGCAACGTCTACATAATCAACTTCTTCACGTTTAACAATTACGTTATCACCATTAACACGTACAAGAACTTCATCATCAATAATTCTATTATCTTTATCAAGTTTTACAGTTGCTTGTGAAATATAATAATCAGTTTCTTCATCTGCAGTCATATAAATTATATCTTTATCAACAACGCCATTATTTACTTTATGGTAAGGAGTTGTAATAAATCCATATTCATTAACTTTAGCATAACCAGCAAGTGATGTAATAAGACCTATATTTTGTCCCTCTGGTGATTCAATTGGACATATTCTTCCATAGTGAGATGAGTTAACATCTCTTACTTCCATACCAGCTCTTTCTCTTGAAAGTCCTCCAGGTCCTAAAGAAGAAAGTCTTCTCTTATCTGTAAGTTCAGCAATTGGGTTAACTTGATCCATAAACTTAGAAAGTTGTGATGAACCAAAGAACTCTTTTAATACTGCAGTTACAGGTCTAATATTAATTAATGTTTTTGGTGTAACATTTTCAAGTTCTTGAGTAGTCATTCTTTCACGAATAACTCTTTCCATACGAGCCATACCAACTCTAAATTGATTTTCTACTAGCTCTCCTACTTGTCTTACACGTCTATTTCCTAAATGATCGATTTCATCTTCATTACCAATATTATAATGTAAATCAATATAATATGATAAAGATGCATAAACATCAGGAATAGTAAGTCTTTTTTCAGTTACACTACTATCAGTTCCAATTAAAGTAAGAACTTTTTTACCATCAATCTTATCATAAACTTTTAAAGTTTGAATCATTTTAAAATCATCAAGTTCTTCATTAATTGTAGCTTCTTTTAAATTTAATCCACCAGCAAAAGCAACTTTTAATTTTTCAAAAATATCTTTAGTAATAACATCACCTTTTTTAGCAATTTCTTCACCATTAAATTTAATGTTTTCAGCTAAAGTACATCCAAGTATTCTTTCACAAATAAACATTTTTTTGTTAAATTTGTATCTTCCTACTTTTGCTAAATCATAACGGAATCTATCAAAGAATCTAGTGATTAATTGGTTTTTAGCACTATCAATAGTCGCAGGTTCTCCTGGACGAAGTTTTTCATAAATTTCAAGTAGTGCTTCATCAGTATTATTTGTAATATCTTTTTCTAAAGTATTTTTTACAAATTCATTATCACCAAATAATTCAATGATTTCTTCATCAGTGGAAAGTCCAAGTGCACGTAAGAATGTTGTAACAGCTACTTTTCTAGTACGATCTATTCTTACATAGATTACACCTTTAGCATCTGTTTCATATTCAAGCCATGTACCTTTATTAGGGATTATTTCTCCACTAACAATTCTTCTACCATTTTTATCTATTTCTCTCTTGAAATAAATAGATGGAGAACGAACAAGTTGAGATACAATTACTCTTTCAGCACCATTTATGATAAATGTACCAGCATCTGTCATAAGTGGTAAATCACCTAAGAATATCTCTTGTTCTTTTACTTCACCAGTTTCATGA
>OJLA01002562.1_pt1 | contig 10580 bp, 10 predicted proteins | sample 1596611 | NCBI WGS metagenome assembly OJLA01 (sample SAMEA4350168, study PRJEB24818) | metagenome | biome: human; feature: gut; material: faeces | place: Denmark | collected 2013-09
TATTTTGCAAACATCATACTGTCGGTATTTTTCTTGTAATAATCAAGTGTATCCGGCATGCCGACTGCCATCGCGAGCATTACCATGATGAAAAATATTCCCACAAAAAGTATCAGATAGTTTGCCACATTCTGGAACATGATTCTCAGTCTGAAACGGCTCATGAAGCTCCAGTGCGGAAGCCGCATTGCTTTTTTTCGCTTTGTTTTCTTAAGGTCATGACGCAGAAACTGAAGCGGTGTGTGCTGCATCATGCGAATTATTACGATAAGATTTACAACCAGCATGATAATCACCGGAGCAAGCGTTGTTTTTATGAATGCACCCGGATTCCAGATTGTGTGGTATGTCGGCAGGCTGTAGCTGTTGTAATACATGCCCACAACCACATCCTTGAATACCGTATAGCCCAGTATATTTCCTACTACTGCTGCCAGAAATGTCACAATGACAGGCATTGAAAGGTAATGCCTAATAAGCTCTCCCTTTGTGTAGCCCGACGCGCGAAGCGTGCCTATCGCTGATGATTCATTTGCTATCGTATTGCTTATGGTCACTGCAAAAATGAATGCGATTATCACGATAAGAATGTCTAAAAGCACTCCTCCCATGGCCTTGTCTGAGCCCATATCGTCCGTGGCAAAATTGATTGCCGGATTTGAGTAGCGCGGTGTGTAGTCCTCCACCTCATTGCCCGCTGCCATCACCTGTGAGACCATCGCCTCCAGAAAGTCATCTGAATTTTCCTTCTGCTCTATGTCGTCAGCCGGCTCATCCTCGTATTTCCATGCATATGTATAGTGAATGCTCTTGTCCAGGCGGTCAAAGCCCTCCTTTGTCACCATTGCCACGTCAAACTTTATCGCATCAAACATCATATCGGTCTTCTTTTCATGCAGTGTGGAGTAATTGACATATGCGATAAAGCCCGATACCTTGAATTCTTTTCCGCTGACCTTTATCGTGTCGCCAACCTTCATGCCCACGTTGTCTGCATGCATTCTGTCCATAGCGATTTCGTTCTCATTTTGTGGAAAAGAGCCCTCGATGAGACATGCGAGGTTGATATCCTCGGTCTTTGTGTATACACGGATGGTTCCATCCTTTTTGCCGTCTGCATCGTAGTCCTCAGTCTCATTGCGATAGAAATTCTCGTAGAGCGTGACAGGAGTTTTGCTGCTATCGCTGTCTTTTTCGTCCGGAGCTGTTTTTACCTCGCCTGACTCAATAGCCGTAACAAGCTCGCTGTCAGCCTTATCCTTAAGCTCAAAATGTCCATCCTCCTGCTTGTATTTACTTACCCCCTCATCCGCAGAGGTGAGCATGCTGTCATTTGCCACATACATTCCCGATACAAAGCCGATTGTCAGCACGAGGAAAAGAAATACAACGAGATATTTCTTCCAGTCACCGATAATTTCCTTTGGTATACGCTTTATCAGAGGATTTTTTATCTTTTTCCTGCTCATAGGTCAAATCCTCCTTACCACTCAAGCTCTTCGGCCGAAACCTTATTTGTATTGATATCGTTGTGGCGCACGGCTCCGTCCCTAAGCTTTATCACGTGGTCTGCCATGTTTTTGATGGCCTCATTGTGTGTGACCATGATTATGGTGTTTCCGTACTTTTTGTTGACATCCTCTATGAGCTTCAAAATCTCCTTTGAGGTGTTGTAATCAAGCGCTCCTGTCGGCTCGTCGCAGAGCAGTATATCAGGGTTTTTCACGATTGCACGACCGATTGACACACGCTGCTGCTGTCCGCCGGATAGCTGATTTGGAAGCTTATAGCGGTGCTCGTAAAGCCCCAGCGTGTGAAGCAGCTCATCGATATCCAGTGCGTTGTCAGACAGATAAGCGCCCACCTCGATATTTTCCTTTACATTCAGATTGGCAATCAGGTTGTACATCTGAAATACATATCCCAGGTGCTTTCTGCGGTACTGTGTGAGCTTTTTCTCGCTCATATCCTTCAGCTTGTCGCCATTTATGCTGATATATCCGGAATCGGCGCTGTCGATGCCTCCTATGATATTGAGCAGTGTAGACTTTCCGGAGCCTGACGGTCCCAGCAACACACAGAACTCACCCTTTGCCACAGAAAAATTCATGCCTCGCAGCACCTCCTGACGCGTCTCTCCGCTTCCAAAGCCCTTTTTCAAATCCACTATTTCCAAGAACTTTCTCTCTTCTTCTGACATATGATATCCTCTCTTTCAACATTTCAAATTACATTTACCTTATATAAGGTTATAGCTTTAAAAACAATTACCGGTCAGATTGTACTTACTGTAGTTATCTATCATTTATACATGTTAGTGTTATCTAACTTCATGTAATAAGAGTAACGCTATTCTGCCTTTCTTGTCAATAAAAATTTATTAATCAGCTTGGTAATTGATTAATACAATGACTTTTGTCCACCATATCATTTTATTTTCTGACCGGATTAACAGCTTCAAGGCGTATGCATAATATAAATTAAATCTGTTTTTACGGAGATATGAATTTTTATGTGTGGTATTGCCGGATTCTGTAACTTTAAAGAAGACTTTGAAGAGAACACCGATTACTGGAACTTTCGTCTTGAGAAGATGCGTGCTGTGCTCGCCCACCGCGGCAACGATGCCAGAGGACGCTACCTTAAAAAGCATATTGGTCTGTCGCACAGCCGTCTGGCCATCCGTGACATCCTGTGCGGCGACCAGCCAATGACGCGCACCCACAACGGCTATGAGTACACTATCTGCTATAACGGTGAGATTTACAACACGGATGAGCTGATTCCAGAGCTATCCGAAAACGGCTTTGTATGCTCCACAACCTCAGACACAGAGGTTATTCTGTACGCCTACATCCATTGGGGCGCTGATTTTGTCAATCGCTTAAACGGTATTTTTGCATTTGCCATATGGGATGCGGCTAAAAGCCGGCTGCTATTATACCGCGACCGCGTAGGTGTCAAACCGCTTTTTTATGCCATCCGAGGGGATTCTCTGGTGTTTGGCTCCGAGCCAAAGGCCTGCTTTGCGCACCCTGCAGTAAAGCCTGAGCTTGACAAACAGGGCTTGCAGGAGCTTCTTGCTATCGGGCCTGCACACACGAGCGGGCTTTCCCTGTTTAAGGATTTGTTTGAGGTTTTGCCGGGACACTTTATGATTTACTCCCGGGATGGGCTGCATGATGAAACCTACTGGGAGCTTACAAGCCGGGAACACACCGAGAGCTATCGGGATACCGTTGCTCACACACGTTTTCTGGTGGAGGATGCTATAAAAAGGCAGATGGTTTCCGATGTGCCGGTATGTACTTTTCTGTCAGGCGGCATCGATTCAAGCATCGTGACCGCCATCGCCGCAAACTATATGAACACACGCGGTAAAACGCTCAACACTTTTTCCTTCGACTTTAAGGACAATGACAGGTATTTTAAGGCAAACGCCTTCCAGCCGGAGAGGGATCTGCCCTATGTCAATCGTATGCTTGAAGAATATGAGACAGCCCACTCCTATCTCGAGTGTGATGAGAACTCTCTCTTCAAGGCGCTCTTTGCCGCAGTCGATGCAAAGGATATGCCCGGCATGACCGATGTGGACTCATCACTTTTATATTTCTGCAGCCTCGTCAGCCGAAAAAACAAGGTAGCTCTTACCGGTGAGTGTGCTGATGAAATCTTTGGCGGATATCCGTGGTTTTACCGCAAAGAGCTGCTGGAAAGATATGGCTTCCCATGGTCATCGGATGTCGCTCCACGCCTTGCTCTTTTGCGCGATGATGTGGGTTTGGAGCTTGATTTATCCGGTTATCAGGCTTTTCGATATGAGGAGTCCAGGTCAAAAGCACCTCTCCTTTACGGCGAGGCCGGTGAGGACGAAAGCCGCCGCATAATCGGATATCTCAATATCAAATGGTTCATGCAGACACTTCTTGACCGCATGGATCGCACCAGCATGTACTCCGAGCTTGAGGCCCGTGTACCTTTTGCCGACCATCGTATCATTGAGTATGTCTTTAATGTGCCTTGGCATATGAAATATCAAAACGGTGTGGAAAAGACTCTGCTTCGCGATGCTTTTTCAGATGTCCTGCCGCCTGAGCTTTTGCACAGAAAAAAGAGCCCATATCCAAAGACTTATCATCCCGGATATGAAGCTCTCCTTATAAAGGGAATGGAGGAGATATTAGACTCCCCTAACGCCCCTGTGCGCACTCTCATTGACGCTGACAAAACGCGCGAATTTTTAAAGGCACCGGCAGAATACGGCAGTCCGTGGTTTGGCCAGCTCATGGCAGGTCCGCAGCTTATCGCATATTTCATCCAGATTAATTACTGGATGGAGAAGTATCAGCTGTCTGCCTAATGCTCATCCATGATTAATTGACCTTGCGCTCTATATCAATGATGTTATTCTCTATGATATTGTTTTCTGTAATGTTGTTATCTATGCTCTCTGCCGAAGAGGTGCTTTCACTATTCTGCTCCTTCGGTGTAAATCTTCTCACCTTATCCATGAGCTGAGTCTTCTTCAGCTCATGCTTAAGCTCAACACGCTCACTCTTCTGCTGTCGCTTTTTCTCCTTAAGCTCGTACTTGGCCTGCTTCTTTGCGAGCTTATTCTGCCTCTTCTGCTCCTTTATGGCAGCCTTGGTCTCTCTTTTGACCTGCTTTGCCGCAAGCTTTGCTTCTTTTGCTTCGTTCTTTATGCGGCTCTTTTTATTTTTCTTTACGCTCTTTTTGGCAACCTTATGTAGTTCCTTAAGATCTGATTTTGCAGCCTTTATATTTTTTCTGTCCTTGCGGTATGGATTGTGCACAAAGTATCCCACAGTGCCTATCATCATAAGAAGCAGCGCCAGTGCCTCTCCAGCCATCGTGACATACTCCAGATACTGCGGATACAGCTTGTAGCCTGCCATCTCCGCCGCTATCAGGATAAGCGGGATGAAAAACAATATATTCTTTCGCTTTTGGGACAATAACGCTCCCTCCGCACCTACACACATGAGTACATACAGGCACAGCTGTGAAGTCGGCCCATAGGCATATGCCACAATCGCAGCCATTATTACAGATATGCAAAACACTATGAATGCTTCTCCGCGGAACAGGGCATTCCTGTACTCTTTTATGCCCTCCAGCTTGTCTACCGATATGCCATGCAGTGAATATACCTGGTCTGTGATATCCTCCATGCAGTCCTCATGGTATCGCTTCAGCTCCCTGTTGCTGTTTATATCAGCATCTATGGAGCGTCTGCGCTCTGTAAGCAGCTTCTGCTCCTCCATGATCTTCTCCCAGGCTTCATCCTCTGCCTCACGCTGAAGCTTCACCTGCTCGTGAATCCACTCGGCCCGCTGGATGCGCTCGCTCTCCTGCGGGACAACTATCTGCTGCGCGTCAACTGTCTGCTGTGGTGTTTGAGGCTCCTGTGTCATGCTGTTATTTTCATTTTCATTATTTATCATTCCGGTTTTCTGCCTCTTTCTTCTAGACATTTTCTTCCTCTTGCAATTGTTATTTACTGCTATATATCTTTTATTAAAGCATATTTTAGCGGAAATTTCCATAGGATATGCGCATGATATCCGGGATTTTATGATTACATATGCTGTGCCACATCTATTCTGATAAGTGCCTTCCTGAGTGCAAACTCTGCGAGAAATGTGACCTTGTCTCCAAGTATTTCCGCAACCTCTGAAATTTTGGTGCCCGATACCATTAAATTTTTCAAATTTAAATTTGATAAGCTCCTCTAAGAGATTATGTTTCAATTTTCTTCTATGTATTTCACTACTCTATCTATATTTCCGCTTTCATATTCATCATGTCCAACCTGTGAATTTCTCCCATTAGTTACATAGGGTACAATGGCTATTTTTTTTATCATTAACTTGTCCTCCTTTTCCACTTCTTATAACTTCAAATCTTCTGTTGCTTTCAATCTCTCCACAAGACTGAATGTTAGTTATCCAATTTTTTAACCGCAATCAAATCATAACGTGTCTTTCGATTTGGATTCTTTTCTATGCAATCTTCCAAAATCACTTCCGCCCCTGGCAGCAGTAATTCACGACAACGGCCCGTATTCTTTACATGAACCAATTCTACCTCTTCCGCTCCGTCAATCTTTACCCGCGCAATAAAACGATTGGGACGTTCTATGAAAATTGCTTCCCCTACCTTATCATATTTCATGTGCTGTTTCCTATTCTCTTATCATTCGATAGAATGTTCCAGTACCAATTCCTGTTGTCAACTCATAAGCTTGTCCATCAATCCTAAATCCTGCTTTTTGATAGCACTTTACCGCTCTGATATTCCATGTACGAACTTCCAGATACAACGGCTTGTCAGGATATAACTTTTTTGAAATCTCATAAGTAATCAAGAGCATTCGTTGACCATAATGTTTATTACACAAATCAGGATTTACGCCTATTCCGATAAATACCTCTTCTTTTTCCTCCAATATATTGACAAATCCTACCAATATGCTTTCATCCCAAAAACCATAATAATTTTTTTCCTTTGGGGATTCATGAATCCTATCTGTCGAACTTGCATTTCTTCATAAGAAGGAAGATTATACAAATCGTATTCTCCGCCATATTTCCATGCACATATTTGTCGTTTTTCATCTTCGGATAGATTTCTATATACTAATTCATTCATAACATTTGCCTCGTCGAACTTAAAGTTATCAGTCTGTTTCATCTTTTTTATACCTTTTATTGGCTCTTCATTAGGATGTGTGGTATAGAAAAACGCTTTGGAATCTCAACTCACAGCAGCAATGTTGAATCAGTCCTGCTCCAGCTTTACCTGCTCACCTGTGTCTGCCTCAAATTCCTCTAGCTGCTTAAGCCAATATTCCTTATCTTTATTTGTTATCATTCTTATGACTTTACATGGATTTCCTGCCGCTATCACACTATCCGGAATATCCTTTGTGACAACCGACCCTGAGCCTATGACAACATTTGAACCTATGGTCACACCCGGATTGATGACCGTATTGCCACCGATCCATACATTATCGCCTATTGTAACCGGCTTGCCAAGCTCCACACCGGTATTTCTGATCATCGCATCTATCGGATGACATGCACAGTATATATTGACCCTTGGTCCCAGAAATGCATGATCTCCAATAATGACATCACACTGATCCAGAACTATCAGCCCTGTATTTGCATAGAAATAATCTCCCACGTGTATATTGGTTCCATAGTCACAATAAAAAGGTGGCTCTATATAACACTCCTTTCCCATGTGTGCAAATAATTTTCCAAGATATTCTCCGGTTCTTGTCATAATCTCAGACCTCGAAGCACTGTTGAACTTATCTACCAGATCCTTCGCCTTACCCTCCGGATCCCAATCCACACATCTGTATAATTTACTTGCTTTCATTCTTCCAAGCATTTTCTCTACTCTATCCATAACATTTTCTCCTCGCATTTATAATATTTACTCATCATGTTTATAACTGACTAAAGGATACCATTGTTTATGTCTGTAATCAACTACTAGCAACAGAAAAATGGACTGTGAAAATAGGCCCATTTTTATCTATCTTTTATTAATACACATAAAGGTACATTCCAAACCAATGCAGCGCAGCCCCCAGCATCACAAAGATATGCCAGATAAAGTGCATCCCCTTGGTGTCCTTCACAAATGGAATCATGCCGAGCGTATAGACAATACCACCGCCCACGATCCATCCCAAAAGCGGCTTGTCATTTCTGAACCAGTCTGGAATGAACATGATGGCGCTCCATCCGATGACGAAGTACAGCGTATAGTGTATCGGTCGGAACCTGCCTGGTCCGAACACACATATGATTGTGATCCCAGCTATGATGAGCGCCCACTGCACACAGAACAACACTATTCCAAGCACATTTTCCCAGTACACAAGGTACATCGGAGCAAATGTTCCGCCTATCAGCAGATATATCGAGGAATAGTCAAATCTTCTCCAGATACGCTTGACTGCTAGCCCGGATTTGTATGAGTGATACAGGCAGCTCATAAGAAACATCAATATCAGTGATATTCCATAAAAACACGATGCCATCACTTTGAGCCCTGTGTCTGACTTCAGGAGAAGAAGGACAAAGCCGGCTATGGCAAGTCCTGCTCCTATTCCATGGGTGACTGCATTTCCCACTTCCTCAAGCACGGTGAGTTTTGGTGGCTCATTCAGTTCCCTGTAGTGCTGCCTTTTTGCTCTTTTTGCCTCTTTCTTCTCTTCTTTTCTTTTCTCTTTGTCCAGCTCAGCTTTCTGCTGAGTGCTCATATCTGATTCCGAGTTCTTTATTTCTGCCATATTTAATCCTGAAACTCCTTTCTATCTATAATTCTATCTATAATCTACACTGTCTTACAACCGCAGTTTCCTGCACCGTACAGAGTAAAGCCCTGGGTTCATCATCGCAGATCGCTAAAGTGCCTCAAACACCTACACGCTACGTATCCCACTACAATTACTATAATATACACAAAATTTGATAAAAGAGCAACAAGTACTCCCATGCTCTGCTTCAGATTCGAGATTCTTATCCGAAAATGATTATTGACAGAACCAAACATCCCCAATATAGCTATGAAGGAATCGAAATTCCTTCCAGCTGCATAAAAGAAAAACGAGACGACCAAAATATTGACTCTTCTTATTCTGGATGTTTCTGTGATATACTTATACGCGGTCGTATCAGACCGGAAAGGAAGTATTATGTTACAAAAATTATATGTTTTTTTCAGGAAAGAAACCGTTTTGTCAATTGCAGTGATCCTGGCGCTTCTTTCTATGTTCTGGGTCAGACCGGATAAGGCTTATTTTACTTATATCGATTTCAGGACTCTCGGGCTCCTCTTCTGTTTGATGGCAATTGTAGCTGGTTTGAAGGCTGTTGGTGTTTTTGATATACTTGCCAAAAAATTGCTGATGGGAACATCGGGAACTGTGGGTGTGATCAGGCTGTTGGTACTCTTATGTTTCTTCCTGTCAATGGTGATCACCAATGATGTGGCATTGATTACTTTTGTTCCTCTTGCACTGATCATTGTGCATAAACTGCCAAAGGAACTGGGCAATTACTGGCTTCTTAAAATAGTAGCCATGCAGACAATCGCTGCTAATCTCGGAAGCATGCTCACACCAATCGGAAATCCGCAGAACCTTTATCTATATGCCAGAGCAGGGATGTCCGCGGCAGAATTAATAACCCTGATGCTTCCCTATTCCGTCACAGCACTTATCCTTCTTCTGATATGGATACAGGTAGCCGCTGCCAAAGCACCTCACGTATGCGGTTCCGAAAAAGATAAAACTCTTTTAGGATTCTCTGACAGAAAAGAACTTAACATGGAATACCTGGTCGCTTACCTGATCTTATTTACAATCTGCCTGTTCACTGTTGCACGTATCATTCCATACCAGATTCCTCTTGTATTGGTTCTTATATATATGCTGCTAAGAAACAGGGAAAATATAAGCAGGGTGGATTACTCCCTGCTTGCCACCTTTATCGCATTATTTATTTTTATTGGCAACCTTGGAAGGATTCCGCAATTCAGCAGTTTTCTGGAAAGAATCATGGCAGGAAGGGAAACACTTACTGCTGTTCTTGCCAGTCAGATTATGAGCAATGTTCCCGCTGCGCTTCTTTTATCCGGCTTTACAGATAATTACCGGGCTTTAATTGTCGGAACCAATATTGGAGGTCTCGGCACTCTGATTGCATCCATGGCAAGCCTGATAAGTTTCAAATATATTGCAAAAGAAAACAGGAATCTGAGAGGGAAGTATTTGGGAATATTCACAGCCTCCAATATTATATTCATGATATTCATGTTAATATTGTATTTTTTTCTTAGATAAAGGTTTTCCCGGAAGACTTGCAGATTTTCTATGCCTGGCAGGAAAAAGAGCTCTTTCGAGCTCTTTTGAGTCAGTTCTGCAAACTGGAATTGTTTAACTGATTCTATAATGTCCTATGATATCATCACGATGTTCCAGTATATCCTCTTCATAATATATTTGATATGGATTTGCATGATGGATAACAAAACATATACCTTTTCGATTTCTCTTGTCAGATATAATTCCGATATGTTTTTTAAATACAACAATATCTCCACCTTGCCATTCCTCTATTTCATTTATATCTGTAGTAAGACTTATTGCATTATTATCGAAATATACTTTTAAGTTTTTAACTCTTCTAAAATCTATATTTTTATCAACGGCATCTATATCATATAATTCTTTATTGTTTTTTATATCCTCATTTACTAATACCATCAAATCATATCCTGCATCTTTTAAAGCAAAAGCTACTACATCAGTACAAACCCCATATTCATCATTTGGATAACCTGTGTTGTAATATTTGCTTTTATATTTTGGATTAGTTTTTATGTAACTATTTGCATTATTTAATATATCTGTTTGGTCATCTATACCATCATTGTCTTTATCAATATTGCTCTTGTAAGCTTCTATATTGAAATCTGCATTTGTATATTTTTTATGTGGAATATAATTAAAACAATACAACACATATAAAGCA
>OJLA01002570.1_pt1 | contig 10553 bp, 8 predicted proteins | sample 1596611 | NCBI WGS metagenome assembly OJLA01 (sample SAMEA4350168, study PRJEB24818) | metagenome | biome: human; feature: gut; material: faeces | place: Denmark | collected 2013-09
GATTTATGCTGCCGGAGTGATTCAGGCGGGCTATGCGATCGCCTATGCAGCGGATGCGAAGGTGATTCATTCCCACAATTATTCCGGCTGGCAGCAGTTTACAAGAAACTTTGACCTCGGTGTATCCCATGTGCAGTACCCGGCTGTGTTTGACGGTGTGCCGCCGGAGGGCGAGGGCATGAAGCTGGTCAAAAAGACCGCCGTTTATCTTGCAAAAACCGCACCGTGGCTTCTGCCGAAGCTGATCTGGCAGAGCGGCATGAAATGGCTGGGCTACCGTTTCGGTAAAAAATACCAGAAGCTTCCGCCCGGGCTGGTTCGCTTCTGCAGTTTGCAGAAAGGCTACTGGAAGCAGGAGAAAGAATAAGACATAAAAAGTCGTTTCCGAAAAACTCCGGAAGCGGCTTTTTTCACAGAATGGACACAACTATTCGGTATACTGTCTGCAGAGCAAGCAGACGCACCGGATACGGAAGCGAATGAGAAAAGAGGTCACAACATGGGTTACGGATACGACCCGGAAGAAACAACCGGACAGGAGCATATGGACGACACAGCGCCGGAGAGCGACGGGCAGGAATACACGGACAGTGCACAGAAAACGGATGCGTCGGATATGTCGGCGTACAGTGGCGTGTCCGATGACACATCGGCATATAGCAGCGGAAGCACGGGTGCGGCGGATAACGCACAGAACGCATCCGACAACACGCAGGACACATTCAACAGCGCATCGGACGCTGACCAGGGCGCGCAGCCCTCGCGCAGCCGTTACGAATATCAAAATTATTATAACGACAGATACCGGGGCGATGATTCAAAACAGAAATATGGCTATCAGCCAGGCGTACAGCAGACGCCTGCGCCCAAAAAAAGAGATTCTGCGGGCAAATGGATTGCTGTTAGCGCACTTGTTGTCATCTTTGTTTGCGTCTGCATTGGAATCGGCTTGATCGGAGTTTATTCGATCCGATCGGCAAATCAGCTGGATTCCGCGTCGGTCGGCGTTTTGGAGGTGGCTCCGGATGCAGGAGATGATGCAAAAAATCAGGAAGATGACGGAAACCATGCAGCAACAGACAGTCCCGAACGCTCTGAAGCAGGACTGTCCGGAGATTCGTCCCTGACAGAGGATACAACAACGGGAGACGGACAGGTTGCTGCAGCATCGGAAATTGCACAGCAGCAGAGCGCGTCTGCAGTTGTAACGGATGTAACGCAGGTCGTAGAAGCGGTAATGCCGGCGTGCGTTTCGATTACGAATAATTTTACACAGACGGTACAGGATTTCTGGGGACAGACTTATTCCCAGGATGAGACGGCAAGCGGTTCCGGGATTATCATTGGAGAAAACGAGCAGGAGCTTTTGATCGTTACCAACAATCATGTAGTGGACAGCACAGAGCAGCTGTATGTTCAGTTTATCGACGGGGAAACCGTAGAAGCGCAGGTAAAGGGTACCGATGCTTCCGCAGACCTTGCAGTCGTTGCAGTAAAACTGGATACCATTGCGAACAGCACAAAACAGGAAATCTGCATTGCAAGGATGGGAGATTCGGACAGCCTGAAAATCGGTGAACCGGCCATTGCGATCGGTAATGCACTGGGCTATGGACAGTCTGTGACGACAGGCGTTATCAGTGCACTGAACCGTAAGATAGATAGCAGCAATTCCGAAGAAGGAACTTCCCTGATTCAGACGGATGCAGCGATCAACCCCGGTAACTCCGGCGGAGCACTGCTGAATATGCGGGGCGAGGTGATTGGAATTAACTCCAATAAGATCGGCGGCTCGTCAATCGAGGGAATGGGTTACGCGATTCCGATTTCGACGGCAAGACCGATTATTGAAGATCTGATGGAACGCCAGACGCGGACGAAATATTCCGAGGAAGAGCGCGGATATCTTGGAATTTCCTGCATCAATGTGACGAGCGATTTGTCCGAGAACTTCAGTATGCCGCAGGGAATTTTTGTGGCGCAGGTTTATTCCGGAACCGGTGCGGAAGCTGCCGGATTGGTGCGCGGCAACATTGTGGTGGCGTTTGACGGCGTAACCGTTCAGAATCAGGAAGAGCTGACGAAGCAGATGCAGTATTATAAAGCTGGGGAGAGCGTTGAAATTACGATTATGGTAAATTCAGCAAACGGTTATCAGCAGAAAAACGTGACAGTCACGCTTTCTTCCTATGACCAGATCAATGCGGCGAGCAAGGCTGCACAGGAAAGCAAACAGAGATAAAGAACGGAACCGGGATGGCTGGGCGAGAGCTGCAGTCATCCCGGTTTTGCGAATAGCGCGTGTGAACAGTAGCCATTTCTGTACAGGAGACAGTTGTTTAGAGAAAGTTTACTTGTCTCAGGAACGATCCTGCATTATACTTTTGATAGCAGAAAGCGGAAGATGAGGTAACCGACTATGGATGAAAAAGAATTTGAAGATATTTGTTATATTTGCCGCAGACCGGAAAGCAAGGCGGGAAGAATGTTCCACCTGCCGAATAACATCTGTATCTGCGACGACTGTATGCACAAGACGATGGATGCGGTAAGTCAGTTCGATTATCAGCAGATGATGAATAATCCGATGTTCATGAACATGTTGAATAATCCGTTCAATCCGTATGGAGATCCGACAAAGTCGAATGGAACGTCAGGACAGAAATCTGCAGGCGGCGGAAACGAAAAAAGCGACGCAGAAACAACTGATGCAGAAACAACTGATGCACAGGATGGAAACAGCGCATCCGACAACACTGCCGCTGACATTCTGGAGGCATCCGATGCGGATGACGATTCCAAGAATGACTCCGACGAATCCTCGGGCAATAGAAGAGGATTCCCGAACATCAGCTTCATCAATCTTGCGGATTTCATGAACGACGGGATGCCGCAGAAACAGAAGATCAAGAAAAAAGGAACCGGCACAAAGCCGTTGATCGATTTAAAGTCCATTCCCGCACCACATAAGATTAAAGAGCAGCTTGATCAGTATGTGATCGGTCAGGAATATGCCAAAAAAGTCATTTCCGTAGCGGTTTACAACCATTATAAGAGGGTTGCCACCGGCACAATGGATGAGATTGAAATCGAAAAGTCCAATATCCTGATGATCGGACCTACCGGCAGTGGTAAGACCTATCTGGTAAAGACGCTGGCGAAGCTTCTGGACGTTCCGCTGGCGATTGCGGATGCAACCTCCCTGACAGAGGCGGGGTATATTGGTGACGACATCGAAAGCGTTGTGAGCAAGCTTCTCGCTGCAGCGGACAACGATGTGGATAAGGCGGAGCAGGGCATCATCTTTATCGATGAGATCGATAAAATCGCACGCAAGCACAACACGACTTCCCGGGATGTTTCCGGGGAATCGGTGCAGCAGGGCATGCTGAAGCTGTTGGAGGGAGCAGACGTGGAGGTTCCGGTCGGTGCGAACAGCAAAAACGCGATGGTTCCGCTCACAACAGTCAATACGAGAAATATTCTCTTTATCTGCGGCGGCGCGTTCCCGGATCTGGAAGAGATTATCAAACAGCGGCTGCGCAAAAAGACCTCGATCGGCTTTGATGCGGAGTTAAAGGATCGCTGGGATAAGGAAAAAGATATCCTTTCCATGGTAAAAGTGGAAGATCTGCGGACATTCGGCATGATTCCGGAGTTCTTGGGCCGTCTCCCTGTGATCTGCACGCTGGAGGGCTTGAACCGGGATATGCTGGTACGGATTTTGAAAGAGCCGAAAAACGCGATTTTGAAACAGTATCAGAAGCTTCTGGAGCTGGACGAGGTGAAGCTGGAGTTCACCGACGATGCACTGGAAGCGATTGCAGACAAGGCGATGGAAAAAGATACCGGTGCTCGTGCGCTTCGTTCGATTATTGAAGAATTTATGTTGGATATCATGTATGAAATTCCGAAGGATGACAATATCGGACGCGTGACGATTACCGGAGATTATATCCGGGGAACCGGTGGACCGCTGATTGATATCCGCAGTAACGGTTATTCGCTGGAAGAGCGGGATCAGATGAAACAGATCGCAGCGGCGGAAACGAAAGAAGCTTGAACTTTGAACTGCATGAAGAAAATGTTCGAAAGCTGAGAGTTCAACGGAATACTACAGGAACATATCAGCAATACTGCGCATATGCTGATATAAAATCCGCAGGGCACAGGGGGAAAATTCTGTGTCCAAAGGAGACAGATGAACTGTCGGGAAAAAATTCTTTCTGAAGATTATATGAGTATTTTGCTGGACTATGTGCCGGAGGAAGCAAATCAGGAGGACGAAGCCTTCTGCTATCAGCAGGTGGATGGAACTCTGGGAATTTATTATCTGGATCGGTCTGCGGTGCTGCCGCTTTCTCCGGTCAATTACCTGTATCGCTACCTTCCACAGCTGTTTTGCCTCGGTGCGTTTCCAGCGGCGGGAAGTCGGACGTTTCGGACAGAACCGTTGGAGGACTCCGGGATTCTGGCACAGCAGCGGCCCCCGCTGGAGTTGACGGGGCGCAGGGTAGTGATGGCGTTTATCGATACCGGGATTTCTTATGAAAACCCGGTATTTCGCTATTCTGATGGCAGCAGCAGGATTCTGGCGATTTGGGATCAGACAGATCAGAGCGGACAGTCGCCGGAGGGGTTTTTATATGGAACGGAATACGTCCGGGAACAGAGCGACCGGGCGTTGGAGCTGGAAGATCCGCACAGCCTGGTGCCGGAAAAAGATGAAATTGGACATGGAACCGCAGTGGCGAGCGTCGCAGCGGGAAGCCGTCTGGAAGAGGGCAGCCTGTTTACCGGTGCAGCGCCGGATTGCGAGATTGTAGCAGTCAAGCTTCGCCCGGCAAAACAATATCTCCGGGATTATTATCGGATCGCGGACAAAGAACCGGCATACAGCACAGACGATATTCTGCTCGCTGTGAAATATGTGCAACAGTTTGTGATCCCGCTGTACCGTCCGATTGTGATCTGCCTGGGGCTGGGGACGTCCTTTGGAAGCCACAGCGGCGTTTCGTTGTTTTCGGAGTATTTGCAGAGGATCGCGCGCAGCGTTTCACAGGCGGTGGTGATCGGGGGTGGAAATGAAGGAAACACGGCGGGCCATTTTCGGGGGAGGCTGACAGAAAACCAGCAGCAGGTGGAGCTTCGGGTCGGAGAAGGCGTCGCAGGATTTACGGCGGAGCTATGGGGAAGTAAGCCGTCAGTGTTTCGGCTTGCGGTTCGATCACCCGGCGGGGAGCAGCTGCCGGAGGTGGAATTTGGTCTGGGCAGCACAGTGGAATACACGTTTGTCTATGAAAAGACGCGGATACAGATTACAGATACTGCAAACGAACGCAATACCGGAGATCAGTTGATGCTGATCCGCTTTACAGCACCGTCTCCTGGCGTCTGGACATTTTTAATCCGTGGAGCACGGGTATTTCCGGAAAGTATTTTTGATATTTGGCTTGCACCGCAGCAGTTTCGAAGCGGCGAGCTGTTTTTTCTGGTTCCAGACCCGGATGTGACGCTCACAGTTCCCTCCTATACGACAGATGCGGTGACGGTCACTTTTTATAATAGTGAAAACGGAAGCTTTTATTACCGCAGCGGCAGGGGCTTTGGCAGAACCGGGGAGATCAAGCCGGATCTGGCGGCGCCGGGCGTGGAGATCAGCACGGTAAACGGTCCCTACAGCGGCAGCTCTATGGCGGCTGCACTTACGGCAGGAGCCTGTGCGCAGCTGATGCAGTGGTGCGTTGCGGAGAACAATTACCCGAGAATTTCCGGAAGAGGAATCCAGACGTTTCTAAGCCGCGGTGCGCGGGAACAGACACAGGAAGAATACCCGAGCAGAAGATGGGGCTACGGACAACTGGACATGAGGAGGACATTTGATGAAATTGCAGGAAATTATCCGGAATAACTACAAATTTGCAGGAATCGCTGCAGCATCCTTCCTGATTGACGAGGGAATGAAAAATTACGTAGAAGAATACGACGTGCTGGATACGCCGAAGGAAATTTTAGATGGAAAGGCAGTTCTGCGGCGCTATCACAACAAGGGCGCATTTTTAAATTTCGGAGAACAAAAACGAAAGCTGGTGACATTGCTGTCCGTTCTTCTGACGGTGGCAGTGCTGGTGGTGTTTGTGCTGACGCTTGGAATGCGCGGAAAAAAGCTTTTGAAGGCCGGGTTATCGCTTTTACTGGGCGGCGCTTTTTCTAATACCTACGACCGCGTGATGCGGGAATATGTCGTGGATTATGTCAGCCTGAAAACAGGAATTGCAGCGATCGATCGCGTGGTATTCAATCTGGCGGATCTTTGCATCCTGATCGGCACGATGGCGGTGGTGCTGGGTACGAGTGGACTGTAACATACAATTTTTGTAACGGTTCAGAACCAATGTCACTTAGTTAAGCTTATCGGTTCAAATCAATTTAAACCACTAACAAAAAATTTAAAATTGTAGTTGACATAGCAACCAAAATGTGCGGCCGCTCTCATTACGGATAAATTCATGAGGTAACGAGAGCGGCCCTTGAATTAGAACTATATTTCATTCTAATTCAAGGAGGTTTAACTATGACATTTCCTGAAACTGTCAAAACTACATTTTGGGACATTATTGATGAGATGTCCCTCTCAATTTCTTCTTTTGTAAATAATCCAGATAAGGATTTTTTACGTAGACGCAAGCTTGATTTTCAAAAAATGATGCGTCTAATCATTTCCATGGAAAGCGGCAGTATGAATCATGAGCTCCTCAAATTTTTTAACTATGACTCTTCTGTTCCTACTAGCTCTGCGTTTTATCAGCAACGTTCTAAACTGTCAGTTTCTGCTTTCCGCCATCTTTTAAGAGAATTTAACATTAAATTTCCATTAGAAAAATTTCGCAATAAATACTATCTCATCGCTTGTGATGGCTCTGAGTTTAATATTGCCAGGAATCTAAAAATCCAGATACTTACCATGAACCAAATGGTAAATCTGCATCTGGTTTTAACATGGTTCATACCATCTCCCTATATGAGGTATGCTCTAAACGTTATCTTGATTTGGAAGTTCAGCCCGGACGTCGAAAAAATGAATTTCAGGCCATCTGCCATCTTATGGATCGGTATGCCTATGGAGGACACCCTATTTTCATCGCTGACAGAGGATTTTCCAGTTACAATGTCTTTGCTCATGCAATCGAAAATCAAATTGATTTTATGATTCGTGCAAAGGATTTGAATGTACAACGTCTTCTTGGAGTGAATTCTCTTCTGGATAAACTCGATACCACAGTGGAACTTATTCTTACCAGAACACAATCCAAAAAGAAGCATAAACATCCTGAATGAATATTCCGGTGCGGCGGAGCCGCTAGTCCGGTGTGGCGAGCCCCGGAATAATCACAAATTTTTCAAAAATCGCAATTTATAGTTGACAAAACAGTAGAGACTGATTATTATACACATAAACATAGCAAACAAATAGGTTTAAAGAAACGGCGCATATATGCACAGTTTCGGCAGCATCGGATATTTACAGAACCAAACGATTTGTGATATGATAAAAGCTGATGTGTGATGGTTCGGAAATCCGAACCTAATCCTGAAAAACCAGGCATCTGAGAGGATGCTGGGAAGGCAGAGTGATAAAAGTGGAACCAATGATACGGATTGCAGGCGTCAGTAAGACGTTTTCTGTCAAAGACAATAAGGTGGAAGCACTGAAAAATGTCAGTCTTGACATTGCAAAGGGTGATATTTACGGCATCATCGGTATGTCCGGCGCAGGCAAAAGCACGCTGGTACGATGCTTAAACTTTCTGGAACGGCCCACAGAGGGTACTGTTTATGTGGAGGGACAGGATCTTTCTACCCTGGATGCAAAACAGCTGCGACAGCTGCGCAAGCATGTTGCAATGATCTTTCAGAATTTTAATCTGCTGATGCAGCGGACGGTTCTGGATAATGTATGCTTCCCGATGGAAATTGCGGGTGTGGATAAAAAGACAGCCCGGGAAAAGGCAAGGGAATTTCTAAAGGTAGTAGAGCTTTCCGACAAAGAGAAAGCATATCCGGCACAGCTGTCCGGCGGACAGAAGCAGCGAGTAGCGATCGCAAGGGCGCTGGCAATGAACCCGACGATCCTGCTGTGTGATGAAGCGACCAGTGCCCTGGATCCTACTACGACAAAGTCAATTCTGGCTTTGTTAAAGGATATTAACGAAAAATACGGAATTACGATTGTGATCATAACACACTCTATGGAAGTTGTTCAGGAAATCTGTACCCATGTGGCTATCATTGATGCAGGAGAGCTGGCAGAAAATGGTACAGTGGCAGATGTTTTTGCAAGACCCAAGTCCAGAGCTGCAAAGAAACTGGTATTTCAGGGGGATCAGAAGGTGGCGATTATGAAGAGCCGCCGCTGCATCCGCATCGTATTTACGAAGAACTCTTCTTTCGAACCTGTGATTGCGAACATGGTTCTGGAATGCAGGGCGAGCGTCAATATTCTGATGGCGGATACCCAGGACATCGGCGGAATTGCAACCGGTCAGATGATTCTGCAGCTTCCGGAGGAAAATCAGACCGCAGACAAGATGATTGCGTATCTGAGAGAAAAAAATCTTACAGTAGAGGAGTTGAAGGATTATGTTGAGTAGCAAGGAAATTAGCATGCTGATCGAGGCTACCGGCACATCCGTCTATATGACGCTGGCCTCTACCCTGATGGCATATGTGATCGGTCTCCCGATCGGAATTTTACTGGTTGTATGCGCACCGGGCGGCTTGAAGCCTAAGGCTGTGCTGTATAAGATCCTGGATTTTATCGTAAATATTACGAGATCCATTCCGTTCCTGATTCTGATGCTGCTTGCAACGCCGCTGGCACGTCTGGTGACAGGCAAATCCTATGGTGCAAATGCAACGATCATTTCACTGACACTGGCAGCAGCACCGTTTATTGCCCGTCTGGTGGAGTCTTCTCTTCTTGAGGTGGACAAGGGTGTGATTGAGGCGGCTCAGAGTATGGGTGCAAGTATCTGGCAGATTGTTTTTAAAGTGCTGATCGGAGAGGCGAGAGTTTCTCTGATCGTCGGTTCCACGATTGCACTGGGGACTGTGCTTGGCTATACTGCAATGTCCGGTGCCATCGGCGGCGGCGGTTTAGGAGATGTGGCGATCCGTTACGGCTATTCCAGATGGGATACCAAAATCCTTCTGGCGACGGTTGTACTGCTTGTTATTCTGATGCAGATTATTCAGATTGTCGGCAGCCGTTTATCCAAGAAACTGGACAGAAGACTGACCCATTGAGGGGCAGGATATTCTGTTTAGTCATAGAGTGGTTCCGGATACCAGAAAATCCGGCCGAGAGAGGAGAATATTATGAAAAGAAAAGTACTGGCACTGGCATGCACACTGGCACTGAGCGCAGGTCTGCTGGCAGGCTGCGGCAGCAGCACAGATACTGCTGCAGAAGCAGAGAGCACTGTAGCAGCTGTTGAAAGCACCGAAGCTGCAGAAGCAGAATCTACCGAGGCAGAAAGCACCGAGACTGCAGCAGAAGTGGAATCCAAAGGTACCATTACGGTAGCAGCAACTCCTGTTCCTCATGCAGAAATCCTGGAGGCAGCAAAAGATCTGATGGCTGCAGAAGGCTGGGATCTGGAAATCGTAGAATTTACCGATTACGTACAGCCTAACGAAGTAGTAGAGAGCGGCGATGTAGATGCAAACTACTTCCAGCACGTGAATTACTTAAATAGCTATAATGAAGAAAAAGGAACGCACCTTGCGATCGCAGGCAAGATCCATTACGAGCCTCTTGGTCTGTATCCCGGCAAGCAGAGCGACCTCGCTGCAATCACAGACGGCGCTGAAATCGCAGTTCCCAACGATACAACAAACTGTGCAAGAGCACTGCTGTTATTGGAGGCAGAGGGTCTGATCAAGCTGGATCCCGAAGCTGGTATCACTGCAACAGAGAATGACATCATTGAGAACCCTCATAACATCAAGATCGTTCCTCTTGCAGCGGAGCAGGTAGCCCGTACTCTGGAAGATGTTGACTTCGGTGTTATCAACGGCAACTACGCTATGGAGGCTGGCCTGACCAGTGCAGATGCAGTTGCTCTGGAGTCTGCTGATTCCGAAGCAATCCAGCAGTATGTAAACGTGGTTGCAGTTAAGGAAGGCAACGAGAACAACGAAGGCGTACAGGCACTGGTAAAGATTCTGAAATCTGATGAGATCAAAGACTTCATCAACGAGAACTATAAGGGCAGCGTTGTTCCTTACGACGGAGAATAATTTCCGCGAAGGACAGCTTTGAACCTGTAAAAGCGATGAACGAAATGAAATAATGGAACATTTTCGGTCTGCTGTGAAAACAGTGCCGATAGAAAACTGCCATCTGACGGGAAACTGCCAGGTGGCAGTTTTTTTATCGTATAGGAAACTTCGTTTCCATACGATAAAAATGCTCCGCGCACATTCTATCGTCCATGACAATTGTATGTTTGCAGAGCATGGATTCTATTGTTTTACCTGAAAGGTAAGAT
>OJLA01002572.1_pt1 | contig 10552 bp, 7 predicted proteins | sample 1596611 | NCBI WGS metagenome assembly OJLA01 (sample SAMEA4350168, study PRJEB24818) | metagenome | biome: human; feature: gut; material: faeces | place: Denmark | collected 2013-09
GCAAAAAATCATATAAGGAACAAACAAAATAGAACAATGTTGATTAACAAAAAGAAAAATTGTTTCTATAAAAATGTTAAATTGCTGGCAAATTAACATAAAATTATCCGTATTTTACACAAAATATGTAAAAAAATGTTTTTTTTAACAAAAAATTTACGCTAATTATGTAAATATTGATACAACGAAAATATAAAAAATAGGAGGAAAATATGAACAATACAAATTTAACAGGAAGAAAAGATAAAAAGAATGCAATTATAGTTGCGTTAGTTGCATTAGTAGCATTTATGTCTGTTGGTTATGCTGTACTTGCAACTGTACTACAAATCAATGGCACAGCATCTATTGAAACTGATTGGGATGTTGAAATAATTAATATTACTGCAACTGAAAATGAAAATGGAAAAAATGATGAAGCAGTAATGGCTCACACAATCTCAACAGCAACATTTGGTGCAAAATTATATCAACCAGGAGATAGCGTTGTATATACAATTACTGTAGAAAACAAAGGAACTATCGATGCTAGATTAGTAAATTACACATTTACACCTGCAGCAGTTCAAACTACTGAAGGAGCAACTGATGGTTCTGAGTGGATAACTTATGAAAAAGTTGATGATACTGAACACGTTGCAGATGCTACAAATGGAGAAATTTTAGCAGCTGGAGAAACAGCTACATTTAAAGTTAAAGTATCTTATCCAGAAGGATCAAATTTACCATCAGATATCTTAGTTAAAACAAGAACAGTTGAAGCAACAATAGAATATCAACAAGCTAACTAATTACAAGAAAAGTGCTTTAATAGCACTTTTTTAAATAGGAAGGGCAAAATAATGAAAAGGAAAAAAAGAAAAATAATAAATTATTTAAAAAATAATTCTATGAAAATAATATTTTCTATTATGTTTTTTTTCCTATGCTTTTTAACAGTAGGCTATGCATCATTAAATACATTGCTTTCAATTTCAGGAACCGCTACAATAGTTGAATTGTGTTCCAGTGAAATAACAGGTACAGTAAAGAAATCAGAATCAAACGGAGATTATTTAGATACTGATGGACGATATATTTATGAATTTTCGATTGGTATTACAAACAATTCAGAAGAGCCAATAAATAACTGGTATTTAGATATTCAAGGACCTAGTGATTTAGTAGTACGTAATATATGGAACTATAATGCAGAAGAAAGTTCAGGAGGTATTATAGAAATAACTTCTGGATCTTCATGGAACGAGACTTTAGGACCTAATCAAAGCTTCAATATAGTTGTTCAACTTAAATCATTTGAAAAGAATTTTGAATTAACAAATGTTGGTTTCACTGGATGTACTATTTTTGGTTCAGGTGGACCTAGTATGGATACTGATGTATTAACATCTTTGAATATAGTTGAAGAAACAGCAAGTTTATCAATAAACTCTACTCAAAAGTTAACACTAAGTAAAACTCCATCATATTCTACTAAGAAAATCACATGGATAAGTAGTAATGAATCAATAGCAAAAGTTGATGAAAATGGTGTGGTAACAGGAATTTCAAGTGGAACAGTTACAATCACTGCTTCAAGTGGTGAGCTTACAGATACATGTACAGTAACAGTAAGTGATGAAGTTATTCAAGTTGAATCTATTACAATAAATCCTAGTAGTTATCAAATGTCAGTTAATGAGACAGCACAGTTTCAAGTTGAAGTTGTACCAAGCAATGTTTCAGAAAAAATTACATGGACAAGCGATACCCCTTCTGTAGCAATTGTTGATGAAAATGGAAATGTAACAGCAATTAGCGAAGGGACTGCAAAAATTACTGCCTCAATAGGTGATAAATCTGCTTCTTCTTCAGTTACAGTTGTTAATCAAAATACTTTGCAAAGCCTAGTGTTAACTTCCGATAAAAGTTCAATATCAGTTGGTGAAACAGCAAATTTGACTGTAACAAAAACTCCTGATAACGCAGAAACAACTCTTACATTTACAAGTAGCAACGAAGATATTGCAAAAGTAGATAGTACAGGAAAAGTAATTGGTATATCAAATGGAACAGTAACTATTACTGTTACAGGAATAAATGACATAACAGCAACAACAACAATAAAAGTAACAGATCCAGGTTCACACGAAAATGTTGATATAGTATATACATATAACAATCATTTGAACGATGGAGAAGGAAGACAAATTAACCAATATATAATAACAATAACAAATAACAATGATGTTCCAATAAGTAACATATCATTTGATTTAGATGTTCCAGAAGGAACTACAATAATAAACTGGAATGCAACAGTAAGTGGTAATACGTTAACATATAATCAAAAAATAGAGCCACACAAGAGTTTCCAACTTAACGGACAAATTACTTTACCATTAGGATATGATGCAAGTACATTTGATACTATAACAATTTCAAATATAAAATTTGAATAGGAGGTATTATGAGCAAGATTAGATATTACGGCGTATATATAGTTCTAATTATATATATTTTGCTTAGTCTATTAATTGACCCTAATTATCCTTCTATATTTAGTAGATTAATAAATCCTTTATTTTATCTAATAATAACCATATCGTTGTACATTATAACTCAAAATAAACATGGAAGATTTCCTGAAGCAAAAGATTATACAAAAAAAATGCTTATAATGCTTCTATTATATTTAATTACATATACTTTAATTGGATTAGTATTTGGTTACAATAGAAACGCTTTATCTCATAATTTAATCCCATTTATAAAAAATGTTTGGTCTTTAATTGTTCCAGTAATAGGAATAGAGTATATACGAAGTGTTTTAATAAATTATAATAAAAATAACAAATATGTAATAATTCCAACTATTATATTGCTTGTGATTTTAGAATTAGATTTTAGCTATATTTTTAAATTAAATGGAAGCGAAGAATTATTTAAATATATATTTAGTAAAGGTGTTTCAATAGCTAGCTTTTCGTTATTATTTAGTTTTTTAGCTACAAAAGGAAATTACAAAGTAAACTTAATGTTTAGAATACCATATCTATTATATGGAATATTAATACCAATCCTTCCAGATATTGACTGGTTTGTTGAAGGAATCATTGGACTAGTTGCTCCAACGATAATATATGTATTATTTAGATATAATTTTGAAAAAATGGCAGCGACAAAAAGACAAATAAAAAAAGAAAAACCATATACATATATTCCAGTAATTTTATTTATTTCTTTACTTGCTTCATTTATGTTAGGATTGTTTAGCTATATGCCAATAGTAATAATGAGTAATAGTATGGTTCCAACATTTAGTAGAGGATCTGTCGTTGTATTAGAAAAAGTTAATGAAGAAAAATTAAAAAATATTAAAAAAGATGATATAATAGTATATAATATAGATAAACAATATATAGTACATAGAGTAATAGGTATAAGGTATCAAAAAGGCAGAAGAGTTTTTATAACAAAAGGAGATGCCAATAAAGATAAAGATTATCTACCTGTAGATGAAGATCATGTAGTTGGTATTTATAAATTTTCTATAGAATATATTGGCTATCCATCTATTTGGCTAAATGAATTTTTCAATAAAACAAAACCTAAAGTAGAAACAGGTGATTAGAAAGTGAATAAAAAGAAAGTATTAAAAGTTTGGGTTAAAATAGTTTTTGTTGTAATTTTGCTTTCAATTTTATTTGTTGGATCTTACATTATTTTAAAAGAAACAACTTTAAAAAAAGGAAAGCCAGTATATAACTATAAAACAAATCGAGATGTAAATTATAAGGTATATTTATTACCTAATACATTTTATGAGAATGAATATCTAGGAATGGGTAAATTATATCCAGCAGATCTAATTAATTATATCGACATTGATTTTATATATAATTATTCAGGTTCTCAAGTAACTGATATGAAATACACATATTCAATTGTTGGAACAATTGTAGGTAACTATGAAAAAACTGAAGATGGAAATACTGAGATATGGACAAAAAAATACACAATGCTAGATAAAAAAACAAATGAAATCCATGGAACAGAGATATCAGTAAATCAAAATTTAAAAATAAACTATCAAGATTATAGTAAGGTAGTAAATGAGTTTAAATCCCAATTCCATTTACCAATAGATGCACATCTAAGTGTAAAGCTTTTAATTAACTATGAGGGTTATGTAGATGATGTAAAGATAAATGGTAATGATGAAGTTGAAGTAAATATCCCATTATCCGAAAGTACTTTAAGTATAACTTCTAATAATGTAAGAGAATCAAAAGGAGTTAAAACTTTAGAAGTTAAAGCAAATAAATTAAATATTGGAATTGGAATTAGTATAATAGTATTAGATTTTGTAATATTTGTAATGTCATTTAAACATGTTTTTATAAGTAAAAAATCATTATACAATAAGGTAAAAGAAAGAATAATTAAAGATTATGCTGACATATTAGCAGAATCTGAATCAATGCCAAATATTTCAAACTTAGAAACTGTAGATATAACAAATTTTGATGATATGATAGATATAGAAGAAGGATATAAATGCCCAATCTTATACTATGAAGTAAAAGTCAATAAAGAGTGTTGGTTTATAATGATATATAACAATTATGTTTATAGATTTATTTTAAGAAGTGAAGATTTATAATAAAACCCAAAATATCATTTCAAAATGAAGTGATATTTTTTTTTACAATAATGTTATTATTTTTACCTAATATGTAATAAATAAGTTATAATAATATATCAACTATCTATATATGTTCTAGTGTTTTATATTAAGTAGGTGTAACTATGTCTAAAAGAAATTTTAATCTTGATATTATAAGAAGTTTAGCAGTCTTATTTGTTATATGTATACATTTTTTGTTAAATACAGGATTTTATCAACAAGAAATAACTGGAAAAACATATTTTGTTTGTATATTTTTTAGAGTTCTATTTATGAGTTGTGTACCACTTTTTATGATGTTATCAGGAACATTATTGATTGATAAAATAATTAATAGGAAATATTATTTAGGAATAATAAGAGTATTAATTACTTATTTTATATGTAGCTTAATATGCTTTGTTTTTAAAACTAATGGGTTTATGTTGAAACAATTTATAATTGAATTACTAGGTTATAAAGCTGCACCATATGCTTGGTATGTTAATTTTTATATTGGATTTTTTCTTATAATTCCATTTATTAATTTAATATATAAAGGTTTAAAAACAAAAAATGAAAAGAAATTACTAATCTTATCTTTATTAGTCGTCTCAATTTTACCATCATTAAATATTTACAATGTTTTTCCTAATTACTGGCAAGTAATATATCCATTTTTATATTATTTTTTAGGAGCATATATCAAAGAATATAAAAATGACTTTTCTTGCAAAAAATCTTTACTAATATTTTTGACATCTTCAGCATTATTTACGGTTATAAATTTCTATTTAAGCAGGGGAAAAGTTTTTCAATTTACATTTTTTAGTGATTATGGAAGTATTTCAACAATGTTAATTACAACAAGTATATTCACATTTATCTATAATCTTAAGTTAGATAAAACCCCTATGTTCATAAAAAAAGTATTCTATAACATCTCAAAAGCATCTTTTGCTATGTACTTAGTTTCATATTGTTTTGATAGCTATTTATATAAATATATTATGGATTATAATATGGGAATAAAGTTATTGTATTTTGTACCAATTACCTTATCGGTATTTATAGGATCATTAATAGTTGGATTTATAATCGAATTTATTTCTGAGTTTATAACAAGAAAATTAACAAATCTATCTATATCTTTAAAAATATTTAAGAAAGAAACCATTTAATATTAAATATTCATAAATTATATAAAAAATATGGGAAAATATTTTTTTCTAATTGAGATAAAGTGCAGCTTATGTACTTTATTTTTTGTTGATTAAAAGACTCTATAATATAGATAGTATTGAAAAAATGTAAAAAATGTGGTATAATATGCAAACAATGTGAGGGGAAATAGATGAGAATTAATAAAACTAGTGATAAGTTTATAAAAATTAATCAAATTAAAGATCTCAAATCAATCGAGTTTTATGATGTACGTACTTCAGCAAAAGATAAAATGTTAATATCTCCAGGTTTCATTATTTTTTATGGACCTATGAAAAGTATGGTTCTAACCACTGATGATGAATATTTTGAAGATTACGTTAAAAAGCTAAGAGAAGTATACCTTGAGGAAAAAGATAGGATAATTGAAACAGGAATAATGGGTGATGTAAAAATAAAAATTGACCCATTAACAAAAAGTCTTCTATTAAATGGTAATATTGAAAACACAAGTGAATTATATAGCTTTTATAAAAACAAAGCAGGTTATTCTGAATCATTATTTTTTGAAGAAGATAAACTTAAGGCATTCTTTGATATTATCAGTTATCATATTAAGAATACAATGAAGCTATTTAATATCGAAATAAGTGATATGTCATTATCAGGTGGAATAAATGGTGTCTATTATATAAGATGTAAAAAAGACAATGCTCCAGTAATTCTTCCACTTTATTTTGTTAAACTAAAAGACAATAACTACCAAATAACAATTGGAAATTTATTTGATAAAGCTATTCCACTAGTAATGGATATATTGTTCACTAAAGATGGAATTAACGTTAATAATATAGTTACATCCTATGAATTTAGTGATTTTAGCTCTTACAAGTTTGACGATAAAGGAACTACGGAAAGAATTGTGGAATTAAAAGATGAATTAATTCACTATAGTAAGAATGATTTGCCTATCGCAACAAGTGTTCCTCATAATGTGGCAAATCTTGATAATAACGATGTAATTACAACCTGGTATAAATATCCATGGAATGCTTTTGAAGGGGTTACAAAAGAGACATATTCTATAAACAAAGATGGAACACTAGAGAAAAAAGATGGAGAAGAACAGCTAATTACAAAAAGAATGATTTATTTAACAGATAATGAAGATGATATATTTTTAAAAGAATCATACTCTAAAAGATATAGAAAAAGAACAACTTCAATAGAAGAATCAAGAGATATATTGTTTGATAATTTAGAAAAACAAATAATAGGATTAAGAAAAAAAGAAGGATTTATTTTTGAAACATCATTTTATGGAAACGCAGTAACAGGTTTCTATAAGACTAATTTATTAGGGGAAAATTTTTATCATATATCAAAGGCTAAAACAAAAGAAGAATTAACAAAAGAATCAATGTATTCATTAGATAAAGAAGATTCTGTTAGAGAAAAAGCAGATTTGGTGGATACAGATAAAATATTTAAAAAAGCAAGGGGAGTAAAATAATGGGATTTTTTAATAGAAAAGATAATAAAGAAAGAGAAGACAATTTAAAAATAAAACAACTTTTAGATTATATTGAAAAAGAAAATAAAAATGCAAATATTGATGATAGTGTAGAACCATATGTAAAAAAATACATCGAACAAGTTCGCAAAACTGGAGAAAACGATTTTGAAGATATAGATACTTTAGCTAGTGTAATTATTTCGTTAATTGAAAATGGAGCATGCACTAATACGCGAATTGCATCATATTTAAATAAAATGAAATTGATATATGCAAGAATTGTACCTAAAAATGGTGATGAACAAGTTCACGATTATATGAAAGAGAAATTCTTACATTACTTTTTAGGAAAAGATGGAATAATAAATCAAAATATTTTTGATGAAGGAATGTTCGCTTCATTTGATAATAAAACAGATTATTTTGATGTTGTTGATTGTATCATAGAATTAAGAGACAAAATTAATCCTGAAATAGTACTTGACTACATAAAAGAATACGCTAACAAAGTAAGCAAATATTGCTTAACTCAAGATGTGTATAAAAGAGATTTAATATCTTATATATGTGGATTAGATTCTGTCGTAAATGGGGATTTTGAATCATACACAGAAGAACAATTAGAAGATGCAAAAAAAAGAATAGGGGTTTATTCTCTTAGTCCAAAAGATTTAGCAGAATGTGATTCAAAACTAAGTAAGATGGGAGACTATCTAGAACAATTTGGAATATATAGAACAAATCTAGAAGAAGAAAAAAAAGCTGTTAGTCATTTAATATCTTTAGGTAAGAAAGAAATAAAAACAGAATCAGATAAATCTGTTCAAAGACTAAGAGAGTTAATCGAAGAAAATAAAGATGCAATAATCAAACAATTAAATGAATACATTGTAGATTTAGAGAAGACGTTAAAAGATAAATCTGATGTTACATTTAGAGAAATAGTTGAAACTTATAAAGAACAAGTTGAAGAATTTAGAGGATTATTTCTATCATACTCCAAAGCTGCTGCTGAAGACTTTATAGCAGTTCAAAAAGCTTCTGAAGAAAGTGTTAGAAGATTAGAACAGTATGTACTAAATGAACCACAATTACAAGAATTATTAAATAAGGCTCAAGAGCAAAATGAAGTAAGAAGTAAAATTGTTGAATTGGTAACAAAAGAAAAGGAAGCTTTAAAAGGAACAAGAATTGAGCCTAAAAAGGAAGAAATAATTCTTCCAGGATATGAAAGAGTAATGGTTCCTTATAGAAGAATAATTTTACCTCAAGAAATAAATCGTTCAATATTACCATCTTTAGATAACAATATCCCTTTTTCTAAAAGAAAAGAAAAAATAGAAGAAGAGATTGAAAAAAGAGAACAAGAAGGGGAAATATTCCATAAAAAAGTCAAAGAAATAGTTGTTGATATTATGGAAGGTGACTGGCCTTACTTATGGGGACCATCTGGAACAGGAAAAAGCTTTATGTTGAAGCAAGTTGCAGATATTCTAGGAATGGAGCTTATAAAAGCAGGAAAAATAACTGAACCATACTCTGTACTTGGATATAACGACCCACAAGGAAGGTATAGAATTACACCAACATTTATTGCAGCATTATATGGAAAACTATTACTACAAGATGAATTCGATAATGGTAATACAGATACTCACGTTGTATTAAACGATATTTATTCAGAATCACTAAACAAGCAAAATAATCCAAATGAAGTGTGTGAAGTTATGTTTGGAGAAGATATTCCTGTTGATTTAAATCCTAATTTCAGAATGGTAGCAGCAGGTAATACTTCTGGTAATGGTGAAAATAGTGCCTTCTCATCACGTGGAAAAATGGACGAGTCTATTCTTGAAAGATTAACTCCAGTATACATAGGTTACGATAATAGAGTTGAGGAAAGAATATTAAGAGACTATCCAGAGTGGTATCGTTTTACTGTAGCATTTAGAGATGCTTGTATAGAGTTTGCAAAAAATAATGGTCTTGATTCTCCACAAGGAATCACAACAACAAGAGATGCAGATGCAATAAAAAAATATATCGATCATAACAGTAAATCTATTGATCAAATAATCCAAGAAAAATTTGTTCAAATTAAAGATTCAGAGTATTTAACAACACTTGCTAAAATAATAGCAAGACAGTATAACGTTGACTATAATAATTGTGAGGAATTTGACTATAGTAAACCTTTAAAGAAAGCAGATGGAAAAGTATTAGCTAAGAAGTTTATATGCGCTTGTAAAAGAGGAGATAGATAATGAGTCTTCCAAATAATTTCACGAGATTTCCTGAAAATATGGAACTTCCAGAAACAAAAGAAATAGATGGAAAGACATATAGAATTCATGGATTTCACTTTAGAGGACTACAAGACCTATACACTTTTTTGAAAAAAAACCCACGTATTAATTTAGATACGTTTGCAGCAAGAGGTATCTATGTTTCTTCTGCATATGATCACAAACCAGAACTTACAGTAGCAAGTATAGCAGCACCTCCTAGTTTTGCTGGAGTTCCTTACGAACAAGCAGTAGAAAACTTAATTATAGATAGTGATCCAGGATATCAAGAATATTTGAAAATACAAAAAGAATTACATTTAAAAGACGAATATGTGCATAAATATAATAAAATAAAAACAATAGCAGGTGGAGCTGTTGATCCTGTTGCATACACAACTGGAAGTCCCAAAATATACACTGCAAGTAGATTAGCAAAGAAGACTAGATTTATAACAATTAGTACACAAGTATCGTATAACTGTACTACAAGTAACAGACAAGTCTTCAATAGAGCACTTATTATAACAAACTTAATAAAAGCATTAGAGACAAAGGGATATAATGTTGATATAAATTCGTTTATGCTTGCCAAAGAAAGTGATGAAATAATAAAAGCGGTATTTGAGATAAAAAGGCATGGCGAAAGAGTTAATTATCAAGCTTTATATAAAACTCTAGTAAATGTTGAGTTTTTCAGAAGATTATGCTTCCGTTTAATGGAAGTATCAGATGTAGAAAATTTCTGGGTTGATGGATACGGATCACCTGTTAATAAAGATTTAGCAAAGAAACTATTAAGGCTTGGGAAAGATGATATATACTTTGATCAACCAAGAGATATGAAAATACACGGTAATGACATTGAAGAAGATTTTGAAAATGCAATAAAATGTTTAAATTTACAAAATGTAATTGATATCGATAAAGAAAAGAAAC
>OJLA01002573.1_pt1 | contig 10552 bp, 9 predicted proteins | sample 1596611 | NCBI WGS metagenome assembly OJLA01 (sample SAMEA4350168, study PRJEB24818) | metagenome | biome: human; feature: gut; material: faeces | place: Denmark | collected 2013-09
TTCTACACCTTTTGTTACAAGGTCATCAATTAATACTCCAATATAAGCTTCATTTCTTTTTAAAACTAAAGGTTCTTTATTTTCAAGTTTTAAAGATGCATTAATACCTGCGATTAAACCTTGACATGCTGCTTCTTCATAACCACTTGTTCCATTTATTTGACCTGCTGTATAAAGATTTTCAATTATTTTTGTTTCAAGACTTTGTTTTAATTGTAATGGATCTATTGCATCATATTCAATAGCATAAGCATATTTTAATATTTTAGCTTTTTCTAATCCTGGTAAAGAATGAACCATTTTTTCTTGAATATCTTCAGGCATACTTGTAGAAAATCCTTGTAAATATATATCATCGTAATATTTACTTTCTGGTTCTAAAAATAATTGATGTCTTTCTTTATCACTAAAACGAACTATTTTATCTTCAATTGAAGGACAATATCTTGGTCCAATTCCTTCAACATAACCACCATACATACTTGATTTTTCAAGATTCTCTTTTATTATTTCATGCGTAGTAGGGGTAGTATATATTAAATAACAGTCTTCTTGATTTAAAACATCATAATAAACTTTATTTAAATGTGAAAATGTAATAGGGGTAGTATCTCCAGGTTGAAGTAGGGCATTTGTATAATCAATTGTTGCTTTTTCTATTCTTGGAGGAGTTCCAGTTTTAAGTCTTTTTATTGTAAATCCTAATTTTTTTAAATTATCACTTAAAAATAATGAAGGTTTTTCCCCATGTGGACCACCTGAATGTTTACTACTTCCACGTAAAATTTGACCTTTCATATATGTTCCTGTTGTTAAAATAACACATTTTCCATATATTTCTTCACCAGTTGATAGTTTTATTCCATAAATCTTATTATTTTTAATAAGTAAATCTTCAACCATTCCTTCTTTTACTGTTAAATTTTTTTGATTATTTATTGTTTTAAGCATATTTTTATGATAATCAACCTTGTCTATTTGTGCTCTTAAAGCCCAAACTGCAGGACCTTTTTTTGTATTAAGTTTTTTTATTTGAAGAATACTTTTATCAGTATTTCTTCCCATTTCTCCTCCTAAAGCGTCTATTTCACGGACAACATTTCCTTTTGCAGGACCTCCTATCGAAGGATTACATGGCGTATCTGCAATATTATTTATATTTCCTGTTATTAATAAAGTAGGGTGGTTCATTCTACTGCTAGCAAGGCATGCTTCACAACCAGCATGACCTCCTCCTACAACTATTACATCATAATTCATAATTACACCTTCTTTTTTCCTTTTCGTATTATACTATTAAATATATTAAAATTCAATATTTATATAAAAAAAAGTAAAACCTAAATTTTACTTTCCTACACAAAAATCTCTAAATAAATTATCAAGAAGTTCATCAGTATATGTTTCTCCAATTATTTCTCCTAAAATAGTCCAAATATTTTTTAAATCTATTTCTATCATATCTATAGGTAAATTATTATTTAACCCTTTTTCTACATCTTCAAGAGATTTTTTAGCATCATATAATCTATTTAATTGTTCTACATTACTTACATAATTAAAATCTTTAACATCAAGAAGTTCCATATTAAACATTTCTTTTATTTTTGAAGTTAAACTTTCTATTCCTTCATAATTTAAAGTATTTGTATAAATAATATTATTATCTTTTATTTTAGATATATCTAATTTATTTAATAAATCATTTTTATTTATAACAATTATTCTTTTTTTATCTTTAGTTTTTTCTAAAATATCTATATCTTCAGATGTTAGGCTTTCATTATTATTTAACACCACTATAACAAGATCTACTTCTTCAATTGTTTTAAGTGATTTTTCTACCCCAACTTGTTCTACGATATCAGTTGTTTTTCTAATTCCTGCAGTATCTATAAAATTAAGTTGTATACCATCTAATATAACACTTCCTTCAACTGTATCACGAGTTGTACCTGCAATAGAAGTTACAATTGCTTTATCTTCTTTTATTAATTTATTTAAAATACTGCTTTTTCCTACATTAGGACGTCCTATAATAGATACATTAATACCTTCTTTTATTAATTTAGAATTTTTACTATTATTAATTATTTTATCAAGTGAAATTTTTATATCATCAAGGGATTTTCTTATTTTTTCTTTTGTCATCACTTCAATATCAAGATATTCAGGATAATCAATGTTTACTTCAATATTTGATATAATTGATACTAATTTTTTTCTTAATTCTTGAATTTTAGATGTTGTATTTCCTTGTAAATTAGATATTGCTATTTTTCTTGCACTTTCACTTTTTGTTGTAATTAAATCCATAATAGCACGAGATTTAGTAAAATCTATTCGACCATTTAAAAATGCTCTTTTAGTAAATTCGCCCGGTTCTGCTAATCTACAACCATTTTTAAGTAATAGCTCCAGTATTTTTTGTGTTGTAATTATACCACCATGACAATTTATTTCTACGATATCTTCGGTTGTAAATGTTTTAGGGGATTTCATAACACTAACTAAAACTTCATCAATTACTTCATCATTATCTTTTATATAACCATATGAAATAGTATGACTATCTTGTTTTAATAAATTATTTGAAAATATTTTATCAACTATTTTTATAGCATCTTTTCCACTTACTCTTACTATAGCTATCGCTCCAATACCAAGACTAGTAGATATAGCTGCAATTGTATCATTCATAAATACACCTTCTTTTTCGTGCCTTAATTATATTATCTTTTTATAAAAATATCAAGTAAAACTTAAAAAAGATTACAAAATGTAACCTTCTTATTTTAGTTTTTTTGGTTTTATTACTACATATCTATTTGGTTCTTCTCCAAAACTTTCAGTATAAACATCTCTACTGTTTGCAAGTGTATTATGTACTATTCTTCTTGCATAAGAATTCATTGGATCTAAACTAACTTCAATTTTAGTTTTTCCTACAGATTTCGCAGCCATTTTAGCAATATGTTCTATTCTTTTTTGTTTAGCAAGTTTATAATCTGCAACATCAATTACAATTTTATAATTCATTTTTATATTAGTTCTTACTACTTCATTTACTAAAGTTTGAATGGCATCTAAAACAACTCCTGATTTACCAATTAATACTTCATTTTTATTACTTAAAATATTTAAATAAAATAAATCATTTCTTGTTTTAGTTTCAATATTACAATTAACACCCATATCACTAATTATATCAATTAAAAAATCTTTTATCTTTTGTGTTAATTCATCTTTTTGGTAAACTTCAATTACACACATATCAGGGTTTTCTTTTTCACTTTTATCACATATTCTTATTATTAAGTCTTCTTCCTTCATATTCATTTTTTTAAACGCTTCTTCTTTTGCCTCCACTAAATGTTGTGCTTCAAAAATTTCTTTTTTCATAATACAACTCTCCTAATAATTAATTATTTGCCCTTTTTTTTATTATATCAGTATAAACATTTTGTAAAATAGTAAATACTGATGATGTAATCCAATAAATTGCTATAGCACTAGATAGTGAGAATCCCATAATACCAATAAATATTATCATGAAATACATCATACCTTTTGTTTGTTTTTCTAATTCGGGGTTAGCAACAGATTTATTCATTTTAAATGATATAAATGTTGTAGCTACGATTAATACTAATAATATTAAATAATACCAATCACCATTTCTTAATGCTACAAGTGGGGTAGTACCCATTTGGAAAATACCTAAGAAATTTTCTTCAAATATTGCAGGGATTCTATTTATTGCTTCAAGAAAAGCAAATAGTAATGGTATTTGTAAAAGTGCAAATATACATCCTGCCATTGGGCTTATATTATATTTTTTATAAATAGCCATCATTTCTTGTGATTTTTTCATCATAGATTCTTGATCTTGTTTATTTTCATATTTCTTTTCAAGTCTAGCAAGTTCTGGTTGAGCTTTTTTCATATTTTCAGATTGCATTGCAGTTTTTTGTGTTACAGGAAATAAAAGAATTCTTATTCCTATTGTAATTAAAATAATTGCTAGTCCAGTTGAATTAACTACTTCGCCAAGTTTTACAATTAACCATGCTAGTGGTCTAACAAAAATACTATTCCAAATACTTTCATATTTTCCTGTTACTTTCATATCTTTACAGTCAGGAAGTTTTGATATATCAACTTTATTTTCTTCATATATTTTTAACATTTCTTCACTTGTTGGTTTACATAAAATATTTTCTGTAACATTTTGTCCTGTTGTAGGACTAACTACTACTTTATTGTTTTCATCTTTTAATACTTTAGTACATCCACATAACATAAATATCATAAGTATTATAATAAATATCTTCTTCTTATTTTTCATCTTTCTTCTCCTTTAATTTATTAAATAAGGATATTAAATTATCTTCAAGTTCTTTATAAGATTTATTTAATGCGTCCTTTCTTATAATTATAATATAATTTTTATTATTTTCATATATATTTTTATTATTATCTATAATAGATTTTATTTGGCGTTTAAGTTTATTTCTATTAACAGCATTACACATATTTTTAATAAAAGTAATTCCAAACTTTGGCATTAAATCATTATTTACTTCTTCATTAATAATAAAATATTTATTTACATAACCATTTTTCTTATTTATTATTCTAGTAAAATCCTCTTTATTTTTTACAATATTCTTTTTTTTCATAAATTACCTCTTTATACAGAAAAACCACTTTTTTCAAGTGGTATTATTTTGATAATTTTTTTCCTCCTTTAGCTCTTCTTTTATTAACAATACCTGATTTCATACGTGAGAAAAAACCATGTTTTTTTGCTTTTCTACGATTATTAGGTTGAAATGTTCCTTTTTTCATTCTTTTGCACCTCCAAACTAAATTGCCTTTTTCATTTACTAATTATATGAGAAAGTTAGGCTTTTGTCAATTAAAATTTAATTTTATCCCTTTATTTTTTCTACAATACCATTATCAATATTATAAACAACATCTGCTAAAGTATCTATATCTTCTTTTATATGAGAAGCAACAATTATTATTTTATCTTTTTTCTTTTCTTCATTTAATATTTTTCTTACCTCTTTTGCTGTTTCATTTTCTATGCCATTTAATGGCTCATCTAATACAATTAACTTTGGATCTTCCATTAAGACTTGTGCTATACCTAATTTTTGTTTTGTTCCTAATGAATATTTACTATATTTTTTATTTATTTCTTCTTTTAAGTTTAATTTTTCTATAGTATCCATTATTTCTTTATCTCCAATTTTATTTTCAATTGATGCAAGTAGTTTAAGATTTTCATATCCCGTCAAATCAGGCAAAAAATTAGGCTTTTCAATTAAACATCTTGTACTTTTAGGAAAATCATTATTTAAAATATAATTATAATTGTCTAATAAAACTTCTCCACTTGTTGGAGTATAAAATCCACATATTATTTTCAATAATACACTTTTTCCACTTCCATTTCTTCCTGTAAAACCATATATTTTTCCACTTTCAAATGTTAAATTAATATCTTTTAATACATATACATCTTTAAACTTTTTAGATAAATTTTTTATTTCTAATTTCATATTTATTCTCCTTTATAAATTTTCAAATATTTTTTTATTTTTATTCTTAATTATTTTACTTATTATAGTAATTATTAATATTAATATAACTATCATGTAAATTATATAACATTTTAAACTCCAAATACTTTTAGGTAGCACAATAATTAAAAGTATTCCACCTATTATAGGTAAAAATTTTGTTTTATTTAATGTAATAAATAAAATATACATTAATAAGAAAATGAATCCTACTAAAGATGTGTAAAAATAATCTGCTAACATTAAATTAATAATATTACTATCAAACACTTTATTATTTATTAATAAAATTATAACTACTAAAACGTATTGCAATATTTTTAAAATAAAACTAAAAATTAAAAATATAATTACTTTATCAATAAACCATGTTAAGATATTTGTTCTTAAAAATATATTATCTAAACTATATTTAATATCTCTTATAAATAAATCCGTTATTAAAAAAGCTATTATTCCAATATTTAGTAAATACATACATATTTCAAGCGGACCAAATTCTTTTAATATAATATTAGTTCCCATTGAAGTATTTACAATACTTATAAAAGATAAATCCATATTTACATTTATAAATGTTGTAACAATTGGAAATAGTAAAAATAATAACAAAATTCTTTTTCTTTTTTTTAACAAATACAAAATGTCAGTAAAGAAAATATATCTTATATTATTTATATTTTTATTCTTTTTTAAAATAAGCTTATATAATAAAAGTGATATTATTAATAAAATTAATATATAAATACATGAATATAAAATTTCCATAGAAAATGAACTATATTTTATATTATTAAAATAACTCCAAGGAAAAATTAAAAATTTATTATAAATCATATCACTTGAACTTGAAAGTAAAAATCCCATGATAAATAATGAGTTAAATATACAAACTATTTTTGTTTTAAAATTAATATAAATTAAACTTTCAATTAGACAAAATAATAAACTTAAAATTATGTATCTTCCTAAATAGAATATTAAATATAAATTGTTTGTTATATTATAGTTTTGATATAATGTATAACTTCCAGGCTCATATGTCATAAAACATTTAATTGTAAAATATATAAGAAAAAAGATGGTTAAATGTAAGATATTAAATATTAAAACATTTTTTAATAATTCTTTTATGTATCTTTTTTTATTATTTAATCTTATTATATAAAAAGAAAATTCATTATCAAAAGTTGTACATATATTAAGAGTATTAATAAATAATATTAAAAACATAAATATATTAAAAATATCGAACATAAAAGTATTAAGTATAGAAGAAGAAAATGTTGTATTAAGTCCAAGAGCAAAACTTCCATATAAACAAAGAATAATTGTTAAAATTAAAATTATTTTATATCTATCAGTTGAAGCAAAATAATTTAATATTTGATAAGTATTATGCGTTTTGTTTTTCACTATTTTCTATTACCTCCTGCTTATTTTGATAAAATTTATATAAAATAAATGTAGATAATCCCTGCAAAATAAAGGAAACTAATAACATTTTTATTAAATTTATTTTAGTATCAGTAAAAAAGTATCCTGTTATATTAAATATTTCTTCAGAAACATTTAAATTTAAAAATTTATATAAGATAAACGCGTATATAACTACATAAATAATAATGTCTATAATTAAAAATAAGATATATCCCATGATTATAGCAAGAGTTGTATTTTTTGTTTTTTTAACACAAAATAATCCAATATTGGCATAAAAAACACTCATAAAATAAGTAATAAATAAAAATCCTATAAAATACATAAAGAAATGATTATACTTAAATTCACTATAAACTGCAATAGAGTAAACACTACTTGCTATTTTTGTATTAAATCCTGTTAATATTCCAGAAACTAACAATATTACGATAAGAGAAATAGGTATAATTAAAGAAATAGTTAATATAAATTTATATTTATCCTTTAAGTACGATTTATAACTTTGTCTTGTCAAATAATTTTTTAACATTCCACTTGAATACTCTTGATGAAGCGTTCCCACAACTATTATCATAATAAGAAGGGGAGATAAAAATTGAAGAACACTATAAGTTTCATTTTCAACAATGCTATTATAAACAGTAAATAAATCAAGTTCATTTAATCTTTTATATGGGTCATTATTTTCAATAAAATATTTTAAAACACTTTCATCTTGATAATATGGTAATTTACAAACATTGTGATTAACATTCTTTTTTTCATAGCAATTTTCTTTTATTGTATTATAATCATCAATAAATTTATAATATGGTTTATAAAAGTTATAAAAAGATATAACAATTAATCCTGTAATTATTAAAATTGGTATTAGTATGTATTTATTAAATTTTAATTTCATAATTCTTTACCTCATTATTTTTATATTTTTAATATATCATGGATTAAATAAATAATCAATTCATCGGAGCAATTAGTTTTTAACTTTTTTAGTTAATATCTGTAGTTAATTTATAATAAAAAATTATTAATATTTAAAAATTAACAATATTTTAGTTAATAACTGCAGTTATTTTATCCTTATATAATATATATTTTAATATTTATTAACCATTGTTAACAGTTATTAACAATTTATTTATAACATAATGTTAATTAAAATAATAACTTTTTTCTTGAAATTTGTTAAAAAGTCATTTATTATATATAGACAAAGGGTTTTATATGTTGAAAACTATGTTAATAAGTTAGTTAATTTCTGTTTGGGTATTTTATTTTTTTTAATAATGTATTACAATTAAATTGACTTAAAAAATCTTATGGGGAAGGAGGTTATAATATGAATGATAGTATATGGAATAAAACATTATTAAGTATTAAAAATATTATAGATCCTCTTCCTTTTAATACATGGTTTAGTAATATTGAATTTATTGATATTCAAGATGATAAATTAAGATTATGCGTACCATATTTACTTTACAAAACGCATATTGAACAAAATTATAAAGAAATAATAATAGATAATTTTAATAACAATTCTAGTTTTAAAATAAATGATATTATCTTTATTTTAAAGGAAAATCTTAATGAAATACTTGATAAAGAAAAAGAAAAAATTGAGCCTAAAGATGATGTTGATAAATATAAACCTAAAAAAGCAATTAATTCTAATTTAAATAAAAATTATACTTTTGATACATTTGTTGTAGGCGAATCAAATAAATTTGCACAAGCCGCAGCACTTGCAGTAGCAGAAAATCCTGGTAAAATGTATAATCCTTTATTTATATATGGTAACAGTGGACTTGGTAAAACTCATCTTATGCATGCAATCGGTAATTATATTGAAGAAAAACATAAAAAACGTGTCTTATATGTTACCTGCGATCAATTTCTTGAAGATTTTATGGGATTATCAAGAAAAAATAATATTAACAATAATAATTTAGATTATATGGAATTTTTTAAGAGTAAATATCGTGATATTGATGTATTAATAATAGATGATATTCAATTTCTTGGGGGAGCAACAGCATCACAACAAGAGTTTTTCCATACATTTAATAATTTACATAACGATTCTAAGCAAATAATTGTATCATCCGATAGATCACCAGATGATTTAAAATTTCTTGAAGATAGACTTCGTACTAGATTTTGTTGGGGTTTACAAGTTGATATTGCACCACCTGAATTTGAATTAAAAGTAGCTATTATAAGAAAAAAATTAAATGGAGAAAAGTTAAAAATAAATGATGATGTTATTAACTTTATTGCTTCAAATGTTGGAAACGATGTAAGGCAACTTGAAGGTTCAATTACAAGACTTATTGCTTATTCAGTAATTATGGGTGTTAATAATCCAACTTTAGAATTTGCAATGGAAGCATTAAAAGAATTTACTAAAAAAACAAGTGGTACAGATCAAAATAATATAAGAAGAATACAAAAAAGTGTAGCAAATTTTTATAAAATATCTTATGAAGATATAAAATCTAATAAAAGGCCACCAAATATAGCCATTCCAAGACAAGTAGCAATGTATTTATGTCGTAAATTAACTAATGAATCTTTTGAAAGAATAGGAATAGAATTTGGTGGAAAAAATCACGCTACTGTAATGCATTCTTGTAATAAAATAGAAACTTCATTAAAAAGTAACATGGAATTAAAAGAAGCAATTATTCATATAGAACAAGAATTAAAATAATGTTGATATCAGTTAATAATTGTTAAAAAAAATCTTCTAAAAGTACTGATATATAAGGTTTTAAGAAGTTATTAACAGTTATTAACTGCTATAATAAAAAAAATAAATAAATAAAAGAAAGAAGGAATTTTTATGAAATTAAAAATTAGAAAAAACGTTTTATCCGAAGCATTAAATAATGTATCAAAAGCATTATCATCAAAGAATATTGTACCTATATTATCAGGTATTAAGTTTAATTTAACAAAAGAAAAACTTATTTTAACCGCATCAGATAATGATATTACAATTCAAACTGAAATAGAAAAAAGTGAAGATTTAGAAATTTTAAAAACAGGAAGTATAGTAATAAAAGGTAAATATATAATTGATATTATTAGAAAATTAGATTCAGAATTTATTAATATGGAAATAGTTGATGATTATAAAGTACTTATCTATACAGAAAATAGTGAATTTAATTTAAATGGTATTGATGCTAGAGAATATCCCCCAATAGATTTAAGTTTAAATGATGATTTTATTAGTTTATCAATTAAAGATTTTAAAAATATTATAAATCAAACTAATTATGCTTCAAGTACTGATGAATCAAGAATAGTTTTAACAGGATTAAATTTAAAAACAAATAAAGAAATGCTTGAATGTAGTGCAACAGATTCTTATAGATTATCTCTTAAGAAATATAAAATGGATAAAGTATTAACAAAAGATGTTAATATTATAATTCCAAGTAGAAATTTAACTGAATTATTAAAATTATTTTTTGATGAAGATGAAGAAATATTAAATATATATATAT
>OJLA01002580.1_pt1 | contig 10536 bp, 5 predicted proteins | sample 1596611 | NCBI WGS metagenome assembly OJLA01 (sample SAMEA4350168, study PRJEB24818) | metagenome | biome: human; feature: gut; material: faeces | place: Denmark | collected 2013-09
GAACTTGCCTCTCTGCAGGAGAGCAAAAGCGAGTCGCTGAAGAAGATGAGTGTCGCGCGCGGGCAACTTGAAAGCAAGCGTCAGGCGACATCGGTACTCGTTGCCGAACTGAAAAAGGAAAACAGCAGTCTGCGTGAGGTGCTTCGTCAGAAAGAGGCGCAGGCACGTGCCCTTGATCAGGAACTTGACCGTCTTATCGCCGAGGAGCAGAGGCGTCGCGAGGAGGAAGAGCGTCGGCTTGCCGAAGAACGCCGTCTTGCCGAGGAGAGGCGCATAGCCGAGGAGCGTCGGAAGGCGGAGGAGCAGCGTCTCGAACAGGAACGTCTGCTTGCCGAGCAGAAAAAGGCTGATGCCGAGGCTGCCGCAAAGAAGGAGGCGGCTTCTAAAAACAAGAAAAAAGATAAAAAGGCTTCATCTAAGAAAGATAATAAATCCAAGGCTGACAAGCCGGTGCAGCAGTCGCCGCAGCCCGACAAGACTCTTGCCGAGGCTAAGCCCGCTCCGGCGAAAAAGAGTTCGGCTGCTTCTTCAGGATTTAATAAAGCTGAGGATGCGCGTAAGCTTACAGGCAGCTTCGAGTCCAACAAAGGTAGGCTGCTCTTCCCCGTGAGCGGTCGCTATAAGATTGTCCGTCCCTTCGGAAGGCATCAGCATCCCGATCTGCCTCATGTGACCACCGACAACGGCGGTATTGACATCGAGGTAGCTCCCGGTGGCAATGCGCGCGCCGTGTTTGCCGGCACCGTATCAGCTATTTTCCGTCAGCCGGGATTCAATACCATTGTCATGGTGCGTCATGGCAATTATCTCACCATTTACGCCAATCTGAGCGATATAATGGTGAAGAACGGCGACGCGCTGAAGCAGGGTCAAACCATCGGTCGCGTCTATTCCGACCCCGACGATGATAACCGCTCAATACTCCATTTCGAACTCCGCCGCGAAAAAGAAAAACTCAACCCCTCCGCCTGGGTAAAATAGGTGAGAGTCGTCAGTTGTCAGATTTCAGTTTTCAGTTTTCAGGTGGGGCGCGTAGCTGTAGGGGCGAGTGGAAGCTCGCCCGCATCCATCCTCGCCCGCACCCTCCCGGGCGAGTCCGAGAGTCCTTAAGGTCGTTAGCGTCATTAAAGACCTTAACGACCCCCTCTGCCAACTGAAAACTCCCCTCTGCCAACTCATTTCCCCGACAGGGGATAATCCGCGTTTAGCCGTGGGTTGAGCGAAGCGAAACCCACGGGAAGCATGACCAGGGTTAATGTTTCCGATAGGAATCATCTTGAAGCAAGATTGATGATTCCCTGACGGGAAACGTCTTTGGCTACACCCCTTTCCGTAGGTTTCGCTACGCTCAACACTACGGCTAAAGATAGATGATGCCCTTCGGGCAACACCGCCCTCGCATTGCGGGCGCCCTTCCAGGCGCCCCTACAGCCCCGCGCCACAAACTGATTCACAAGCCGTTGTAGGGGCGAGTGGAAGCTCGCCCGCACCCTCCCGGGCGAGTCCGAGAGTCCTTAAGGTCGTTAGCGTCATTAAAGACCTTAACGACCCTCCCTGCCAACTGAAAACTGACAACTGACAACTACCATCCGACAACTCCCGGCTCCTTTTAACAAAAATAAACAAAATTATTCTGCATAAGTATTGCTGAAATTAAATTTGATTATTACTTTTGCGGTGCAAAAAATGTAATAGCATTCATTAATTAACCAAAAAACCTTAAACCTGTCATCTAATTTCGTGAACTATAAAATGAGACGAATTGTACTCCTTTTAGTCACTCTTGCAGCGTCATATCTTGCTGTGTACGGCAATGTAACCGAGGCTGTCACTTCCGATTCGTTGGATGTTAGGGTATATTTCCGTCAGGGTGCATCGGATATCGACCTCGATTTCAATGACAATGGCGCGAGAATAGACTCTTTGGTTCAGCGCCTGAAGGCTATGATTGACGACAGCACGGCTCGCCGTATCGAACGGATACGCCTTTTTGCCGGGGCGTCGCCGGAAGGCTCCTCTATCCGAAACAAAGAGCTTTCCGAACGCCGTGCCCTCGCTATTCAGGCTTGTCTGCATGAGCGCATCCCGCAGGTCGATTCGCTGGTCACCGTAGAGGCGTTAGGTGTCGATTGGGAGCGATTTATCGCCATGGTAGAGACCTCGGATGTCCCCTATCGTGCTGATGTTCTGCGGATACTGGTTTCTACCCCCCCAGTTCGTTAACATTTGATAACACTTTAGGAGTCGAGCAACTCAAGCTCCGGCTCATGAAACTCCATGGCGGAGTGCCGTGGAAATACATGTACACTCACATCTTCCCGGAGTTGCGTGGTGCAAGTACCGGAGCCAGGATTGAGTATTATAAGGAAGAGCTGGATACCGTGGCACTTCCGTTTATTCCAGAAGTAATCGAAGCGGTCGACACCGTGCCTGTGCCCGCTATGCCTGTGCCTGTTGTGCCGGCAATCCCGGTCGACACGGTGATTCCTCTGCCTGTGCAGGAGCGCAAGCCTTTCTACATGGCGGTGAAGACCAACATGCTTTACGATGCATTCCTTGTGCCGAATATCGGGGTTGAGTTTTATCTCGGCGATTATTGGTCGGTTGGCGCCAACTGGATGTATGCTTGGTGGCATTCCAACCGTCACCATAACTATTGGCGCACCTATGGCGGTGACCTTGAAGTGCGTCGTTGGTTCGGCTCAAAGGCTGATGAAAAACCGCTCACCGGACATCATGTGGGTGTCTACGGACAGATGCTTACCTACGATTTTGAGCTTGGCGGTCGCGGCTATCTCGGCGACCGGTGGAGCTGGGGCGTGGGTGTGTCGTATGGCTATTCGCTTCCGGTGGCAAAGCGTCTTAACATCGATTTTACCATCGGTATAGGCTATCTTCGCGGTGAGTATAAGGAATATAAGCCTATCGACGGCTGCTATGTGTGGCAGGCGACAAAGATGCGTAACTGGATCGGACCCACTAAAGCTGAAATCTCTCTCGTGTGGCTTATCGGACATAAAAACTGCAATGAAAAGAAAGGAGGCTCACGATGAAAAATTTTGTGATATGGTGTGCGGCAATCGCCCTGTCTCTTTCCTTAGTATCGTGTGAACACAAGGACCTTTGCTATCTCCATCCCCATTCGGGTAATGTTGAGGTGAAGTTTGACTGGCGCAATGCCCCCGATGCCGAGCCTGGCAACATGCTCCTGTGGTTTTACCCTGTCGACGGTGGTAGCCCCGTGCAGTTCCAGCTGTCGGGTCATGAGGGTGGGATGGTATCTATAACCCCCGGCGACTATCGCATAATCTGCCTTGACGGCGACCATGAAAATATATTGTATTCCGGCGAGTCCACGTTTGATGGATTTGAGATTGCAACCCACGGCGCCTCGCTGCTGCGCCATCTCAACCGTGCCAACGTAAGCGCCAATGTGCCGAGAGCCGAGGGCACCGACGACCAGGATGTGATCGATGAGCCCGACCAGGTGTATGGCGACGCGCTTGAGACAGCAGTGTCAGTACCGGTCAACGCCACTACCACCATCACGATGTATCCCGAGGAGTATGCCCACACTTACGAGGTGGAGATACGCGATGTCGAGAATCTTGACCGCGCACAGTCGCTGAGCGGGTCGCTATCAGGTATGACCGGCTCTCTGCGTGTGGCTGACCGCGCCATGACCGGAACACCTAAACTGATGCCATTTTCCCTGACTAAAGTCGACGCTACGACCCTGAAAGGCACGTTCCTTACATTCGGGCACTGTCCCGAGCCTGCCGTGCCGCATAAGGTAGTGGTCTACGCAATCATGCACGATGGCGCTCAGCGTTATCAGATTTACGGGGATGCCGACGATGTGGTGACTCCGCAGATTCATGAGGCTGCCGACCCGCACCATGTAAAGATTGTGCTGCATGGGCTGAATCTCCCGGAAGAGAGTCAGGGAGGCGGACTTATGCCGTCGGTCGACGGCTGGGGCGACAAAAATGTCGATATAGAGCTGTAAACCAAATTCTTCATTAAAAATAAACCTATTATTAATTTAGTTTCATTCTAAAGAGCTATGTTTAAAAAATTTGTCTTACCCGCAGTGGCACTTGCTGCCATTACGTCGTGTAGCAGTGACGAAGTCCTGAACACAAATTCAAATCCTGACGGACAGGATTACATCTCATTCAACACCGTCGTCGGCAACAACAGCCGCGCAGAAGTGACTAAGCTTGATAACTTGAAAGACGACAAAGGGTTCTATGTAGTTGCTTACGGTGACAATTCTCTTTATTTTCATCGCAGCGCTGCTAAATTTAATAATGAAAAGAGTGGTTGGTTCCTTGACGATAATTATTATTGGCCCAGCTATGAATTGACATTTGCTGCATGGTATCCTACTGTTCTTACTTCAAGCAATGGTACTTGGACAGTAGATGGAACAGGTCTGAATACTTCTGCTGGTGAATATGTTTCTCGTGCTACTTTCAATGATGACGGAGGGATAGCTACTCGTCACCAGATAAAGGATTATAGTCTTCCAGTGGATGTTGAAAATCAGGTTGATATTGTCGTGGCACGTGAGAAAGAACAAAGAACAACAAGCAGTACTGATGCAGTCTCTATGAAGTTCCGTCATATATTCTCTCAGATTGAAGTGAAAGCAAACTATTCAGGAGAGGGTGCTATAAAGGTTGATGTGGCAGGAGTTGCTCTTCGTTATATTCCGAATAAAGGTACATTCACTTTCCCGGCAGGAGAGACAAGTGGTACTAACGATTTGGCGACTACTGACTGGACTATAAATAAGACTGCATTTACAAATCTGGCTGAAGGAACTATTCTGTCAGATAAAGATGATGCTAATTTCACATTGAATCGCTTTGTTAATGAAATTACATCCACAGAACTTAAGAATGGCGAAACGATTTCATTAAATGCAGGAACTAAGAATTTCCTTGTTATCCCGCAGGATTTTGGCAGTTTTGTTTGGTCTGAGTCTGCTAAAAAGGATGGCGCATACCTTGCCGTAAAGGTTAAGATTTCGGCTAAACAGGCAGAAGGAGATTATAAGCAGATTTATCCTACCGATGCCACAAAAGAATATGGTTGGGCTGCAGTCGGAGTGTTCAGCAATGAGGTGTTAAAAGCATTGAAGCCTGGTACACACTATAATATCAATCTTACATTTACAGACAATAGTGCAGGTAAGGGCGACCCGGATCCCGTTGACCCGACTCCAGATAAGCCCGGTGAAGATATTCTTGGTGAGCCGATTTGGTTTACTGTAGATGTCGCTGGATGGGTTGAGAATAGTCAGGATATCAATAAGCCGACTACCACTCCCGGTGCATAATAAATACTAATCCTGTTTCCATCGTGTTTATGGTTTGAGACGATGGAGATTCCACAGGCCGGGAGCGGTTGAATGTCTGCTCCCGGTCACAAAAAGAGGGTGTTGCACGACATCCATAGATTCCACCCTGAATGTAGGGACATGCCTTTGGCATGTTGTCGATGGCATTGATGTTTACATCGCAAAGCGATGTCCCTATGTTTAGACAGGATAAAAGGGTGATGCAACTGCCTCAATTAACAAGTTAATTTATTGTTGATATATCATGTCATTATCACGTTTTTATAGTCCGTTAGCCGCAATAGCCGCCATAGTTTGTTGTGCCTCATGTAGCGACGACATCGAGCGCATTGATTTGTCGGCAACAGATGCAATCACGTTCTCCGTTTCCGATTCGCAGGAATGGCTTGAAACCGGGTCGCGTTCCGAGCTGCCATCCGTTACCGACCCTGTGATTATCCCGCTCGGCAACAATGACGGTGAACCGCTTTACGTTCATGTGGCGTTGCAGAAAACTGCCGCGACGTTTGGCGACGAGCCGAAGAGCCGTGGCGAACTGCTAACCGGCGACAATTTCGCTACGAAAGTCACCGAAATCGGACTTATCGGCTATAAATACACCGGCACGACATTCTCCTTTGACGGTGCCACGCCTGTCGCTGAGATGAACAACATAAAACTTGTCGAAAACGGCAACCATTGGGAGGCTGCCGACCAACTGCTCCGCTGGCCGGGCGGCGACGCCAAATACGCTTTCGTAGCTTATGCCCCGTATCGCGAGGGAAGTGCCGACGATGTTACTAACAACTTGACATTAACTTTTGACAACGGGACACCGCAGTTTACCTATAAGTGTGGCTCTGCAGTTGAAAATAATCCTGATTTTGTAGTGGCATACACCGATGGTATATCGACCAAAGGCAGCGCGCCGGTGGAGCTAAATTTCATCCATCCTCTCGCCTCAATGAAATTCAAGGCTTCCGACGACTTTGTCGCCTGCAAGATTTCCAAGCTCGATATTACGGGTGCTACCGCTGACGCGTCGCCCTTCCTCGCGCAAGGTACTTACCGTCTTTCTGGAGCAGCCGATGCAATCGGCGCATGGGACGCTTCGGCGGCTGATGCAGCGCGTATCGATATGGGGCTTACTATTGCTTCCGGCAGCGAGATAGACGCAAAGGGAGGCAATGACATCGGCTCTGCCACTCAGGTGTTTATGGCAATCCCCGAAGAAACCGTGGAAACAACATCGGAGACTGCTCCCAAAGCCAAGATTGACATTGCCCTCAATATTTCGGGCGTGTCGGTTGAAGCCTCCCCCGAGCTCCCTCTCTTCCGCATACCCGGCTACACCACCATCTACACCATCTCCAACAAAAACAGTGTCACCATCTCCGCCGGTACATTCGAGGTAAAAGGAAACAATGTATTTGAATATACCGGAGGCACTAATGATATCACGGTGACAAGTACCGCTAAAATCAATGATTCCGAGAATGAAGTGCCTGTCGGTTGGACTACCGCGTTTGATACCGAGGACGGGACTTGCCCGGATTGGCTGACGATGTCGGAGCCTGATGCCGAGGGTAATGTAAAAATTACAGTGGCACCTCAGGATAAGAGCACGGATGAAGCACCTCATGCAACTATACTCCGCAATACTCCCGAAGTGACCGACTATGATCTGTCGAAAGAGGGTGACGCAAGTAAACCCATCAATACTGCAAACTGCTACATTGTCAATGCTCCCGGCACATACCGCCTCCCCCTCGTCTATGGCAATGCCATAAAGAATGACCAACTTAATTCTGATTGCGGTCTTGGTGAAGATAACTTTATTCCGGCTGCAAAAAGCGCTGAAGGGGTTGTTAATCCTTGGATACCGAAAGCAGATATAAATGATGCTATAATTCTGTGGCAGGATGTGCAGACGGCGATGATTTCCAATGCCGCGATTACATCCGATAATAAGTATATGACATTCTCCGTAGACAAGAATACTATCCAGCAGGGTAATGCCGTTGTTGCTGTGCGTGATGCTTCGCAAAATATCCTTTGGAGCTGGCATATATGGGTTACTGATTTCAAGCCCGGAGACGATAATCTTATTCCGGTAAAACAGCCTAATGTCACTACGACATATAATGCTATGCCTTATACGCTCGGATATTGTGCAGGTCCGAATCCCGAATATTATCCTGCGCGTGACGTGACGATTACCTTCACTCAGGATGGCACCGGCGAACAGAAAGAATTTGTTATCCGACAGCAATATTAAGAAAAAGCTATCAATAACAACACACCCTTCTATCAGTGGGGTCGTAAAGACCCATTCCCTGCAGCGACAAATGTCAAAGATGAGGCAGACCGCTCTGGGATATATATTCAAAGAAGTGGTGATGGATATGTGAAGAACTGTATATACGCTGAAGGAATGAATTTTACAACTGCGAATAGTGTAAATTCGATGGCATTATCAATCTTGAATCCACTGACCTTCTCTACTGCGAATGATAATTTTTGGTACGGAAGTTCACAGATAGAATCTCTTTGGGGAAATGGAGGTCTCACCTCATTGCCGAAAAAGACGATATACGACCCGTCGCCAGTTGGTTATTGTGTTCCTCCAGAAAAATTCTTTTGGGAAAGTACGAGTGCTATAAATTCAAATTTATCGACAAAAGAAGCCAAAGGCTATTGGCTATATTGTAAAGAAAATGATAAAAGCGGATTGATGCTTTTCGTGCCGTCATCAGGTAGACGGAATAGTGGCAAAATAAGCGAAGTCGGTACTTATTGTATGCTTTGGACATGTAGGTCCGCGAGTAGTGGTGCCCGAAGATTCAGAATAAATGAGGGGGCAGCCGGATGCGGTGGATTGGCTACTGGTACCGGATGCGCCGTCCTCGCTGTAAAAGAACAATAATAGTAGCGAATTGAGCAAAAATAAATAGTTAGGTTTAAGCATGCTTTTTAGCATTAAATTTTCATTGGTGTGAAATAATACAGGATAACATCACTTTTCCAACTTTAATTCTAATATCATGACCCAAAAGCCAATTACCCGAGCAATCGGATAATTGGCTTTAGACTTTCCCTCGCAACGCCTCTGTGCGGGCAAGCTTCCGCTCGCCCCTACAACGGCATGTAAATCAACAGAGTGAACCGCGTAGCAGTAGGGGCGTCCGGGAGGGCGCCCGCCCACACCGTCAGAGTGCCCGGATAGGGCGTTAGGGTCTCTAAAGTCTCTAAGGACTCTAAGGACATCTGAAAACTGCCAACTCTTTCTCCGTCAGGGGATAATCCATTTGTAGCCGTCGGTTTCGCTACGCTCAACACTACGGCTAAAGATAGATGATGCCCTGCGGGCAACGCCCTCGCATCGCGGGCGCCCTCCCAGACGCCCCTACAGCTACGCGTCACTTCGGCTGAGGTGATGCGGCTGCACCATGGTACAGCCCTACCACCGGACACACCCCAAATAACTTTGTCACTTTTGACCTTCTGTCAATCTGTATCTCTGAAAACTGACATCTGACGACTGACAACTCCTTCTCTGACAACTCCTTCATCTTCTTGAGCGGAAATCGCTGTCGCGCAGCTTGGCGATTGCGCGCAGATATTTCCTGACTGATGACACCATCTCCTGTGTCTCCTGAAGCATGTTGAGATACACATACACTACCGTCATTGAAGCGGTGTCGCCTTCGCGCAACTGGTCGTGCAGGCGGTGGTAGGCATCGGAAATCGTATCCTTGATTTCATCGCAGTGACGGCGAAGCACCGGAATTGCCTCTTCCGCGCCTGTATCCATCACATCGAGTGTGTCATCAAACAGGGTGCTTACACGGGTGCGTATAAGCTCATATTCAGCTGTGTACTGCTTTGGCAGAGGCAAGAAATTATTCTCGACATGTTCTTTGCATATCTCCGCTATGCGTCGAAGGTTGTAAAGGATACTCATGCAGCTGTTGTTGCTCAGATGAAACCATGTGCTTTTCTCGATGGCGGTCTCACGGCTCACCTGACGCAGACAGAGCGTCTCCTTACGGCGTGCATTTTTCAACACGTTTTTCTGTCGGAAAAGGCTTGAATCGGCTTTTCCGAGGGCGCGGGCATTTTCATTGATGAATGCATCGGTTATGCCCCGGTAAGCCTCATTAGCGTATGTAAGAAATTTGTGTTGCTGCTCAAAGATGTAGATAAGGAGCATGTTCCATGCCTCGGTCTTGTCTTCGGTAGAGAGGATGCTGCGGAACATCGCATCGCCGTTTTCCTCCTCGCGGCGGTTGCGGAAGCGGCGGTTGCTGCGGATGATAAGTATTATTGTCACTACTCCGAGCAGGAACATCACCCAATGACCGCCAAAGTGCATTGCCGCCACGATGACACCCGCACCGATAAAGGCTACGCCGGCGGTGAGAAACCATCCGCCAATCACAGAGATTACACCTGTGATGCGGAACACTGCGCTTTCGCGGCTCCAGGCACGGTCGGCAAGCGACGTACCCATCGCCACCATGAATGTTACAAATGTGGTTGACAGTGGCAGTTTCATGGATGTACCGAGTGCTATGAGCGCTCCGGCAAGCACAAGGTTGACCGAACCGCGTATAAGGTCGAACGCCGCTCCCTGGTCCATGATGGTCTCATCGGTATTGAAACGCCTGTTGAACCACGCCCTGACCCTCGGAGGGGTGATGCGTCTTATCCATGCAATCACACTCAGCGACCATCTTACCAGGCGGCGCGCGATACGTGACGAACCAAACATCTCGTCACCTACCTGCTGGCTGCCGAGCCCTATCTCGGTCTTTGACACATTCTGGGCTTTCTTGGAGGTGGCGAGTGCCACGACCATGATAAGTCCCGCGCCGATGAGGAAGTATATCGGGGTGTTGGACGGACCGTTGAGCGACTGCATCAGATATCCGTGGGCATCGCCTCCACCGTTGGCGGCATAATCCTGATATGCCGAAAGCCCGCTCAACGGTACTCCTATGAAGTTTACAAGGTCATTGCCGGCAAAAGCTACGGCAAGAGCAAAAGTACCCATGAGTACGATTGTCTTGAGTACATTGACATTAAGTGCATGAAGCAGCTGCATCAAAAGGGTGAAGAATATCAGGCAGCTTGTCACGATGATGCCGGTGTGGGTGTCAATCCATGCTTTTACCTCCGGAGTCATG
>OJLA01002583.1_pt1 | contig 10532 bp, 7 predicted proteins | sample 1596611 | NCBI WGS metagenome assembly OJLA01 (sample SAMEA4350168, study PRJEB24818) | metagenome | biome: human; feature: gut; material: faeces | place: Denmark | collected 2013-09
AGGCGGACATCGCCCCGGACTACGAGGGCTTCGCTGTGCCGGACGTGTTCGTGGTGGGCTATGGCCTCGACTACGATGAAAAGTACCGCAACCTGCCTTACATCGGCGTGCTCAAGCCCTGCGTCTATGAAAAGTAAGAAATAAAACCAGAACTGGAGTTGATTCCTTTTGCAACCTAAAAGACCTCGTATCAATCCGCCCATCCTTGCACTGGCGCTGGCCGCTGTGCTGATGGTCTGGTCGGTGATGGGCAGCGGGTCGGGCAGCACCAGCGGCTCGACCATGAGCTACTCCACTGTCGTCCATTACTTTGAGCACAATCAGGTCACGGCCTTCACGCTGGACCGCAACACCAGCGTCATCACCCTGAACCTGAAAGAAGGCGACCTGCCCCTGCCGGACGTCTCCTCCACCCAGAGCACGGTGCAGTCTACCGGCGGTCTGCTGAGCGGGATGTTCTCCTCCTCGTCGGGGTCCACCGGCGCAGTGCAGGAGGACGACGGCACCGTCACCGTCCGCTATAAACTGCCCTATGCCTACGTTTTCATCGAGAACGTGGACAAGTATATCGAGTCCTACGACGCGGCGAACCCCGACGCGCCCATGACCTACGACTACACCTCTCTCAAGGAGACCATCCCCTGGATGGAGATCATCTTCTATCTGGGGATGCTGGGCTGCACCGGCTTTTTGCTGTTCTCGATGATGCGGGGCGGCGTCGGCGGTGGCGGCGGCATCATGAATGTCGGCAAAGCCAAGGTCAAGGACGAGCACGAGAACAAGAAGACCGCCACCTTTGCCGATGTGGCCGGTGAAGACGAAGAGAAGGAAGAGTTGAAAGAGGTCGTGGAGTTCCTCAAGAGCCCCGACAAGTTCAACTCTCTGGGCGCACGCATCCCTCACGGCGTGCTGCTCGTCGGCCCTCCGGGTACCGGCAAGACCCTGCTGGCCCGCGCCTGCGCCGGTGAGGCCGGTGTGCCGTTCTACTCCATCTCCGGCTCTGACTTCGTCGAGATGTACGTCGGCGTCGGCGCATCCCGTGTGCGCGACCTCTTCGACAAGGCAAAAAAGACCATGCCCTGCATCATCTTCATTGATGAGATCGATGCTGTGGGCCGTCAGCGCGGTGCCGGTCTGGGCGGCGGCCACGACGAGCGCGAGCAGACCCTGAACCAGCTGCTGGTCGAGATGGACGGCTTCGAGGCCAACGATGGCGTCATCGTCATGGCGGCCACCAACCGTGCCGACATCCTCGATAAGGCCCTGCTCCGCCCGGGCCGCTTCGACCGTCAGGTCTACGTCGGCCTGCCCGACGTCAAGGGCCGCGAGGAAATCCTGAAAGTCCACACCAAGAACAAGCCCCTCGCCCCGGATGTCTCCCTCAAGGTCATCGCACAGCGCACCGCAGGCTTTGCGGGCGCTGACCTCGAGAACCTCGTCAACGAGGCCGCTCTGCTGGCTGCACGCCGCAGCCGCAAGGCCATTACGATGGAGGACATCGAAGAGGCTTCCATGAAGGTCATGGCCGGCCCCGAGAAGAAGAGCCGGGTCGTCACCCCCGAAGAGAAAAAGCTCACCGCCTACCACGAGGCAGGCCACGCTGTGGCGGGCTTCTACTGCAAGCACCACCCCCGTGTGCATGAGATCACCATCATCCCCCGCGGTCAGGCCGGCGGCTACACCATGTATCTGCCCGAGAAAGACCGCAGCTACGTCACCAAGGGCGAGATGTTCGAGGACATCGTGTCCAGTCTGGGCGGCCGCGTAGCCGAGCAGCTTATCCTGGACGACATCTCCACCGGTGCGTCCAACGACCTGCAGCAGGCGACGAACATCGCCCGCCAGATGATCACCAAGTACGGCTTCTCCGAGCGCCTTGGCCCTGTGGTCTACGGCACCTCTCAGGAGGAGACCTTCCTGGGCCGCGACCTCGGTCAGGGCAAGGGCTACAGCGAGACCACCGCTGCTGAGATCGACAGCGAGATGCGGGACATCATCGACGAGGCTTACGAGACCTGCCGCCGCACCCTGACGGAGCATATCGACCAGCTCCATGCGCTGGCACAGGCCCTGATGGAGCGCGAGAAGCTGAACGAGAAGGAGTTCAACGCCGTGATGGCAGGCGAGACCCTGCCCCCGCGTGAGGACCCGGACGCAAAGCCCGCCGAGGCCGAGCCGACCGTCCAGCCTGTGGAGCAGGCTGAGGCCGCAGAACCTGCTGAGCCTGCCGAAGCTGCCGAGCCGGTGGACGCTGCCCCGCAGGCAGCCCCCGGGACGCCGGATGAGGGCGAAGCAGCCGAGTAAACCGAGAAAGGGGAGAGTCCTGTGGAGGAAAATTTTGAACCGGTCGCACGGACCCGGGCCAACTACTATACCCCGGGCAGCCCGGTGCAGTTCGTCTGCGTGGAGCTGCTCAAGGGCGAAGTCAGCGGCGAACACGCGGTCTGTCTGACCTTTAAGAACATTTCCCGCGTGACCCTGACCGCACTGGAGATCCACTTCAAGTGCAAGGGCGTGGATGGCATCATCCTCTGTGAGGATCAGTTCGAGTACCGCGATATCGAGGTCAAGCCCGGCGAGAGCTTCGGCATGGACGATGCGGTGTTCGTGACCCAGAAGGCCATCACCAGCGTGGATGTGTCCTTGAAAAACGTATACAGCGGCAAAAAGGTGGTGCATCTGGACGCCATCAAGCGGGTCCGGCTGCCCGCCCCGCGCCGCCTGAGTCCCGAACTGCAGAAGGCGCTGGAAGCCCGGATGAACCGGCAGGGCATGAAGTATATGCCGCAGGTCTTCGAGAACGGCTGGTACTGCGCCTGTGGCTCCTTCCACCCGAAGGAGGAGGACACCGTTTACTGCAGCGAGTGCGGCTGCGACCGCATCCTGCTGCAGAACGCGCTGAACACCCTGCTGCAGCCGGAAAAGAAGGAACCCGCCCCGGCGGCTGAACCGGTGTGCCCGGCCCAGAGCGAAGCGGACGAGCGCACCCGTGTCATCGGGGCAGCCCCGGTGCCGCCCGCCGCGCCCGTGCGGCCCGCTGCCCCCGTGCAGGACGAGCCGACCCGCGTGGTCAGCAGCTTCAAGGCCGAGCCGGAAGCGGAGGCTACCCGTGTGATGCTCACCCCGAAGCTGGAAAAGCCCGCCTCCTTTGAGCCGGTGTTGGATCGCGCAGCCGACGACGAGGGCACCCGCGTCATCCCCTCCACCCGGAAGGAGCCGGTGCGTCCCGCCGAACCGGAGGACTACGAGGAGGATGAACCCAACGACGCCCGCGACAGCGTGGCCGAAACGCTCATCCGCTGGGTCCCGCCGCTGACGGCCATCGTCTGCGCCGCCATCGCATTGTGGGGCTTTGTGTACTATCAGTTTATGATGTAAGGGAAGCCCGCTAAAGAGCATCTGCAACATGTAAGTGCAGATGCTTTTTTGATAAAGGAGTAAAAAGAATGCCAGACGAAACCTTACAGGCGGCTTTTGAGATCAAAACGACCTGCGATGAGATCAGCCGCAAGCTGCTGCGCTGGCACTGGGAGAAAAAGCCCGGTGCCCACAGCCTGAATGCGCTGCTGGAGCATATCGCCCAGCGCCAGCAGGAGAGCCCGGAATATTACGAGCGGATGCCGGACCTTTCGGGCAAAACAAGCTGGTCCCAGCTGGACACGACCCTCTGTATGCGGGTGCTGCTGGACCCGGAAAAGGACGCCGCCCGCCCGCTGGACCTGCTGGGCAGCACCGAGCACCCCGGCGCGGCCCGCCGCGCGTGCAACGCCGTGCGCACGGCCCGCAACGAGGCCGCACACGCCTCGGACCGCACCGCCGGGACACAGGCGGCCATCCTCTTCAACGAGGCCGTGGAGGCGTTGGAAGAGGGCTACGCGGGCACAGCTCTGCGCACCACGGAGCTGGAGCAGTATTACCGGATGGCCGAAGACTTTCTGGACCGCTGCGGCGCGAAAAAGCCCCTTGCAAGCGCGGCACCGGAAGAGCGGAAGGCTGCCCCGCGCAGCGCGAGACCCCGCAGCGAGGGGCAGCGCAAAGCTTCTGGTTCCGGCAGCACGAGCCGGAGCCGCAGCGCTTCGAATGGACGGCGGAACACCGGCGGCGCGGGCCGCAAGGACGCCAACAGCCGCCGCAAGGGGAGCGGAAAGCGCACAAAAAAGCCCCGCACCAATTACGCGGTGCTGGGCTTGCTGGCGGTGCTGCTGGCCGTGGGGCTGCTGCTGCGCTGGTTTGGGATGAAAGGCTGAGGAAAAACAATGAAGCAAAAACTGATTTTTCTGGATATTGACGGCACGTTGCTGCCGCCGGGCGAAATGATCGTCCCGGAAAGCGCGGTGGACGCCATCCATCGCGCCCGCGCCAACGGCCACAAGGTCTTCCTCTGCACCGGGCGGAACCTGCGGATGACCCAGCCGCTCTTCCATTACGGTTTCGATGGCTTTGTCTGCTCAGCGGGCGGCTATGTGGGCTGCGATGGGAAGATCTTGGTGGATATCCCCATGGAGCCGGAACAGGTCAGCGGCTTGCGAGCCGCGCTGGAACGCGCCGGGGCCGAATGTACGCTGGAAGTGCGGGACGAGACCTACGGCGGCATCAAGATGATCGAGCGGTTCGCCAACCTCTTCCCCAAAACGCCGGGCAAGGTCAACAGTGAGGCCGAGCGCTGGCGCAAAATGATGGAGTTCGGCATGACCATCTGCCCCATCGAGAAGTATCACGGCGAACCGGTGTATAAGATCGTCTTCATTGCGCCGAACGAGGAGTGCCTTACTGAGGTCAAGCGGCAGTACGAGAGCCAGTTCGTCTTCTGTGAATCCCGCCTCGGCGACGAGGGCGGCGGCATCGTGAACGGCGAGCTCATCAACCGCAAGTTCGATAAGGGCACCGGCATCAAGGCCATCTGCGGCTTCCTCGGCTGTTCGCTGGCCGACACCATCGGCTTCGGCGACAGCGACAACGACCTGCAGATGACCGACGTTGTGGGCATCAGCGTCTGCATGGCCAACGGCTCAGACCACCTGAAACAGTGCTGCGACCGCATCTGCCCCGCCGTCTCCGAGGACGGTGTCGCCAAGGAATTCGCGGAGCTGGGGTTGATCTGAAGAACAAGAACCGAGAAACAAAAAATGGAGTGATTCCGGCAGGAATCACTCCATTTTTGTCGTTCGATGGGTTAGTAGTGCAGCCCGTCCGCGGTCAAACCTTCCAGCACGGGCAGCATGGCGGCGGCCTCGGCCTTAGCGGCGGGAAGGTCCATATCGCGGTAGTTGCCGCACTCCACCTCGCTGGCACCGGGGACGGCGCCCTCAAAGGCGGCCATGAAGCGGAAGGATTCCACGGTCAGCGCCAGCGCCTCGGCGGGGGTCAGGCCCCGCGTCAGCAGGTAGAAGCCGGTGCGGCAGCCCATAGGGCCGACGTAGATGACGCCGTCCTTGTAGGCGCTGTTCCGCGCGTAGGTGGCGAACAGGTGCTCCAGCGTGTGCGCGGCACCGGTGGAGAGGTAATCGCCGTGGTTCGGCTTCTTCATCCGAATGTCCCAAGTCAGCACGTCACCGTCCTGACGGCTCAGGTACATGCCGCGGTCGAGGTTGGTGTGGTCTACGCAAAAGCTTGCGATCCGTTCCATCTCGCTCACCTCTTACGCCTGAAGGCGCTGGACGCTGCCGTGTGCGCAGTCCACCGCGATGTCCAGACCGTCGCGGATGTGGCTGCAAGCGCCGACGGCACCCACGATGGTGGGCTTGAGCAGGGCCTTGCCGGCAATGGCGGCGTGGCTGTTCAGGCCGGCTTCCTCGACCACCAGAGCGGCGGCGTCGCGGACATAGCTCAGCATCTCGTTGGAGGTGGAGGGCACCACCAGCACCATGCCGGGCTTGAACTTTGCGCGGATCTCCTCGAGGGTGTGGCAGACACAGGCCTTGCCGGTGGCGTTGGCCAGAGCAGCGCCATCGGGGCCGATGCCGACGCCGGTGGACAGGCAGTTGCCGATCATGTGGATCTTGATCATGTTGGTGGTGCCGGAGACGCCCACGGGGACGCCTGCGGTCACGACAGCCAGCTCACCGTCGTGCAGGTAGCCGTGCTCTTTGGCCAGAGTGGTGGACTTCTCGATGAGCTCATCGGTGCTGGTGGCGAGGTCCATCATGAGCGGGGTGATGCCCCAGGAGATGGACAGCTGGCGCTGGACCTGCTCGTCCATGACGCAGGCGATGATGGGCTGAGAGGGGCGGTACTTGCTCAGCAGGCGGGCAGTGTTGCCGGACTCGGACACGGTGACGATGGCAGAAGCGTTGACGTCCTTTGCGGTCAGGCAGGCAGCGTGTGCGGTAGCGTCGCTGACGCTGATCTGGCCGGCGGCGTCGGTCAGGCGGTTGTCGCGGTAGTGGACCTCGTTCTCGGTGCGCTCGGCGATGGCGGACATGGTCTTCAGGGCCTCCACCGGGTATGCGCCCGCAGCGGTCTCGCCGGAGAGCATGATGGCAGAGGTGCCGTCATAGATGGCGTTGGCCACGTCGGAGATCTCGGCGCGGGTGGGGCGGGGGTTGACCATCATGCTGTCCAGCATCTGCGTGGCGGTCACGATGGGCTTGCCGAAGGAGAAGGAGCGGTCGATGATGCTCTTCTGGATGCCGGGCAGCTCGGTGAAGTCGATCTCGACGCCCAGATCGCCGCGGGCCACCATGACGGCGTCGGCGGCAGCGAGGATGCTGTCGATGTTGTTGACACCCTCGCGGTTCTCGATCTTGGCGATGATGCGGATGTTGGAGTCGTACTCGTTCAGCAGATTGCGGATGTCGTAGACGTCCTGTGCGGTGCGCACGAAGGAAGCAGCGATGAAGTCAAAGCCGTTCTGGATGCCGAAGATGATGTCCTCGCGATCCTTCTGGCTCAGGTACGGCATGGACAGGTGGACGCCGGGGACATTGACGCCCTTCTTGGTCTTGATCTTGCCGTTGTTCAGCACGGTGCAGGTGATGTCGGTGTCGGTGACCTTCTCGATGCGCAGCATGATCAGGCCGTCGTCCAGCATGATGGTGCCGCCCTCGTGGACATCCTGCGGCAGGTCCTTATAGGTAATGGAGCAGATCTCCTTGGTGCCCTCCACCTCGCGGGTGGTCAGGGTAAAGGTCTGGCCGGCTTCCAGCATCTCGACGCCGTTCTTGAACTCCTTCAGGCGGATCTCCGGGCCCTTGGTGTCCAGCAGGGCGGCGACGGGCTTGCCCAGCTCCTCGCGCAGAGCCTTCAGCTTGGCCAGACGGCCGCCGTGCTCCTCGTAAGAGCCGTGGGAAAAGTTAAAACGGGCCACGTTCATGCCGTTGGCGATCAGGTCGCGCAGGACGTCGCCTTTGTCGGTGGAAGGGCCAAGGGTGCAGATGATCTTCGTTTTTCTCATTTCAGTACCTCCAACTTTCTCAATACTACTCTCTATCTTAACGCAGCAGCCCAAACGGCTGCATTTGGCAAAGGGCGGGATCCCCGGCCTTTTGCCGCGGCGAAAGACGCCTTGGTGGCTTTGGTTCAAAATCGCACCACTTTATATTATAAACGGTTGGATACAATAGGGCAAGAGGAAGATTGCAAAGATTTGGTTAAAATTTCGTAAGGTGTTGCAGCGCGGGGAAAGCCCTTGCATCCGGGGGAAGATTTGCTTATAATGGAGCCAGAAATAAGTCTCACTTTCCCGTGGGACACCGACAAAGACGAAATGGAGAACCATCTATGGAAAAACGTGTCTTTCTGATCGTTCTGGACAGCTTTGGCATCGGCGCAGAGCCGGACGCCCCCGCCTTTGGCGATGCGGGCACCAACACCCTCGGCGCAATCGCGAAGCACCCGAATTTCAACTGCCCCAACCTGCAAAAGCTGGGCCTGTTCAACATCGACGGCGTGACGGCGGGGGAGAAGTCCGACGCTCCGGTGGGTGCCTTTGCCCGGCTGCAGGAGCAGAGCATGGGCAAGGATACCACCATCGGCCATTGGGAGATCGCCGGTGTCGTCAGCCCGAAACCGCTGCCCACCTTCCCCAACGGCTTCCCGGAGGAGCTGATCCATGCGTTCGAGGAAAAGACCGGCCACAAGGTGCTCTGCAACAAGCCCTATTCCGGCACGCAGGTGCTCAAGGACTACGGTGAACAGGCGATGCAGGAAAACGCCCTCATCGTCTACACCAGCGCCGACAGCGTTTTCCAAGTGGCGGCCAACGAGGAGCTGGTGCCGGTACACGAGCTGTACCGCTACTGCGAGATCGCCCGCGAGATGCTGAAAGGCGAGTACGGCGTGGGCCGCGTCATTGCCCGGCCCTTCCTCGGCCGCACGGCGGATACCTTCTACCGCACCACCAACCGCCACGACCTGAGCCTGAAGCCGCCCCGCGCCACCATGCTGGATCTGCTGAAGAACGCCGGCAAGGACGTCATCGCCGTGGGCAAGATCTTCGATATCTTTGATGGCGAGGGCGTGACCGAGAAGATCAAGACCACCGGCAACACCAACGGCATTGCCTTCACCAAGGCCCTGCAGACCCGCGACTTTGAGGGCCTGGCCTTTGTGAACCTGGTGGACTTTGACATGCTGTACGGCCACCGCCGCGACGTGGCAGGCTATGCTGCCGCCGCCACCGAGTTCGACCGCTTCCTGGCCGACTTCATCCCCGGCATGCGGGAGGGCGACCTGCTGATGGTCACCGCCGACCACGGCTGCGACCCCTCTTACACCAAAACCACCGACCACACCCGCGAGTATGTGCCGTACCTCATCTGCGGCAAGGGCGTCAAGCCCGGCGTGGATCTGGGCACCAAGCTCTGCTTTGGCACCATCGCCCACACCATCTGCGATTACCTCGGTGTGGACGCTTCCAGCCTGGACGGCCAGAGCGTGCTGCCGGAGATTTTGAAGTAAGCTGATTCGAGAAAAGCAAGACCCCCGTTCCGATGGAACGGGGGTCTTGTGATATCCGGGTTTATGCAGCGTCGCTGGCAGCGTTGGGATCCGTGGCCTCCGAAGAGCTGGAGGAGCCAAACAGAGCATCCAGCACCGTGGAAGCGGCCTGATGCAGGGAGGAGGCCGCCTGCTCCAGCTGTTCCTGACTGGGCATGGAGATGGCGGGGCTTTCGCCGCCCGTCTCGCCGCCCTGCGCAGGCTGGGCCTCGGATTCTGCCGGTGCTTCCGTGGAAGCGCTCTGCTCACCATCCGCCGGGGTCTCCGGGGTGGTTTCCCCATCGGCGGGAGTCTCTTCCGGGACACTCTCGGCGGGTTCTTCGACGATCACGCTGTCCGGGGTCTCCTCCGGCACGGAGACAGCCGCGTTGGGGTCTGTCGTCGGGGTATAGACGTCGGTCTTCTCCGGGGTCTGGCTGGTGCTGGTCAGCTTGTCTTCCCCGCCCAGCACAGCCGCGATCAGGGCTTTTGCCTCGTTGACGGAGTTTTCATCCGGTTTCATGACATAGAGGCTCTGGCCCTTGGCGGAGTAGCACTTGGTGCTCTTGGCACTGGTACCGGTCACGCTGTAGCTCTGGATATCCCAGCTGGACAGGTCGCTCAGCTGCATCCGGACCAGGGCCGAGATCTGCTCCTGGGACAGGCTGGTCACAAAGCAGTCCGCCATTGCATCCATCAGCTTGGAAAAGCTCATGAGCAGGGCCGGGGACTTGAGTTTTTCCACCATGGCGTCAATGACTTTCATCTGGTTGATGCCGCGCTGGATATCACCGTTCTTAAAGGCGTGGCGCTCCCGGGCAAAGGCCAGGGCAGATTTGCCGTCCAGATGGTTCCAGCCCTCGGCAAAGGTGGTGGGGTCATAGTAGCCGGGGCTGCCCACCGAGGTGAACGCCTGGTCGGAGTAGACATCCACGCCGCCGATCGCGTCGATGATGCGGATGAAGCCTGCAAAGTTGATGCGGATGTAGTGTTCCACATTCACACCGTAGAGGTTGCCCAGCGTCGCCATGCTGGTCTCCACGCCGTACAGGCCGGCATGGGTCAGCTTATCCTTGCTGTCGGTGCCCGCCAGGTCCACATAGTAGTCACGCGGGGTGTTGATGAGGGCCGCCTGCTTGGTCTCCGGGTTGACCACCGCCAGAATGTTCACGTCGCTGCGGGCATTTTCGGTCAGCTCACCGCGGTTGTCCACGCCGCTGAGGTAGACCACGAAAGACTCTTTGGTGATCTTGTTGGCCTCTGCGCCGGTGAGCAGGCCGGAGGTGACATTGTTCAGGGTCGTGAGGCCCTGCTGTGCCCAGACGCAGCCCACAGCCAGCGCGGCGCAGAGCATGACGGACAGAACCCGTGCTACGACCGCACCGGTGCGGGAAGCAAGGCACTTGCGCACCAGCAGCCAGAGCAGCACCAGCAGCGCCGTGATGATGACGAGATAGAGCACCGGCAGCATCTGGGTGCGCCAGAGCTGCACCAGCGCGGCAAGACTCAGGACGGCCTGCAATCCCAGCAAGACCATTCCTCCTTTCGGGAGCTTATCGGCAGAAGGAGCGGCCTCACTGGGGTGCAGCGGCCCCCACTGTATAACTGTCTCTGAG
>OJLA01002585.1_pt1 | contig 10528 bp, 8 predicted proteins | sample 1596611 | NCBI WGS metagenome assembly OJLA01 (sample SAMEA4350168, study PRJEB24818) | metagenome | biome: human; feature: gut; material: faeces | place: Denmark | collected 2013-09
GGTGATGGCGAGTGGATGCGCACTTGGGAGAGCGACTGCGACAGCGCAGGGGTGAACCTCGTTTGCGAGAGCGTGATCTGCACGGAGACTCCCGACGACGCGGCGCTGGAAGCCTGCCGCGCCTTGGGCAAGGCGTTGGTGGAGTGAGAAATGATGCACGCCGCTGACGATTGCTTCAGCGGCAGCTTGCGCGGTTTGCATTTGCCAAACAGCCTATCCGAAAAGGCAGGGACACCTCTTGCGATGTTCCTGCCTTGCGCTGTATAGCGAGTATTGAAAAAGAATATGCTCAAGCATCCAAGACAGGTGAACAGAGAGGCACTGTGTTGAGTAGACGTAAAGCCGAATAAGAAACCGTGTTTGAATTGATTGAATCTTTCGCTGAAAGTACTGAGGGCTTCCCTCTCGGCACACGGATGACATTGGGCAAACGGAAAATTCGCAGGAAAAGCAGGGATGCCTGGTATTCTACATTGAAATCCCTGCGCGTTTATGGCATAATGTTGCCTGTGAGTGCTGTGCCGTCGGATTTGAGGCAAACTGCGTACAGGCAGCCTGCCTTTTCTTTCATCCGTCGGTTAGAGCGGGCTAACCAGCGTGCAGAACTGGAACTGGAAAGGTGGAATGGACCAATTTGCATAAAAGTGTCTAATCATGTGTCGGAGGAGGTGACCTGGTATGCAAGAAGCACAATATGATTTTCTTCATGGGCAAACGGATCGCAGCGACTTTTTCTCCCCCGCAATGCAGCAGCTTTGCGGTATTATGAAAGACAAGAAGGTTGCTTTGCCAAGCGATATTGGAGAAGGATATTTCCGCTATATTTCACCGTGCCCCAATATAGAGATGTATATCTGCGATGTAATGTTTTACAGGGACACAGTATTGCGGGAGCAAGTGTATAAGGATTCTTTTTCCGTCATTTTCTCTCTTTCCGACGCATTGGAGTGGAAGTCTTCGGGCAGAAACCAAAAAACGTTGTTGGAAAAGGGAGATTGCTGCGTATACGGCAGCGGTCTGTTTGATGCGGAAAATATCTATGAGGCAGGACAGAGATATATAGGCGTCGGGCTGAACCTGCATCCCTGTCGGTTTCGGTCTGTGATGGATGGCTTGCAGAAGAAAAAGGCTTGCACCGCCTTTAACGGGGGGGAAAACCCGCCAAAACATAGAATCACCGCTACTATAGAAGCTACAATACGCCAGATATTGCAGTGTAACTACAATGACTGTGCAAAGTCATTGTATCAAGAAGGAAAGATACTGGAACTTGTTGCAGCCTTTGCGAACGAGATGATGGATCAGAATTCTGTTGCTGTGAAGGGTGAATTGAGCCGGGCGGATAGCGAGACGTTACTTCGGGTCAGGCGACAGATAGATGAGGGATTTCTGGAACCCGTGACCATCGCGGAGCTCTCCAAACAGCACTTTATGTGTGAATCCAAACTCCGTGAGATATTTCGAAAGCACTATGGAATCACCATATATCAATATATGTTAAATCGCCGCATGGAGCACGCCTGCGAACTGTTGTCTGCGCCCGACGCTCGGGTGAAAGACATAGCAGGGTTGGTGGGGTACAGCAACATCAGCCATTTCAGCGACGCCTTCCGAAAAAAGTTTGGATGCACTCCGAGCGAATATAAGCGGGGCTTACCATTCTGAAACATAAAAGCAAAGACACAGGTGCGTTCCTTTGTGGTTACTTGGATGGAAATTACAAAGATTGCATCTTCCCTTGAAAAACCAGAATGGTAGGCAGCACATTTCGAGGAAGAGCTTGTCCAGTGGAGGCTATATCATTTGAGATGTGAGCTGCTCAGCAGCGGCATACACATCGATGTTAGTGCTGGGCGGAATTAACCATTCGCGCGGGGCTGTAAAACGAGCCTACGCATAAGTAAAACTTTGACCGCTGAAAAAGCAGAGCGGCGGGACAGATAAAGGCTGTCCCGCCGCTCGTGTTTTAAGGGCATATTGGCTTGATGAACCGGAAGTTACAGCGCCGCCTTTTTCCATTTTCTGATCTTAGTTCTAAAAGTTCCGAAAGGAGCAACAGTATTAACGTGAATGAACCTGTAAACTTCCCATACAGCTGCTTTTGTAGCATCATCAGCCCATTTTCTCATATGCGGCTTAAATAATTCATCCGCACTGAGCGAATCAATCATTGCGCAGATAGACTTGACATTTTCGTTCAGTTCGGCTTTCAACTCTTGAAGAGACAAATGAGCGTAGGTATCCGTGAACCACTGATACAGCTCTCCAAGTTGGTTCCATTTGAATTCGTCCGACGGCGTCTTTACTTGAAGCCCCTTCCTTTCATCTTCCTCCCATTTAAGAACCAATGTTGTCCAACCCACCTGATAGGCAAGGTTTTCTGCTGGGGTCCGGTCAACCTCATCAACCCTTTTATCTTTTAAGGCTTCTGGTATGCAATCAAACTCCGAAATATATTTATCAAATGTTTTATTGATTTCAGCTTTGAGTTCTTCTTTACTTTTGTATACTCGCAAAAAAACACCTCCATAAATTCCAGCTTGTCCATTGAGCGACCATTCTGATTATAGCATAGCTTTATGAATTATTCTATTACTGCACTGAGCATCATGGCGCTTTAGGGGAAAGACATGGCGTTTTCGGGGGGATTTTTCCTTTCGCCGACTGTATAATGGTAGGCGGATAGAAAAGGTTAACCCCACACGGTTAAAAGACTCAGCTGTTCTGTTATTTCGCTATGCGCGCCCGTTGGTTAGCTTGCTCTAACTAAAGATTTATTACTCAGGAGGTCATCAGAATGAAAAAATCCGCAATGCTCATGTTGTGCCTTGTGCTTGTGTTTGCTCTTGCAGCCTGTGCTGGAACGGATACCACGCAGCAGGGATCAGCCTCGGATACCGTCACGGTAACGGATATGAAGGGCGAGGTTGCCATCCCGGCAAATCCACAGCGCATCGTTGATGTAGCTGGCTTGACAGAGGAACTTCTTATTCTGGATATGAAGGTAATTGCCTCGGCTAATACCAGCATGTTCGATGGGGTGTCTGTCCCCAAACATCTAACAACGCTTTTTGCCGAAAGAGGTATTGAGGTTGTCGGCAATTACTCCGGGGCTTCTTCTACCGGAGACCTGAACCTCGAAAAGATCGCGGAGTTAAAGCCCGATCTGATCATTATGAATATTCGCCACGAGAAGGTTTATGAACAACTCGCGGCTATTGCTCCCACGGTCATGATCGACGATGACATAAGCTATGTTAACTGGCGTGGAAGATTTAAGCAGCTGGGACAGTGGTTTGATAAAGAAGCAGCCGTAGAAAAATGGCTTGCTGACTACGACGCCAAAGCTGCGGAGCTTGCGGCAAGAATCAGGGATATGATTGGGGACGAAACCTTTGCTGTATTGGAGGCCAATTCCGTTCATTTTGGTTCCTACTACATCTATCGCAGCGGCGGGCCGGGTGAGCTTGTCTACGATGAGCTGAAACTCACACCATCAGTCGGCGTACCGGAGAATGTCTGGGGTGAAGTGGTCGATGCGGAATACTTTTCCCTGGTCGATGCAGATCACATCTTCTTCTTTAGCGACGACGGCAAAGCTGGAGACACGGGGAACCTTGCCGTGTGGAAGAATATGAAAGCTGTCAAAGCCGGCAACGTTTACTTTGGTATCAATGAGGAGCAGTATAATATGGCTTTTACGGCGATGGGAAAGGCACTCTATTTGGAAAAACTCGCAAACGCGATTCTGAACCATGGGGACGTTGAGTAAGGGAACAGGTGCGGTTGCGGGAATATCGCAGAGACAAGGGAGATACAAACGCTCCGCGCCGGCTTTTCTGATTATTCTTGCCGCATTGGTGCTGCTGCTTGGATTCTCAATGGTTCTCTCCGTCTGCATCGGCATTGCCGGCGGTAGCTTCAAGGTCTTTGCGGAAACGGTTATGTCCCCCGCTAAGGCTTCTGGTGTTGGAATGATTATGTTGGAAATGCGTACGCCCAGGGCGCTGGCTGCCGGGCTGACAGGAATGGCCTTCGCTCTCTCCGGCGCTGTGATGCAGGGAATTACCAGAAACCCCCTGTCGGACGCCGGTCTTCTGGGGATCAATGCGGGAGCCGGTTTCTTTGTTGCACTGTCCGCAATTCTGTTTCCAGCCGCACCAGACATCGTGAAAACATGCGCCGCCTTTGCCGGAGCCGCTCTTGCGGTATTCATGGTCTACGGTTTCGGTGCCGGCAAACATAGATCCGAATCTTTCCGGTTCATTCTGGCAGGCGCTGCTGTATCAGCCCTGCTTACCGCGTTGAGTCAGGCGGTTTCTCTGGCGTTTGGGATCGTGAAAGCCCTTTCTTTCTGGAGCGCGGGAAGTTTGTCCGGTGTGACATGGCAAAGCTTGAAATTGCTATCCCCGGTGATCCTCTCAGCCAGTGCGCTTGGTTTGCCTTTATCGAGCCGGCTATCAGCGCTGGCACTGGGAGAAGATAGCGCCGCCAGCTTGGGCGTAAATGTCCGCACGGTCAGGCTTTTCGGTATGCTTGTGGTGTTGCTGCTTGCGGGAGCCAGTGTATCTCTTGTGGGAGGCATCGCATTTATCGGTCTTATCGTGCCGCATATATCCCGACTTCTTGTGGGAGGTGATTACCGCAGGCTGGTTCCCGTGTCTGCGCTCATGGGCGGCGTTGTGCTGGTGCTGTCGGATATTGCGGCACGCATGATAAACGCCCCTTTTGATACGCCTGTCGGCGCACTGGTATCCATCCTCGGCGTGCCCGTCTTTTTTGCGCTTACTTTTAGGAAGGAGGGCATGGTCTTATGAAAAAGAAAACCAGGCAGCTCCTTATCCTCAACGGTCTTCTTATCCTGATTGTGGCTGCGGCTATCTTATCCGTTAACAGTGGTTACGCAAGAATTCCCTTCTCGGCTGCGGTTCGCAGCATATTACAACCACATACGGATGGAGCCTCCGTAGTCGTAGCGCAGTTTCGCGTTCCGAGAATCGTCCTCGCCGTTCTATGTGGGATGGGTCTGGCGCTTGCCGGATGCGTTATGCAGACTGTCACGGGGAATCCGCTGGCCGATCCGGGGATATTGGGCATAAACGCAGGGGCGGGATTTGCCGTTATGCTGTTCCTGACATTTTTCCCTGCGCTGCATATACGTACCATGGCATACCAGCCGATATTTGCCATAGCGGGTGGGCTTTGCACAACGGGACTGCTGTATCTTTTTGCAAAGAGGAACGGAAAACTCCTCCCGATATATTTTCTGTTGGGCGGCATCGGTCTTGCGTCCCTATTTTCTTCTTTTATGCTGATCATGGCCGCGAACATGGACAACAGCAGCTATCAGCTCGTGGCAAGATGGCTGGCAGGAAATATTTGGGGAACGAGCTGGCATCAGGTTCTTGCCCTGTTGCCCTATATGCTCATACTGGTTCCTTTTCTTCTTACAAAGACGAACATACTGGATATTCTGCTCTTAGGAGAGAATACTGCCATTTCTCTGGGGATAGCCGTAGAGAGGGAGTTGAGACTGCTCCTGATTGCATCGGTGGCTCTTACCTCTGCCTGCGTTGCCGTCAGCGGAGGGATCGGTTTTGTGGGACTGGTAGCGCCGCATATGGCACGAAGGCTGATCGGAGGCAGACACCACGCCCTTATGCCTGCCTCCATGCTGCTGGGGGCGCTGCTGTTGCTTTTGGCAGACACGCTGGGACGGTCTGCCTTTCAGCCGAGGGAGATCCCGGTTGGTATCGTGATCTCCGTGCTTTCGGCTCCGTATTTTCTGTTCCTGCTCCGCAGGTATTTTTAAGGGAGGATGTCTATGCTTTCACATATGCAGGCAAAGGGTTTGTCTGCCGGATATAACGGGGAGGCTGTCTTCAGGGGGCTTGACTTAAAAATCCCTGAAGGCAGCATAACCACCTTGATAGGCTCCAACGGCTCTGGAAAATCCACCATACTGAAGACACTGTGCCGGATCATTTCCCCGGATTCCGGTGCAGTATACCTTGATGGCGAAGCGATCCACGAAATGCCGACAAAGCGTGTTGCCCAGAGACTTGCGCTGCTGCCGCAGGGAGCGCAAGCCCCTGCCGGCATCACAGTCGGCGACCTTGTGGAATACGGGCGTTTTCCTTACAGGTCGGCGCTAAGCGGTCTCGGCGAAAAGGATCGGGAGATCATTCAGTGGGCTCTTGCCAGTACAGGCATGAGTTCCCTTGAACACAGAGAAATGGAAAGGCTTTCGGGAGGTCAACAACAGCGGGCATGGATCGCCATGGCGTTGGCGCAGAAAACCGGATTGCTGTTTCTGGATGAACCCACGACCTATTTGGACATCTCGCACCAACTGGATATATTGTACCTTCTGCGCCGCCTCAACCGGGAAAATGGTGTTACCATCGTAATGGTTCTTCATGATTTAAATCATGCCATCATGTTTTCCGACTATTTGGTGGCGATCAAAGACGGGATGCTGCACAGCGCAGGTACGCCGCAAGAGGTTATTACCCAGCAGGCGTTGCGGGAAATCTTTGATGTAGAAGCGGAGGTCATTACACATCCGGTATTAAATGTTCCGGTATGCCTCCCCTTCAGGATAACGGAACAGAACAAAAAAACAGGAGGTTCGAACACATGAAAAAAGGGGTGCAATCAGTGCTGTTCTCCGTGCTGGTGGGTGCGCTGCTGCTGTGCGCAGGATGCGGCAAATCGGGAGACATCTACACGGCGGGCGTTTATACGGCTTCCGCTGAAGGTTATTCCGGTCCGGTTACCGTAGAGGTAGAGTTTGACGGGAGCAGCATATTGTCTGTACATGTCCTATCTCACAGCGAAACAGTAAATATCTCAGACCGCGCAATAGATGAGATCCCTTCCCGGATCGTGGAGGCGCAGACCTGGGATGTGGATGCCGTTTCATCTGCAACATTTACCAGCGATGCCATTCGTGAAGCGGTCAGAGATTGCCTCGCGCAGGCGGCACTCCGATGAACCATTTGCGTTGCAAAGGGTATTTTGCGGTGATAGAATGGGTGAGATGAAGGGCAAGTCAAAAAATCAGCCATAGCTGCTGTTTTAAGTGCTTTTCCAGCGAAGTGCCGCAGGCATTTCGCTGGAGATTCCATATATGGCTGTATGAACTCCCTTCCATGCGCAAAACAATATCGCGAACCCTCCAGGCAAGGGTATATGTGTTTAGTATAAAATGTGTCACTCCCATTGACAAGCCCACTATGCTCGGTTATAATATACCAGTAGTATATACCGGCGGTATATCAGGAGGCGTAGGACATGGAACGAACGGAAACCCAGAGGAGGATCCTCGAAGTTGGGAAAAAAGAATTTCTGGAAAAAGGTTTTAAGGACGCGTCTCTGAACCAAATTGTCGCGGAGGCAGGCTTCACGAAGGGTGCCTTCTACGGCTACTACCCGGATAAGACCGCGCTGTTTGAAGACCTTGTGGGCGAGACCGCAAGCGAGCTGCTCACCCGCTTCAAGGCGGCACAGGATGATTATTTTGACCTTGTCCCGGAGGGGAGAGCAAAAGACAGTCTGGCGCTTTCCACCCAGCACCTGCACGAGCTTGTCGCGTTCATGTACGACCATTTCGACGAATTCAAGCTGATCCTCTGCCGGGCGGAGGGAACGGGCTACGCGGATTTCATCGAGGTGCTGGTGGAGCTGGAGGTCGATCGATCCGAAGAATACTACGCCCTCCTCAGAAAAAACGGTATGCTCTCCGGGAGCATGACTCGTCAGCTTCATCACATGATCACAAGGGCCTACTTTACGGCGGTGTGTGAAACCATCGTCCACGATATGCCGAGAGAGGAAGCCATGAAATACGTCGATGAACTGGCTATCTTTTTCCACTCCGGCTGGAGCGGACTTTTAAGGCTCGAATGAGCCTTAAAAAAATAGCTGTCGGTTAGTTGCCTCTAACCGATGCGGCGCATCCTCCAACAAATCCATACATTTTAAGAAAGGAACACGGAATATGAGCAAACAGAAAAAAGCAAAGCAGCCGCCGGTGCTGGGCAGGCTGCTGGAATACGCCGGAGGGCATAAGTGGCTGTCCATCTTGGGCTGCGGGCTGTCCGGCGTTTCGGCGGCGGCCGGCATTTTCCCGTTCGTCTTTGTCTGGTACGCGGCCAGAGGCATTTTAACGCCGGGAGGCGGCGTTCCGGCAGGGCTTGCCCGCTACGGCTGGTATGCGCTGGCGGCGGCGCTTCTGAGCGCGGCGATCTATTTCGCCGGGCTCATGTGCACGCACCTTGCGGCCTTCCGGGTGGCGACGAATATGCGAAAGGCGGCGGCCGCCCATCTCATTGACCTGCCGCTGGGGTACTTTAACGCCAACCTCACGGGGCGGCTGCGCAAGCAGATCGACGACAACGCGGCGCTGACAGAAACGCTCCTTGCCCACACCATCCCCGACGCGGTGGGCGGGATCGTAACGCCGATACTGGCGGTGGGGCTGCTCTTCGTCTTTGACTGGCGCATGGGGCTTGCCTGCCTGATCCCCATGGTCATCGCGCTTGTCTGCCTGATGACCATGATGACGGGCACCAGCATGAAGTTCTTTGAGGAATACCAGCGCGCCGGAGAGCGCATTTCCGCCGAGGCCACGGAGTATGTCCGGGGCATCCCGGTGGTGAAGGTGTTCCAGCAGACGGTTTACTCCTTCAAGAGCTTTCATGCCGCCATCCTCAGCTACCGCGACCTTGCCAGCGGCTACGCCATGATGTGCCGTATGCCCTACACGCTGCTTACGGTGGTGCTGAACGCCATGTTCCTGTTTCTCATGCCCTTGGGAATGGTTCTCATCGGCGGCGCGGCAGACGGCTGGGCAGTGCTGGCCGATCTGGTGTTTTACATCTTCTTCGCGCCCCAGCTTGCCTTTATGATGGAGCGGCTGATGTACGCGGTCAACGCACAGATGGAGGCCGCCGAGGCAGTGAACAAGCTGGAGGCGATACTCCGGGAGTCGCCCCTTCCCGAGCCTGCGGCGGACAGCGTAAGCAAGCCCGCGGACAGCGGCATTTCCTTTGAAAACGTCACCTTTTCCTATGACGGCGCGGACAGGCCGGCGCTGACAAATGTGAGCTTCCATCTGCCGCAGGGGGAGGCGTGGGCGTTGGTGGGCCCCTCCGGCGGCGGCAAAACCACCATCGCCCGGCTGATCCCGCGCTTTTTCGATGTGCAGGCAGGGGCGGTGCTCCTGGGCGGACGGGATGTGCGCAGCATCCCCACCGCGGAGCTGATGGAGCAGATCTCCTTCGTCTTTCAGGAGGTGCGCCTGTTTAAGAAAAGCATCCGCGACAACATCCGCGCCGCTCGGCCGGACGCCACCGAGGCGGAGATATTACACGCGGCGCAGCTGGCCCAGTGCGGCGATATTCTGGAAAAGACGCCGGGCGGGCTGGACGCCGTGATCGGCGCCAAGGGCGTGTACCTCTCCGGCGGCGAGATGCAGCGCATCGCGCTGGCGAGGGCGATCTTAAAGGACGCGCCCATCGTGGTGCTGGATGAGGCCAGCTCCTTTGCAGACCCCGAGAACGAGGCGAAGATACAAAAGGCCTTCGAGGCGCTGATGAAGGGCAAGACCGTGCTGATGATCGCCCACCGCCTGTCCACGGTGCGGAACATGGATCGCATCCTCGTCATCCGGGACGGCGAGATCGCCGAGGAAGGAAAGCACGACGAGCTTCTTGAAAAGGGCGGCGTATACGCCGCTATGTGGGAGGAATACCAAAAGGCCGCGCAGTGGAAGGTAGGAGGTGCCGCATGATCGAACGCATCCGCAAAAAATACGCCATGACGGAGAAGGGCGCAAAAGACTATGTGGCCGCCGTGTTCTGGTCCGTACTGGTCAACATCAGCAAAATGCTGCCGGTGGGCGTGCTGGCCACGGCACTCTCCGGCATCGTAGAGGCGCTGACAAACGGCACCGACCCAAGGGCGGGGCTTACGCGCTTTCTGGTCGCGGGCGTCCTTGCCCTCGCCGCGCTCTTTGTGACCTTCCTGATCCAGTACAAAGCCCTATATGAAGCCACCTACCGGGAGAGTGCCAACCGCCGCATCCGGCTGGCGGAGGTGCTGCGCCAGCTTCCGCTGTCCTTCTTCGGAAAACGTGACCTGACTGACCTGACCACCACCATCATGGGGGATACGGAGACGCTGGAAAAGGCATTCTCCCACTTTTACCCCACCATGCACGGCGCGCTCATCTCCACGGCGCTGATTTCCGCAGGCATGCTGCTTTACGACTGGCGGATGGCGCTGGCTCTTTTGTGGGTGGTGCCCGCGTCGCTGCTGATGGTCTATCTCTCCCGGCGCATGGAAAAGCGGCATATAAAGAAGGGTCTCGTCACCCGCCGCGCGGCCACCGACGCCATGCAGGAGGTGCTGGAGTGCGCGCCGGAGATCAAGGCGTGCAACCAGAAGGCGCGGTATATCGCCGACCTGAACCGCAGGCTGGACGAGGCGGAGCGGGACACCATCCGGGGCGAGCTGTTTACGG
>OJLA01002587.1_pt1 | contig 10524 bp, 9 predicted proteins | sample 1596611 | NCBI WGS metagenome assembly OJLA01 (sample SAMEA4350168, study PRJEB24818) | metagenome | biome: human; feature: gut; material: faeces | place: Denmark | collected 2013-09
CTATTGATGGTGCGGGCAGATTAAAAAGATTTTTTCACATTACAATTCCTCAGGCAAAAGGGATGATTATTGTAAATATGGTAATTACCATTATCGGCTCTTTTAAGGTTTTTGATGAAATTTATGTAATGACCAGCGGCGGCCCCGGAGTGGCAAGCCAGGTTTTGGGAAGCTATCTTTATAAAACTGCATTTTCTACAGATGAGATGGGATATGCGTCTGCTATCGCGACTTTGGTATTTATCATTACATTTCTGTTATCTATAATGCAGTTGAAACTATCTAACATTGACACGGAATAGGGGGCTGCTATGAAAAAGATAAAAAAGAATTCCGAGAAAGTAGCCTTCAGTATTGTAATGATCATATTGCTGCTGATCGCGGCGATTGAACTGGTTCCCTTTTTGTGGATGTTCATGAGCGGATTTAAGTCAAACTCAGAACTTTTGCTGGATCCGTTCGCTTTTCCGGAAACGTGGCTGGTGAACAATTACCAGAGGGCCTGGGTTAACGGGATCGGAAAGTATCTGCTGAACAGTATTTGGGTAACTGGGGTTTCAACGGTTTTGACTCTGGTATTCAGTATTTTAGCAGCTTACCCCATAGCAAGGATTAAATTTAAGTATTCAAAAGCGGCTCTTATCTTTGTGATGAGCGGTTTGATGCTGGCGCCTATGGTTGCAATGATTCCGCTTTATAAGATTTTGATCGGAACCCATCTTTACGATACGTATTGGGCTATGATCATCCCTTATGTGGCATTTCGTCTGCCTTTTACGATCTTTCTTATCTGGTCGTTTTTTATCGGAATACCAAAGGATATAGAAGAATCGGCTATTATTGACGGGTGCTCTCCAGCAGGGGTATTGTGGAGGATTTTCGTACCGCTGTCAAAGCCTATTATATCAGCGGCCGGAATGCTGGCGGTAAGGACTTTTTGGAATGAATTAATGTTCGCCCTTTGTTTTACTCAAAATGCGAAATTAAAGACAGTGCCGGTAGGACTTTTATCTTTGAAAAGTTCCATGGAGACGGAGTGGCCGGTTTTAATCGCCGGATTGGCATTGTCCTGTGTGCCTGTTGTTATCGTATATCTTCTGTTCCAGAAACAATTAATAAGAGATATGACATCAGGCGGCGTAAAAGGATAGACAGGAAGATTGGAGGATAAGGAAAATGACTATTCAAGAGATTGTGACACGGATCAGAAAGGATTACCCGGATATAAACAGCGTGTTTTTTGTAGGATGCGGTGCTTCTCAGTCCGACTTGTATCCCGCGAAATATTTTCTTGCAAGAAATGCAAAAAGACTTAGAACGGAATTAATTGTAGCAAATGAATTCAATTATGATCCTCCGGTGACCGCGGGAAAGGAGAGTATCGTTATCACCTGTTCATTGGGAGGGGCGACTCCTGAAACCGTAGAGGCGGCAAAGAAGGCCAGGAAGATGGGGGCGCCTGTAATATGTCTTTCTAATGATGCGGATTCCCCGTTGGTTAAGAATTCTGATTATGCTATTGTCCATGGATTTTACGAAAGTTACTCTGCTAAGATGGAAAAACTAACTAAATGCCTGGAACTGGCAGCAGAGATATTAAACCAGTATGAAGGCTATGAGGATTATGGGGATATGATGGAAGGAACGAAAAAAATATACGGCCTCATTGAGGATTCGATTCCGTATGCAAAACCTCTTGCCAAGAAATTTGCCGAGGAACATAAAGACGAGAAGATTATTTATATTATGAGTTCGGGTCCTACTCAGCAGATAGCATACAGTTTTTCCAGCTTCTTCTTAATGGAGATGCAATGGCTCAGTTCGGCATCATTTAATGCCGGTGAATATTTCCATGGGCCGTTTGAGATGACGGATAAAGATGTTCCCTTTATGCTCTTTATGAATGACGGAAATACAAGGCCTATGGACACCCGGGCACTGGCGTTTTTAAAACGTATGGGGGCCAAGGTAACGGTTGTGGATGCGAAAGATTATGGTCTGGCAAATGTGATTCCGGCCAAGGTAAAAGATTATTTCAACCCTATTTTGATTGATGGTATCTTAAGGGTATATGCGGAAGCAATTGCAGAAGCAAGAAAACATCCCCTGACCCAAAGAAGATATATGTGGAAATTAGAGTATTAATATTTTAGAAGAGGCAGTCGCAAGAAATTTGTGACTGCCCCTTATGATATATTGATGGTTAATTAGAAAATATCTAGCGATATTTTCTATAATATGGTATTGTATAAGAGTAGAACATGAGGAGGAATATCATGAGAGAAAGTTTAGAGGTTAATTCCCAATCTCCTCTTTACTCACAATTAGCGGATGCGATTCTTAATGCAATTAAAGCTGGTGAATTTAAAAGTGGAGATAAAATTCCTTCAGAAGAAGAACTGAGGAAAATGTATGGGTTAAGCAGGGTGACAGTAAGAACGGCGATCGACAGCCTGGTAGAAAAGAATATTCTTATAAAAAAACAGGGAAAGGGTACGTTTGTCACAGTACCTGCTTTAGAAAGCAATGCGCAGGAACTCCTGGGATTTACAGATATATTTTCAAAACATGGGTATGATCTAAAAAAAGAGATACTCTCTGTTATGGTTATTCCGGCGCCTGTTTCCTGTGTCCAGGATTTTAAAATACAGCCTAATGACAATGTAATAGAAGTAAGAAGAATTTTGCTGATAAAAGAAATTCGGACAATTTTGGAGACGATATATTTTCCTGTAAGTTTCAGTTTTATTCTTCAGGAAGATCTGACCCAGTCTCTGTACGGTATCCTGCATAAACATGGTATTTATCCTACTATGGCTAAGAAAAAGATCGATATCTGTTATGCAACAGCGGAGGAGGCAAAACTGTTGGATATAAAGCCCCAAAAGGCTCTGTTCTTGTGTACCGATTTTGTCAATGACCAGGAAGGTAACTGCATACATAAGAGCCGTCAGCTTATTCGAAGTGATATCTATAAATTGACAGTATATTCAACCAATGTGGATTTGGAAATGCGTAGCTGAAAACATGGTAACAAAAAATAAGAGCAGGTTATATGGCCAATGTCATTAAGTTAAGGTGGATGTAAACTAAAAAAATTTAAAAAAGAGGTTGAAGATTTTTCCTTCATCCTCTTTTCTGCTTTTTGAGACAACACAAATAGACAGACTTTCATCTGCCAAAAAAGGTATTCATTTATACCGTTTTATGCTACTCTATAGAGGGAAGCCATGATAAATTTTGGGCGTAAGGTTACGTTCCTTATGCCTGCCGGGTCTGACGGGCACAAGATTTTTTGCAACGATGGCTTCTAAACAGGGTGATGTTGTTTTATCTTGATAGAACAATCTACACATATGTACCGCTATGGAAAAATTGGCTTTATAAGTATTATTTTCTTTGCTTCTTTTTAATGGCTACGTGCGAGGTAATCATTTCTGCAAAGTTATACATTATCAGTCATGCATAGATTTCCTGATAGATACACATCACCTTTTTTAATGGAAATCCAATAAGCCTATCGTATATTTCAAATCTCTAAAAGATGTTTCTATTCCCCAACGGGCTGCATATAGTGTTTTTAGCTTGTCTGGTGTGTACTCGGATGAATTCAGATTTGTTAGTACAGTCTCATATAAGTCATCCGATATCTTAAACCTAACGATTCTAAAATGAAGCTCGTAAAAGTGTATTGGATCATGCTTCCTTAGTTTGGTATCCAGAAAATCAAACGGAGTGCTATGCGGAATAAACTTATAATGGTTCTTTTCTTTTAGGTAGAGTTCTTTCATTTCGTTTGTCTGCTTTCTGGATAGTTTTAAAGAAATATCAACATCAAACTCATTGCTGTCCGGAAGTGATAATCCATTTTTTATTCCATTCACACCATCCTTAATGCGTATAAGAAATGAGTGCGTTCATGCAGAACATGGACACGGACACAAGCGAACCTGCCCTTACCCCTGACGGTAATCTGACTCTGGTTGACGATGTTGGTTCACCTACGAAAAGTGGAAAGCAATTCATTACTGCCGTTACCAAAAGCGGAAACTACTTCTATATCATCATTGACCGTGATGATAAGGGCGAGGAAACCGTGCATTTTTTGAATCAGGTGGATGAAGCCGACCTGCTAAAGCTGATGGACGAGGAGGAAGTTGCAGAGGTCACTAAGCCGGTTGAAGAAACAAAGCCAGAAGTGGTTGAAACGGTTCCTGAAATTACAGAACCGACACCGGAGGAAAAGCCGAAATCCACGAATATGCTCCCAGCACTTCTTACTCTGATTGTGCTTGCCTGTGGTGGTGGATTCTTCGTATTTAAGAAAGTCCAGGAAAAGAAGAAGGCACAGGAAGCGGCAAAGCCTGACCCAGATGCTGATTATGTGGACGATGACGAGGACTATGGGTACGATCCGGAGTTTGAGGACGACGATGAAGATAGCTCCGTCGATGAAGATGATAATGAACCTGTGTAAACAGGATAGGCTTGATGCCTGGGGCAGCCTTCGGGTTGCCTTTACATAGTTTCCGCTTTCAAAAAATAAAAAAATTTGCGTTTTTGAAAGTGACATCTTGCATATACTATTAGCAGACAGTATAATAAGTACAGCGAAGCGGTTTCGAGAAATGAAAAAACTTCAATTTTTGAAAGCGGGTGACTATATGAAAACAATCACGAGAGCAAAATATCTCGATAGAATCATTGAACTGAATGGTACTCCTGACATCAAGATCATCACGGGCATTCGTCGATCCGGTAAGTCCAAGCTGATGCAGGCGTATATTGCGTATTTGAAAAGCAATTTTGAGAACATCAATATTATCTTCATCGACTTCATGGATTTGGCGTATGAAGAAATCAAGGAATACCATGCCTTACACGCCTATGTGGAAGAACATTATCAGGAAGGCAAAACGAACTACCTGTTTGTAGACGAGGTTCAGATGTGTCCCAAGTTTGAGCTGGCAATCAACAGCTTGTACTCTAAGGGAAAATACGACATCTATGTAACAGGCTCTAATGCTTTCCTGTTGAGTGCAGATCTGGCAACTCTGTTTACCGGACGCTATATTGAAATTCATGTGTTTCCTTTCAGCTTCCAAGAATATTGCCAATATTATGATGATATTAGCGACAAAGATAAGCTCTTTGATGAGTACGCTATCAAGGGCGGTTTAGCAGGTTCCTATGCTTATAGAACCGAAAAAGACAGAACAAACTATATCAAAGAGGTCTACGAAACGATTGTTACAAGGGATTTGGTACAGAAATATACTCTCCCGGACACTTTGGTTTTACAACGTCTGAGCGAGTTCCTTATGGATAATATCAGCAACCTGACTTCTCCGAATAAGGTCAGTCAGCTACTGACAGCAAATGAGACTCCAACCAATCATGTAACCGTCGGCAAGTACATTAAGTATTTGTGCAATGCTTTTGTATTTTATGATATTAAGAGATACGACATCCGAGGTAAGAAATACCTTGAAAGCTCTGAAAAGTTCTATTTGTGTGACAGCGGTATTCGATATGCAATACTGGGAAGCAGAAATATGGATTATGGCAGAGTATATGAAAACATCGTTTGCATCGAGCTTCTTCGCCGTGGATATGATGTTTATGTCGGCAAGCTCTATCAAAAGGAAATCGACTTTGTTGCTCAGAGAGGCAGCGAGAAGTTTTATATTCAGGTCAGCGACAACATTTCCGGGCAGGAAACATTTGAGAGAGAATGCTCTCCTCTGCTTCAGATTCGAGATGCTTATCCGAAAATGATTATTGCCAGAACCAAACATCCAAAATACAGTTATGAAGGAATAGAAGTTCATGATATAGCCGATTGGTCGCTACGAGAATAAACAAGGCGAAATATCTCTGTCATTCTCTATTGCAAGATCCACGCAAAGACAAGCCCTCAGTCAAGGGGAACGGATCACGGGATATGCGGCGTCTGTTCCGAGCTGTCCGCACCGCAGGCGTGTGTGAAAAGAGCAGCTACCACAAAAATAAGCTTTTTCGCTTACTTGTGGTAGCTGCCTCACTTTTTGTTCGGTCTTATCTTAATGACTTAATGACATTGGGCTTGGCTGGAGGTTTTGATTCAGGCTTCGGGAAGGTCCCGTCCGTATTTTTGCAGAAGCTGGATAAAGCGTTCCGCGGGCTGCGACAGCGTATGGGCCTTCTGGCAGACCCAGCCGATGGTGATGGGATCGTCAAAGCCCTTGATGGGACGCTTGATCACCCCCTGCGCCCCGTTGCTTTCGGAGATGAAGCCGGTGCCCAGATCATAGCCCTGACACTTCTGCATGACCATCAGGCTTTGATAGAGTCCGTTGACAATGGTGACCTTCTGGGGATAAAAGTCCGGCACCAGCATCTCCTCCTGCAAAACAGAGGGCGCGTCGGAGTCCAGCTCGTACATGATGCAGGGATACGGGTGCAGTTCCTCGATCGTCAGGACCTCCTTGGAGGCCAAAGGATGGGACTTATGGATAAACACATAGGGCTTGCTGTCAAAAAGCGGGTGAAATTCCAGGTTGTTGTCGCCAAAGACACGGTTCATGTGCTTTCGGCTGCGGCTGCTGATGAACAATACGCCCAGCTCCGTGGTTTTGTCCACGACCTGCTGGATGACCTCCGGGCCCTGCCCTACCAGAAATTTATAGGTATAGGATTCCTTTTGATAGGTATTCTGATAGGCCATCATTGCATCGATGGCGAAGCAGTAATGCTGACTGCTGACGCTGAGGGTCTCGTGGGTCTTGCTCAGATCCTGTGAAAAGTGCTGGGAAATATGCTCGGCATCCGTCAAAAGCCGCTCTCCCATGTTCAGAAGCTCCCGGCCCTCGGCGGTCAGGGTGATCCCGGCGGCAGAGCGGACAAAAATCGTGATCCCCAGCTCCTCCTCCAATGCGCAGACCGTTTTGCTGATGCCGGGCTGGGAGACATACAGGGCCTGAGCGGCTTTGCTGAAGGAGCCGCATTTTGCCACCGTGGAAATATACTTCAACTGGAGCAGTGTCATACCAAGTGCCGCCTTTCCTCATTTTTCGATGGATCTCTCGTATTATAGCACAAGAAATTCAAAATGCGCAACTAAAATCATACCAAAAAGGTTTACTTTGATAAAAACAAACATTTTCGCGGCACAAAACGGCATTTTTTTGAAAAATACACGATTATGGGACGATATACACAAAAGTAATTGCGGTTTATAACATTGGTTTATTGGACAAATCCGACCTTTGCAACTATCATAATAAACAGCAAGCGGTTCTCAGTTTTTCAGTGTGCAAAATAGAGAAATAGGGAGGAACTTACTTTATGCAAGAGAAAAAAATCAAATTTACCGACGTATTGTTCGTTGGTCTGGCGTTCTTCGCCTCCTACTTCGGCGCGGGCAACCTGATCTTCCCGCCGATGCTGGGCCTGCAAAGCGGCAGCAACTGGCTCAGCGGCATGATCGGTATGCTGGCCTCCGGTGTGGGTCTGCCCATTCTGGCCATCATCGTGCTGGGTATGTGCGGCTCTGTCCAGAAAATCTCCGACCATGTGAACAAGAAGTTCTACACCGTCATGATCGGCGCCATCATGATCCTCTGCTGCTGCGTGTCCATCCCCAGAACCGCAGCCGTCGGCATTGAGATGGGCCTTCAGGGCATCTGGCCCGGCGCGCCCTATCTGGTTTTCGTCATTCTCTACTTCGTGATCGCGTTCCTGTTCGCCAAGGACCGCGGCACCGCACTGGATAAGGTCGGCAAGATCCTGACCCCCATTATGACCATCATCCTGTTCATTCTGGTAGTCAAGGGCGCTGTCAGCCCCATCGGTACCCCCGGCGCCGCCTCCGTGGATAACGCCTTTGTCAACAGCTTCCTGGGCGGTTACAGCACCGGCGACGTTCTGGTGTCCTTCCTGGCTGCCGGCGTGTTCTTTGACAGCATCAAGCGCAAGGGCTACGAGGGTGAAGCCTTCCGCAAGGCCCATGTCCGGGCCTGCCTGATCGCCGCCGTCTGCCTGGCTATTGTCTATGGCGGCCTGCTGTATATGGGCGCCTGCGTCAGCACCGAGTACACGCCCGACAGCATCAGCAACGCCAACCTCCTGCTGTCGATCATCCGCTCCAGCGGCGGCCAGATCGCGATTTACGGCCTGTGCCTGTCCGTGGTGCTGGCCTGCCTCACCACCGCCATCAGCCAGATCACCGCAGTGGCAGACTTCTATGAGACCGCCACCCACGGCAAGCTGTCCTACAAGGTTCTGGTCATGATCGTCCCCATCGTTACCACCATCGTCGCCAGCTTCGGTCTGGATACCATCGTGAGCCTGACCTCCCCCTGGTTCTCCTTCTTCTATCCCATCACGCTGGTGATGACCATTCTGGGCATCTTCGAGAAGAAGATCCCCAATGACGGCGCGTTCAAGGGCGCTGTGTACTTCACGGTGATCTACGCCGTTCTGGATCTGCCCCACGAGTACGGCTTCGGCTTCCTGGACCCCGTTCTGAATCACATCCCCCTCTATGGTCTGGGCTTCGGTTGGATCGTTCCCGCCATCGTGGGCTTCATCGTGGGTCTCATTGCCTGGAAGGGCAAGGGCCGCACGGAGACCTGAGCAAACTGCTTCTGAGCTTTATACCGTATTGGAATGGAACGCGCAAAGCGCGTAAGGAGGAATTTCTATGTCCATTGAAAAAGGCGACGCGACCAAATATGTCCATACCGGCAACGGTGAACTGTGCTATGAGCTGAACAAGGCTCTGACTGTGCCGGAGACCTTCCCCATCTACCTGTCCTCTGCCTACATCTTCGACTCCATTGATCCCATCGACAAGATCTGCGACGAGGGCGCTCCCGGCTATGCTTACTTCCGTCTGGGCAATCCCAACGCCGACGCCACCTCTCAGATCCTGGCCGCCGGTGACGGGGCCGAAAAGGGTCTGGTATTCTCCTCCGGCATGGCGGCCATTACGACCTCCATTCTGGCAACGGTGAAACCCGGCGATCACATCGTGGCCTCCCCCATCATCTACGGCGAGGCGTTCTACTACCTGAAGTATGAGCTGAAGCGCTGGGGCGTGGAGACCACCTTCATCGACTTCAACACGCAGGATGTGGCGGACTATATCCGTCCCAACACCAAGCTGGTATACGGCGAGACCATTGCCAACCCCCTGATGAGCGTACCGGACATCCAGCATCTGGCGGACGTGGCTCACGCCAACGGCGCCAAGCTGTTTATCGACAACACCTTTGCCACTTCGATCATTGCCAAGCCCATCAAGTACGGCGCGGATCTGGTGCTTTACAGCGCCACCAAGTATCTGGGCGGTCACGATGATCTGGTAGGCGGCGCAGTGGTCGGCTCCGAGGAGATCATCAAGTCTCTGAGCTTCTACCTGGGTCTCTACGGCGCGAATCTGGGCGCCACAGAATCCTGGCTGCTGGCCCGGAGCCTGCGGACGCTGCCCCTGCGGGTAAAGAAGATGGCTGAAAACGGTTTGGCGCTGGCCAAATTCTTCGAGAGCCATCCCAAGGTGGAAAAGGTCTACTACCCCGGTCTGGAGTCCTCCCCCAGCAAGGCGCTGGCCGACAAGCAGTTCGAAGGCAACGGCTACGGCGGTATGCTCTGCGTAAACTTCAAGGGCGGTCAGAAGGAGATCGACAAGCTCATCAGCAACTTGCAGCTGGTACGCTTCGTACCCACTCTGGCCGGCGTCGGCACTACGCTGACCTATCCGCCCAGAGCGTCTCACCGGGATCTCAGCCCCGACGAGCTGGCGGCCATCGGCATCACCATGGGCCAGATCCGGCTTTCTTCCGGTCTGGAGGATACCGACGATCTGCTGAACGACTTCGATCAGGCATTGGCAAAGATGTGATTCTGCGAAAACTGCACCGTAATATTTCAAAAGAGGGACCGTTTCAGAGCGGTCCCTCTTTTACACGTCGTCAGATCGGATATTTGGCGACAGCATGAAATTCATGGTGCCGATACATGGAAATCAGCAGCGGTAAACGCCGCAAAATATGCTGTAATTTCCAATAATAAGTGACATGGTAAACTGCTTTACACAGACTGAAATCAGCGGAGGTGTGATGCAATGACCTTTTGGGAGCGCGCATGCATGGAAAAACCTTTATTACGGCAATGTCCCGGTGGGAACTGTCCAGACACCGTCCGGCGCGGGGGTCTCGACCCATAGGGTCTTGCCCCCCAGTTTGATCTGAACAGAGCCGCGCTCCATCAGCCGTTTTCTGGCAACGCCGTTTGACGGGAGGCCGTTCCGTCGCTGATACTGCGTGGTGGAAACCAGACTGCGGATGGTTCGGGGAGACAGTTCCGGCAACGGGACCGGCTGCCAGAGAAACCTCGAGAACTGCGTCCGATACGTGTAAAGCATGTATCCTTCACTGGTAAGCAGGCGGTGCATTTATGCAGCGTGACGCTGACCTTCCCCATCTGTTCGCTTCGCAGCTTTGTGACGCGCTTTCTCTGCGGAGAGCGATTTGCGGGAGCGGC
>OJLA01002594.1_pt1 | contig 10510 bp, 8 predicted proteins | sample 1596611 | NCBI WGS metagenome assembly OJLA01 (sample SAMEA4350168, study PRJEB24818) | metagenome | biome: human; feature: gut; material: faeces | place: Denmark | collected 2013-09
TTCATGCGGTCGTAGTCATACTCCACGGCCTTGTACTGCCCATGCCACAGGCCGAAGAACACCGAGAACTCGCCGCCCAGTTCAATGAGCAAATTCTCATCATTGTGCGGGTTCTTGACCACAAAAGCCACATCCCCGTTTTCCATGTAGTCGAAGTCCGGCTCCTCATTCGTGTGCACGGTCACATGCTGGCTGCTCAGCGCCGCAAGCAGGTCCTCCTGCACGGCACTGGTATCCGGGATCTCATCATAATTGATATTTGCGTTCATGGGATGCTCCTTTTCTCTGTACTATTTGTGTTGTTATTTTTCACCAGACCGCACAGGTCTTCTTATTTTCCTTCATATTGCCGGATCATTTTTATACGCTGTGTAACAGAATACATAAAACGGTTCACCCTATTTCACATTGGATCAACGCTTTTTGACTCTAACCATCGAACACACAACCTCGATATGCTCACTGTGGGGGAACATATCCACCGGCGTGTTGCTCTCCACTTTGTATCCCTTCCGGGTCAGCAGCTCAAGATCCCGGGCCAGTGTGACCGGGTTGCAGCTGACGTACACCACACGCTTCGGGGCCATGCGGGCCACGCTTTCGATAAACTGCGGCGTAGAGCCCTCCCGCGGCGGGTCCATAAAGATCACGTCTGCGCGTTCACCAGCCGCAGCGGCTTCGCCGATCCACCGGGTGGCATCTGCGGCAAAGAAGCGGGCGTTCTTCACGCCATTGTGCTTTGCATTACCTATGGCATCGTGCACCGCTTCGCGGTTCACCTACACGCCCACTACCTGCTTTGCATGGTCGGCGGCGGTCAGGCCGATGGTTCCGATGCCGCAGTAGGCATCCAGCACCACTTCTTTGCCGGTGAGATGCGCCGCGTCCACCGCAAGGCCGTACAGCACTTCGGTCTGGGTATGATTGATCTGATAAAAGCTGCGTGGGCTGATGGCATAGGTCTTGCCGCAGAGGGTATCCAGAATGAAGCCCTTGCCGTACAGCACCTTTTCCATATCGCCCAGCACCACGCTGGTTTTGCGGTCGTTCACGTTCTGGACGATGGTGGTGATGGTCACGCCCTGCTTTCCGGCTTCGGTCAGCAGGGCTTTGACAAAGTTCTTGGCACCCGGCAGCACCGGCTGAGCCGTCACCAGCACCACCATCACCTGCCCGGTCATGACGCCCCGCCGCAGCAGGCAGTGACGCAGAAGGCCGGTGCCCTTATCCTCATTGAAAGGCTGGTAATGGCAGGCGCCCGCCGCTGCGCGCACAGCCAGCATGGTCTTGTCCAGCACTTCGTCCTGCAAAAGGCAGCTTTCCACCGGCAGCACCTTGTGGCTGTTTGCCGCGTAGATGCCGGAGGTAAGTTTTCCACCCCAGCCGGTGGTAAAGGTGGAGATCACCTTGTTCCGATAGTGGTACGGCGTTTCCATGCCCCGGATGTGCTCCACCGGGCCGAATTTGCCCAGCAGCTTTTTCACGGTCTCTTCTTTCTGCTTCAGCTGTGCGGCGTAGTCCATGCCCAGCATCGGGCAGCCGCCGCAGTTTTTGGCACGCAGTTTGCAATCCATCTTCCGCTCTCCTTTTTACCCATAAGGGTCATACAGATCATATTCTTCCGCTTCCAGATGCTTTTCCTCCAGCACCTTCATGGCCTGTTCCAGCTCGCTCTGGCCGCAGCCGCTCTCGCTGACCAGCGCGCACACCGCCGCCGCAAGGTCGCCGCCAAAGAGGGTGTCCAGCCGTTCGCGCATACTCCACACGTTGTAGGCGCGCTGGGTGATGGCCGGAGTGTAGGTGTTGCGGTTGCCATCCTTGCCGCTTTTCACCCAGCCTTTCTCCTCCAGCCGGTAAAGAAAGTTGAGCACGGTCGCCGGTGCCCAGCCCTTTGCGCGCAGCTTTGCGTCGATATCCCGCCGGGTGACGGGCGCACGGCAGGCCCACACGGCAAGCATGACCTGCTCCTCTGCCGCCGAAAGCGGCTTTACACTGTCCGGGATGCCATACATCCTGCTGTTCTCCCTCCTTTCCGCATCTTTTTTACTTTTACATTTGTCTTTGTTTCTTCATTATACCTGTTTTCCCGTAAAAGTGCAAGAGCCGGAAATGCCGATGGAATCAGGCTTTTCCGGCTATATTTTACACTTGTCTTTGTTTTTGTTTTTCTGTTAAGGACATTTGTGTGCTTTGTGCCTGCGCAGGGGCTTTTGCGCCGTATCTTTGTGCAAAGATGCTCTTGTTTTCGCCCCCGCAAAACCGGTATACTACGGCTACAGCAATCAACAGAACGCACCGCAGAAAACCGCGGTGCTGTGCGATACAGGAAAGGGAGAGTTCATTATGGCACGAGTTTACAACTTCAGCGCAGGCCCCAGCATGCTGCCCGAGAAGGTACTCAAGCAGGCACAGGCAGAGCTGCTCGAGTACGGCGACAGCGGTCAGAGCGTGATGGAGATGAGCCACCGCAGCAAGTGGTTCGATGCCATCATCAAGGACACCGAGGCCACCCTGCGCCGGGTAATGAACATTCCCGACAACTACAAGGTCGGTTTCTTTCAGGGCGGTGCGACCCAGCAATTTGCCATGGTCCCGCTGAATTTCATGACCACCGGCAAAGCAGATTACCTTGTCACCGGCAATTTCTCGAACCTTGCCGCCAAGGAAGCCGCCAAGTTCGGTGAGGTGAACATCGTTGCTTCCAGCAAGGACAAGAACTTCACCTACATCCCGGACGTGAACGCCATCAACTATGATAAGGATGCCAGCTACATCCACATCTGCCAGAACAACACCATCTTCGGCACCCAGTTCGTGGAGGTGCCGCAGGTGGAGGGTGTGCCTCTGGTGGCAGACATGAGTTCCATGATCCTCTCCAAGCCGGTGGACGTGACCAAGTACGGCTGCATCTACTTCGGCGTGCAGAAGAATGTGGCCCCCGCCGGTATGGCCATTGCCATCGTCCGCGATGACCTGCTGGGCCATGCCGCCGACAATGTGCCCACCATGATGAACTACACCACCCTGCTGGGCAAGGACAGCATGTACAACACACCCCCCTGCTGGTGCATCTATATGACCGGTCTGGTGCTCAAGTATCTGGAAAACGACATCGGCGGTCTTGCCAACATGCAGAAGATCAACGAAGCCAAGGCCAAGGTGCTGTACGACTATCTGGACGGTCAGGACTTCTTCACGAATCCTGTGGAGCATCGCTACCGCAGCACCATGAACGTCACCTTCACCAGCCCCAATGCAGATCTGGACAAGAAGTTCTGCGCCGAAGCTGCAGAAGCAGGCTTCGTGAACCTGAAAGGCCATCGTCTGGTGGGCGGCATGCGCGCTTCCATCTACAACGCCATGCCTGCCGAGGGTGTGGATAAGCTGGTGGACTTCATGGAGAAGTTCCGCAAGGAGAACGCATAAAACCCTCTCAGCCTCACTTCGTTCGGCAGCTCCCCCGAGGGGGGAGCTTTTTATCAGAAGGACATCTTGATCGAACCCGCTTTCTAAGCTCGCCCTTCGGGAGAGCTGGCACGGCGCAAGCCGTGACTGAGAGGGTTCCTGTATAATAGAAGGGAAATCTGGACTATGTACACCATCAAAACTTTGAACGCCATCAGCCCGGTGGGTCTGGCAAAGCTGAACAACAAGCAGTTTGACGTGGCTGTAGACACCGATACCCCGGACGGCATCCTCGTCCGCAGCGCCGACATGCTGAATACCGCCTTCAACGACAATCTGCTGGCCATCGCCCGCGCCGGTGCCGGGGTGAACAACATCCCGCTGGACCGCTGCAGTGAGCAGGGCATCGTGGTGTTCAACACCCCCGGTGCCAACGCCAACGCTGTAGCCGAGCTGGTGATCGGTATGCTGATCGCCGGCAGCCGCAATGTGGCTGCTGCTGCCCAGTGGTGTCAGGGCCTGACCGGCGACCCCGCCATGGCAAAGACCGTGGAAAAGGGCAAGAAGCAGTTCGTGGGCAACGAGATCAAGGGCAAGACGCTGGGCGTCATCGGTCTGGGTGCCATCGGCTCCCGCGTGGCCAACTGCGCCATCGAGCTGGGCATGGAAGTGTACGGCTACGACCCCTACATCTCCATTGAGGCAGCCTGGAACCTGAGCAGCCAGGTACACCACTGTGTGAACCTGAACGACATGCTGCCCCTGTGCGACTACATCACCATCCATGTGCCCTATCTGCCCACCACCAAGGACACCATCAATGCCCAGACCCTGGCCCTGTGCAAGGACGGGGTCAAGATCCTGAACTATGCCCGCGGTGAGCTGGTGAACACTGCCGCCCTGCTGGAGGCCATGGATACCGGCAAGGTGTCCGGCTACATGACCGACTTCCCGTCGGAAGCCATCCTGGGCAAGCCCGGCATCGTGTGCACCCCTCACCTGGGCGCTTCCACCCCGGAAGCCGAGGACAACTGCGCCGTGATGGCCGCGCAGGAGATCAGTGACTACCTGAAAAACGGCAACATCACCCACTCGGTGAACATGCCGGAGGTGCACCAGCCCCGTGCCGGCGGCAAGCGCATCTGCATCATCCACAAAAACGAGCCCGGCATGATCAGCCAGATCACCGCCCTGACCACCGAGGCCGGCCTGAACATCGAAAACATGGTGAACAAGAGCAAAAAGAATATGGCCTACACCATGCTGGACGCCACCGGTGCCGTGGATGCCCGCCTGAGCGAAAAGCTGAGCGCAATCCCCGCCGTGATCCGGGTCCGGATCCTGTAAATCCTCCCCTGCCAAAGGAGCCGCCGTGCAGCTGCACGGCGGCTCCTTTTTTCACAGCATGATGCCGTCTACCTGGGGATGCTCCGGGAAGGAACGGCTGTATTTCCGCTTGGCGATCTCGATAAAAGACTGCACCTCCAGCCGGGGCGTGTGGCGCATGGCAGCGATTTCCACCGTCACCGGGGGGTAATCCAGCAAAGGCACCTTGGTGATGCCCGGGATCACTGCATCGTCCAGACAGGGCACGATGGACATGGCGGTGCCCATGGTGATCATGATCAAAGCCCCCTCAAAGCTGGGGGTGATCTTGCTGCAATCCACCCCCACCTGGGCCAGCTCCTCCAGGGAGGGGCCCTGGCAGGCAGAAAGGAAGCTGTCAAAGGCTCCGGAGGACACCACGCTCTGGCCCTTCAGGTCCGCCAGGTGCAGGGCCTTGCGGTCTGCCAGGGGGCAGTTGGGGTTCATAAGCACATAATAGGCCAGGGAGAACAGGGGCGTAAAGGAGACATCCCGGTCGCTGGAATGCTCAGTGGCGTAAAAAAAACCGATATCCAGCTGGCCGGACCGCAGTTCCTCCAGAGGGCGGCGGTTGCTCTGGGGGATCACTTCCACCTGAGCATTGGGGTACTGCCGCTGGTACTCTGCCAGGATGCTGGCAAAGGTGCCGTAATCAAAGAGCTGCCGCAGCCCCACCACCAGATGGGACCGGTCTGCAGCCTGGATATCCTGGGCCTTTTTCAGGGCCTGGCGGCCAAAACTAGTCATCTGCACCATGTCCAGGTAAAAGGACTGGCCGGCGGCGGTGAGCTTGGTGCGCCGGGTGGTGCGGTCGAACAGGTGGAGCCCCGTCTCCTTTTCCAGGGTGTTGATCTGGTAGGTGACGGCTGGCTGGGTGGTGAACAGCCGCTGGGCCGCTGCGCTGAAATTCAGCTCCTCTGCTACGGCAATAAAGCACTCCAATTGGTAAATGGTCATAGAAACAGCCCCCCTCCCTGCAAAACTTGTACTTCTTTTATTATAGCGGATTTCTTTTCTGTCGTAAAGTAGAGCTCATTTATAAACGTTTTTGATAAATCCGGGATTTTTTTCGATTTTACAGCAGAGCGAAACTTTGCTATAATCATGTCAATGTTCAAAACATACGATGGAACAGAAGAAAACGAAGAAGAACCTATTAGAAGAACAAGAAGAAAGAAAGGCAAACTACTATGGCTAAGATCTCTCGCCGCAACTTTATGCGCGGTGCCGCTATGGGCACCATGGGCGCAGCTGCTGCCGGTCTGCTGACCGCCTGCGGCAACACCGCTTCCAGCACCACCAGTACTCCTGCTTCCAGTGCTGCATCCTCTGAGGCAGCCTCCGCTGTTACCAAGCCCTCCAGCCCTGTGGACGGCAAGTACGTCACCAAGGCTATGGGCCACGAGAGCTGGGTCCATGTGGCCACCACCTTCTTTGAAGGCAAGATCACCGCTTGTGAGGTGCTGTCCCACGAGGAGACCATCGGCATCGGCAACTATGCCTGCTCCCGCATCCCCGCCGCCATCGTCGAGCACCAGAGCATCAACGTGCCCAACCTGCGTGGTTCCTCCATCACCTCCATGGCCGTGAAGGCTGCCGTGAAGGAGGCCATTGAGCTGGCTGGCTACAACGTGGACGACTTCTCCAAGGAAGTCACCCCGGAGACCTCCAACGAGGTCATCGAGGAAGAGGCTGATGTGGTCATCATGGGTGCCGGCACCTCCGGCCTGACCTGCGCCTGCCGCCTGCTGGAGGCTGGCTACAGCGTCATCCTGGTGGAGAAGCGGGATATCCCCGGCGGCTCCATGTCCATGACCTACGGCGGCGTGGCCACCGCAGGCTCCAAGCTGCAGTACAACTACGACGTGGACGGCAGCTTCCGCAGCTCTGCCATGGGCACCCTGGAAGGCATGATGAACTTCTGGCAGACCATGGAGCAGTACCACCGCACCGAGTTCTTCAACGGTGAGATGCCCTACATGACCAAGCAGTACACCGTGGCAGGCGATCTGGTGGACTGGATGTCCAGCATCGGCATCGGCTTCAACACCATGGGCAACTACGAGAGTGCTACCCAGTACGGCGCTTCTACCCCCTACCTGGCTCCCGGCTGCTACGAGGGCGGCGCAGGCTACGCTATGATGTTCATGGCACAGCGTGTGGAGAAGTACGAGAAGGGCAAGATCATCTACTCCACCAGTGTCACCGACCTGATCAAGGACGAAAGCGGCCGTGTGGTGGGCTTCCACGCTAAGGGCGACAACGGCGCAAGCTACACCCTCCGTGGTAAGGCTGTGTGCCTGGCATCCGGCGGCTTTGCCAAGAACCCCGAGATGCTGAAGAAGTACAACCCCGACTACGCCGACTTCTTCTTCAACTGCGCTTCCAGCATGACTGGCGAGGGCATCCAGATGGGTATCGACGCCGGCGGCTATGTGGAGTGCGAAAACCGCGCTCTGCCCGCCTTCCTGTCCAGCTACAAGAGCAAGTTCGAGCTGGCCTTCATCCACCAGTCTGCCCCTGGCATCATGGTCAACGTCCGTGGTGACAACATCGGCAACATCATCTCCGACAACCACTACACCATGACGAAGGCTAAGCTGAACAAGGACAACGGCGACACCTTCTACTATGTGTTCGACGAGGCTTCTGCTGTGAAGCTCCGCGACAGCGAGTCCTACGGCTTCAACGGCTATGTGGCTTTGTTCGAGAAGGGCGAGGCTGTCCACTACGACAGCGTGGAGAAGGCCTCTGAGGAGCTGAACCTGCCCAACCTGGCAGACTCCATCGAGGCCAACAACGCCGCTGCTCTGGCTGGTGAGCCCGACGAGTTCGGCCGCCGCAACTGCCCCTACATCGAGACCCGTGACGGCCTGTGGGCTATCCGTGTGGACCCCACCTTCTACCTGACCACCGCTGGTCTGGCCATCGACACCGATTGCCACGTGCTGAACGAGGAGAAGAAGGCCATCCCCGGCCTGTACGCTGCCGGCGATGTCTGCGGCTCCATCGAGGAGAAGGACGCCAAGCAGTACGGCATGGGCTTTGACGCCGCTCTGACCTACGGCTACATCATGGGCGAGACCCTGAAGAAGGAGATCTGATCTCCCCTTCCGGCACCCTGACACAGTCAAAACCACCGGCTGAGCCGGTGGCTTGAGTAAGCCCTAGAAGGGCATAATACTAGCAAAGCCCCTGCAAGGGGCCACGAGCAAGCATCTTTCATCTGCATTACTTGCCCTACTGCTCTAACGAGCAGTATCATAAAGTGCATCTTCTAAGATGACAATTTCTTTGTCATCTCGCTTCGCTCGAATCTTATAGCTAAAGCATTTTCTTCTCCACCAGCAGAGCTGGTGGTTGTCGCTCGCTCAAGCTACCCAAAACAAAGCGATGCCCCTTGTCAGTAACAAAGGGCATCGTTGATTATAGTTTTTTAGAACAGCTGTATGGTTACTTCACTCTTCAAGCCTTGTGGCTCGGTGGGCATATACTGCCCCAGAAAATCATTCATCCGGCGGCCAAGGGTGGTGTTCACCTCGATTTCCAACAAATTCTCCCCGGTGTGCAGGGAACCGGAGATTGCATAGCGGTAAGGAGGGCAGATCCGTACACCGCAGTCCGTCCCGTTCACTCGGACGATTGCACCTTCCTGTGCCGTCAGGGCCAGCACGGCGGGCCGTGCGGCCTGTGCTTCGTTCAGCGTAAAGCGGAATGCATACCGTGCCCGGCCTGCAAACGCGATGCAGCCCGGCAGACGGTGCAGAGAGAGCAGTTTTTCCAGCGGGAGCGGGGCACCATATTCGGCGCAGCCAGTGTCGGCATCGGCCAGCGAAACAGTGCATGCTGTCAAATGAATGCAGTCCGCCGGAACACCGGCAGGCAGAGCCGCCACCGCCTGCACCTGCAATGCAGTCGGGTCATCCGGCACCAGAATGCAGCGGGATTCATAAGGAGCCAGTATCAGAGCAAAGGCATCCGGTGCTGCCGTCACAACGTTGGCAAAGGCATCGTATACAAAGGCTGCACCGGGCTTTGCACCAGTCACAGTGGTGCAAAGCGGCTGCGTGCCCTCATTCGTGAAGAAGTAGACATCACCGTCTGCCTGCCGAGCGTGGTAGTATGGCAGATATGGTGCCGCTGCGCTCAGATGCAGCGCAGGGATACTGTCTGCCGTAAGCGTCTCCACCAGCGCATCCAGCGTGGTGACGACCGCATGTTCCAGTACCGGTGCCGGACCGCCTTCACAGCAGCGAATGGGCAGACCGCCCACAAAATAAACTTTGACCCCAGCATCCAGATAGCGCTGTACATTCTCCAGCAGTGCAACAGGCAGCGCCTCGGCGTACGGGATGACCAGCGCGCGGAACTGCATGCCGTTCAGGTGCAGCGCACCATCCTTCGCGGTGTCCGCTTTCAACACCTCACAGGGCACCAGCTCATAGTCGATACCATTGCGGGCCAGCCGGGCCGCTGGTTTCTGGGTGAGCATAAACTCGCCGCTCCATTCGGCTTCGGCCTGATACAGCAGCGCCACCGGAGCCACATGGGTGCCAGACAGCACTGCGGACATCCGGTTGAGGTAGTTGGCTACCTGCCGGAATTCCGGATATTGCGGATTATGGCCGTGGGCATAGAAATGCGGCGGGCAGTCCGGGTCCGGGAAGGGTGCCGCGTTGAAGGCGTGCGGCACAAACTGATTGATGCCGCGCACCAGCATATAGTCCGACAGCCACTTGCACAGGCGGTTGCCTTCGCCCCAGCCATAGGCACCGAACAGCTCACACATGGCACGGCCTTTCTTGGCAGGGTCCAAGTGGGCCAGACTTGCCCCCAGCTTGCCCAACATATAGGTAAAAAACTCGCCGTCCCAGCCGGGGCTGTGCATGCCCTTGAACATTCCCTCATCCATACCGGGCAGCAGTTGCTGGATGACCACATCGATACCGGACATATCCTGATGCGCCATGGCGCGGTAGAAGTGCCCTGCACCATAGCCCAGACGAGCCGTGGCATTGTTGTCCTCGATGGTATGGCCGATGTGCTCGCAGTGGTGGGCATGGCACCAGGCCGCCAGAACACCATCAAAGTTGTCGCTGTACAGCTGGCTGACCAGATCCATATAGGTATACTGTGCCACATGAGCGCTCTCATCGCTGCTGTGCAGGAACAACAGCGGCAGCAACGCACGGATGTTCCCGGCAGCACGGTCTGTCAGAGCCGTTCCGGCCAGCTTTCCGGCCAGCAGGTTCTCCATGCCATCCCGCCAGGGCAGGTTCATGGCGCTGTTGTGGCCGATGGCGGCATCCTCCGCCCCGTGGATGTTGCCAAGCCGCGGCTCATCCGAGAAGAACCCGCACAGCGTTTTGCCAAACTCCTCCCCGAAGTGGGCATAGATCGGCTCATAGACGGTATCCAGCAGTACCTTGGTCGCCGCCGAATCCAGCGGGTTCAGATAGCCTTCCGTCTGTTTCTCGCCGCCCTTGTAGCTGACAGTGATGACGTTCAGAGTCCACTGTCCATCCGGCAGGTCAAAATCAAGGCCCAGGCAGGGACTTTCTTTGGGGTTGCGGGCAGCGGCTGGGCCATGGGATGGCCTTTTAACCCATTCCCCGGCCCCCCAGAACGGTCTTAAATCCCTTAGCCCGCATTCTGTTGGAAAAAAAAAAAACAAGCGTATAACAAAAATACAAGAGAATGAGACGGAAAATTAGAGTAGTAAGGAGGAGAAGTGTGAGAG
>OJLA01002603.1_pt1 | contig 10489 bp, 10 predicted proteins | sample 1596611 | NCBI WGS metagenome assembly OJLA01 (sample SAMEA4350168, study PRJEB24818) | metagenome | biome: human; feature: gut; material: faeces | place: Denmark | collected 2013-09
GCACCTGACGGACAAAATCATGGACGCCATCCGCTCCCTCCCTGCGGAATAACCCCCCTTTCCCGGCCCCATGATCTCCAGGCTGAAATTAATGGACTTCCGTTGCTACGGAAGCTTCTCCTGGCAGATTCCGCAGCAGGGGGCCATCATCCTGGGAAACAACGCCCGGGGAAAAACCAGCCTGCTGGAGGCCGTTTGCTTCCTGCTGCGCCTGCAATCCCCGCGCACAGCCCGGACCGGACCTCTGGTCTCCCACGGAAAACAATCCTTCGGCATCCGCGGAGAACTTCCGGGGCAAATCCGGCGCATCCTGTGGGCGCCGGACGCTCCGGACCTCCGCGTCAACGGAGAGCCCCGCAAAGACCAGCGCAGCTACCTGGCGGACAGCTATCCCGTGGTATGGATGGGGAATGACGACCTTTCCCTGGTGCAGGCCGGCGCGGACGCCCGCCGGAAATACATGGACTTTCTGGGCAGCCAGTGGCATCCAGGCTACAGACTGGCCCTGTTCAGCTACCGCCGGGCGCTGAAAACGCGCAATTACCTGCTCAAGCACAGGCACCGGGACAAACTCCAGCTGGACGCCTACACGCGCCAGCTGGCCCTGCACGGCACGGAACTGAGAAACCTGCGCGCCCATCTGCTGGCGCTCCTGGCGCCCCATATCGCCCTGGCCTACCGCAATATCGGCGGAAGGCAGGAACAGGTCTCCATCGCTTACCGCGCCTCGGAGGAAGGAGACCTGTATGAACGGCTGTGCGCCTCCATGGACCGGGATATCCGGTACGGACAAACCCAGAACGGCCCCCACCGGGATGACCTGGACATCACGCTGAACGGCAGAAACGCCGCTCAATTCGCTTCCGAAGGGCAGCAGCGCACCACCGCCATCTCCATGAAGCTGGCGCAGTCCTCCCTCCTGACGGAAGAAACGGGACATACACCCATCCACCTGATTGACGATGTCTTCGGGGAGCTGGATCCCACGCGCCGGATAGCCTTTCTGCAGTCGCTTCCAGCGGACGCGCAGAGCCTCATCACCACCACCCATCTGGACTGGCTGCACGATGCTCCGTGCCCCCTGCCAGCCTTCCGGCTGGAGGATGGAACCCTTGCCCCCCTCTGAAAAAGCGCGGACAGAAACAACGAACAGGCGTCCGCCTGCGGCATTTCCGGGACGCTATTCCTTCACCCATACGTTCAGGATTTCCACAATATACATTTTATGGAAATCCCCGGCGGCATACCACTCCGGCACAATAGATTTATCCAGAAAGGCTTCCGGGTTAAGAGGCTCCGCGTACAGCTTGCGGCACTCCAACACCAGGCGCGCTTCCGTAAAACTTACATTGCCGTTCTCCGTCACGTATGGCGTCAGGCCGGAGGCGGCCACCTTGTCCGTATCCCGTCCGCTCGTTGTTCCGCACACGGTCAGAGCCTTATGGTACTCATGGCTGAAAAAGGAAAGCGTCAGCTCGTCCCCGGCCTCAATAAAACGGAAGGTATGGCGCTGGGGGCGGATAACGACAAACGCCACGGGCTTCTTCCACATGAACCCCAAACCGCCCCAACTGGCCGTCATCATGTTGAAATGCTCCGGAGAACCCGCCGTCACCAGCATCCAGTCGCCCCCGATCAATTGTACGGCATTATCCTGAATCTCTTTTGGTTCAATCTTCTTCATCATCGTCTCCAACGTTCGTTCGCAAACTATTCTATACCCCTCCTCCCATATGTCAAAGCTGTGGAGCGGCCGGGATGACGCGGGAAAACAAATTCCGTCCCCGCCGGGAAGCTCTCTCCGTTTGGAGTTGCATTTCCGGAACGGCGGCCCTAGCATTTCCGGGATGAATCACACCGCGCTGGAAGACAAGCTGGGTTACCGTTTCAACAATCCGGATCTGCTCGTTCAGGCCCTTACCCACCCCAGCACGGACAGCAAGCCGGAAACGCGCCGGGCGTATGAACGGCTGGAATTCCTGGGAGACGCCATTCTTCAGCTGGCCGTCACACAGTACCTTTACCACCACATGCCCCAATCCCCGGAAGGGGAACTGACCCAGCTGCGCGCCCGAACCGTCAGCCGCGCCAATCTGGGCAAATACGGCTTTATCCTGGGGCTGGATAAACACATTGCCCTGGGAAAGGGGGAGGAACGGGCCGGCGGACGGAGCAAAAATTCCATCATCGCCAACACATTTGAATCCGTCTTCGGAGCCATGTCTCTGGATTCCAACTATGAAACGGCCAAGGCTGTGGCCCTGCGCGTCCTCCATGAAGCTCTGGATTCCGCGGCCAGCCATCCCAAGGAAATCAACCCCAAGGGGGAACTCCAGGCTATCCTTCAGGACATCCTGCCCGAAACTCCTTCCTATGAAACGGAAGAAAAAGGGCCGAGAGACGCCGAAAACCGTTTTGAATCCCGCGTTTTCTGGCATGGTCACGCCATTGGAGCCGGTTCCGGGGCCAGCAAGAGAAAGGCGGAAGTGGCCGCCGCCGCAGACGCCCTGGACGCCAGGGCATGGCTCCGCATGACCTTGTAACCGCCAAAGGGGGACGGGTGGCTATTTTGTCACCCTTAAGCCTTGGACACTCCTGTGGCTGGTTTGATAGACAGAAGCCGTCTCCGGGAGGAAGAACCTTCCCCGGAAGACCTTCTCACAGACAAACCAACCATAGAAAACAAATGAAGACCTATACTCTCCCCGTCATCGGCCTCATGACTCTCGGAGCCTCCGCCTTTGCCGCTGCCGCACCCTCTACCGGAAACTCCCTGCCGGCCCGTGACAACTTTTCCGCCTGCAAATGGCTCGGCGACCGTTTCAAGTGGTTCAACTCGGAACGGGACCACAAGAATCCCTACATCCAGGAATTCAACGTTTCCCTCCGCATGCAGTACGGACTGGACTGGATTGACCCGAACGGCGAAGGCCGCGTCATGGGAGAAAAGGAAGGCAACGGCCACCGCTTCAACGATGAATGGCGCCGCTTCCGCGCCGGGTTCAACATGAAGTTTCTGAACAACTTCAAGCTCAACAACGTCTGGAACATCGGCGGCATGGACGGCCTGGAAAGCTACAATGCAAAAACCAACACATGGGACACCTCCGACCTGACCTACTCCCTTTACGAACTGAATCTGGAATACAAGGGAGGCCCCGTCACCTATGCCATCGGCAAAATAAAGCCGCGCATCACCGGGGAATACCGAACATCCTCCTCCGCCATTCTGACTATCGAACGCTCCATGCTGGTCAACCAGCTCCGCTCGGAAACCAATTACGGATTCCAGGTGAACAATTCCGACAAAAAGGATAAGCTCGGCTGGGCAGCAGGCGTCTGGCTGAACGGCAACGGGGGCACCGGAACCGGCACGTTCAACAACCGCATTGAACCCGCTTTCAATTCCCGGGACAACTGCTTCATCACCGGCACGCTGAGCTATGACACGTCTAACGACGTTTTCCTGAAGAAAAGCCGTCTGTGGCTGGATTACGCCCACAATTTCACCAAGTGGGGAGACGACGCCCAAAACAAGGCGTATGAAAAACTGACCGGTTACGGCTTTAAATCCAAATACCAGGGTACCGGAGCCAGGGACGTGGTAGCCCTGACCTGGGAAGGTTCCGAGGGGGACTTCTCCCTGATGACCGAAGTCATGGCCGGCTTCAACGTCATCGGCATGAAAGCGGGGGCTGAAAACGTCTTCGGCGTGACCGTCATGCCGTCCTACAAGTTCACCCCCCACTGGGAAGGAGTGGTCCGCTACCAGATGGCGGCGGGCAGCAACGCCGTAAAATGGGAAAAGCGCTATACGCAGAACTCCACTTATTCCGGAACTTCCGACTGCATGCAGGCCCTGTACCTGGGCGTCAACTACTACATTTTCGAATGCAGCCCAAACATGGCCAAGATCATGGCGGGCATCGAATACGCCCATTCCAACGGCACGGACGCCAGCCGGCAGAAAGGCTTTACCGGATGGAGCTACAATATCGCTTTCCGCACCAACTTCTAATTGCCGGACGGTATCATCCCGTCAACAGCTGGCCGCTTCTGTTCAGGGGCGGCCATTTTTAATGGCGTGGCGCCCTGCATGGCAGTTCCCCCAAAAAACGGCAGCCGTCATTTCCGTAATGCCTTCCATATTCAAATACCTGGTTCTTAGCAAATCGGAAGAAGCATGCCCCATTTCCATCTGCAATACATGCAAATTCTTGAAATGCCTGGCAAAATAACTGGCAAACGTATGCCTTAACATATCCGCAGGCCACTTCTTTTCCTTCCCGTCCCACCCGGCCAACCGTCTCAGCTCCCTCCACTTCGCCGGCCAGTTGCGCGGGCATACGCTTCCCGACACAGATCCCATAGCAACCGCTCTTTCCAGCAGATTTCCCAAAACCGGCTGGATCGTCACAATGCGGGCTCCTCCCGTCTTGCTGTGGCGCGCCCTCAGGGAAACCATTCCCTCCCTTAAATTAATCTGTGCCCAATCCAGCCTTCTCACTTCTTCCGGGCGGATGCCGGCATACAGCATCAGCCCAACCGCGGCCAGGCACGCCCCTCCGTCATACTCTTCCGCAGCAGCCAGCAACCGGCGCATTTCTTCCAGGGACAGCACGGGAATGGAATGCTCCTTCAGCCTCGGCAGGTCCACATGCGCCACAGGGTTTTCCGTGCACCATCCGCGTTTCACGGCCGTTCCGAAAATACCGCTGAGCACCAACCGGGCCTTATGCCTCTGCCTAAGGGTATCAAATGATTTTTCCAGACAGGCGCGGCATTCCCGGGGCGTGATAAAGCGTACGGGCCTTCGGGCTATTTCCGGACAAAACCTCAACAAACGCCGGCTGATATAACGAAAATCATCCCTAGTTCTTTTCCTGCGATCTTGCCGAGCCTCCATAGCCTCATCCACGGCTTTCCTGAACACTACCGTTTTTCCTCTGGCAACCAGGGCTTCCTCTCCCAGCCGGATGCATTCCCTTGCCCTCTTCCATCGGCTGCCGCGCCCTTTGCTGGCCTGCAGCAATTCATGCGCCAGCTGGGCGGCTTCCACCACATCCAGCCCTGTCTTTTTTAAAATGGCCAGCGCCGCATGATCCGTTGCTGAAATTTTCTCTCTCATTTCATATATTTTGCAACGGTTTTGGAATCCGTAGTCAAGTAAAAATAGTCGTTTATTAATCAAAAGGTTCGCCAACTTCATTCATGCCGTTTCACCGCACCGTCATATCAGCAATTCTCTTCCAGACAGTTTGATGACAAAGAGGACACAGGAATTCCTATACGGATTCCAAATTCGTTATTCAAGCACAAGTACATACATTGAATCTTGCATCATTTTATTAAGATACTGACCATGAATAAATTATTATCCACCCTGATTCTTTCGGTCGGCATGAGCCTAAGCGCTACCGCGGCTACCTCTCTGCTGGATAGCTCCATCGTGGGATATTCGGACTTTGCCTCCCAAACGGCGGATTTCGGCACCCTGAAAGATTCCGTTTCCATCACGTCTGACGACAGCAATCTGACGTTATCCGGGATAACCTTCAACGGATACGGTGCCAACAACCGCGACGTTATGTCTGTGACGATGGTTCTTGACCTGTCCAAAATCAACACTCCGGACGCCTATACCGCTCTGTTTAACGCCAAAAACAGCAGTGTAAGCTGGGGCGTGGGCCTGAACACGGACCGGAAACTCCAGGGATTATGGAACAACACCTCCTACAGCGGGCCTGTCGTTGACACCCCGCTGGGCACGGAAGGTTCCCTGACCATTTCCGTAGTCACCGGAGATCTTGGCACCCGCATCTATTTTGGAGACAGCACTACGTACTATTCCAACAGCGGCCTGAAATTCGGCAACCAGCAAATTGATCAGATTCTCATGGACGCAGGACTGGCTGAATCCATCGAACAGCTCTACATTCACGACTCCCTCCTTTCCCAGGAACAAGTTGGTCAACTGATGAGTGAAATCGCCAGCATCCCGGAACCCGCCACGGCTTCCCTGGGCCTGCTGGGACTGGCCGCGCTGATGATGCGCCGCCGCAGGGCATAAGCCTGTACCGTCCGCCTCCCTATATTCAAAGGCCGGCTCACAAAATCGTGAGCCGGCCTTTTCCTTATCCGTTCAAACATCTGCCGGAAAAAACAGGGGGGCAGAAGCTTCCATTTCCTGCGGTACCCTCCCGGCCAGCACTTGACGGGGAAATGGCATTCAGGCTCCCCCGGGAGGGTCATTTCAAGAGCTTCCGGCCCCGCCCCACTTCCGTACACGCCCCTTTTTCCCATGCCGGGACAGCCGGAACCGGAGCATGCAAAGCCCGGCTTCCCTCAGCATCCGGAACAGCCCATCCTTTCAGCAATCCATTTCCCCGCACGGTCCGGATCGCTGCGGTTTCCGTCCGTCGGCAACAGACTCCTTCCCCGAAACAGGGAAAAGGAGTGGGAAAATGGCTGAGCTTGAACCTTTATCCCCCGTTCCCGTCCATGAACCTTCAAAAACAGCAGCTGCTACTGCGCCTGTTCCGGTATTTCAAAAGCAGAAAAGGAGAACCGCGTTTTTTCAACAAACGGAATATATGCCTTCTGGCCGCCGCCGGCGCCTACATCCTGACTCCCGACGAATTCCTGTTTGACGGAATCGGCATGCGGGGCCTTCTGGATGACGCGGCGGTCATCCTGTGCGCCATCCTCACCGTCTTTTTCCAGGACGGGGTCTAGAGGGCCGTACCCTCGTCCGCGCCCCGGGCGGAATTCGCAGGGCGACCCTTTCCGGAACTTCGGGGACTGTCCCATGAATGTCTCCGGATTTTCCAGGAGAAGACGTTCCGTTTCCTGCCGGGAAAAACCGCGCCTGCGTAGCTCGCAGGCCAGGGCCGTCAGCGCCAGGGGATCGGAATCCCCCCAGTCCGCCGCGGAATTGGCCCAGACACGGTCCATTCCGTACAATTCCAGAATATCCGCCGCCCGCTTGGGATTCAGCTTACTGGTGGGATAAAGGGTCAGCCCGGCCCAGTAACCGGCCTCCTTCACCAGCGGGAAGGTATGTTCCTCACAGTGATCCACCAGCACGCGGCAAGGGTCCAGATCCGGACGGTTTTTCAGGGCGGAAAGAATCATTACGGTCCCCTTAAGCTTGTCTTCCAGATGGGGAGTGTGAATCAGCACAAGCTGGTTGAGGCGCACCGCCAGATCCAGATGCTCTTCAAAAATAGTCATTTCATGGGAAGTATTCCGGTTCAGCCCTATTTCCCCGATGCCGAGGACATTGGGCCGGTCAATGAACTCCGGAATCAGTTTCATCACATCCCGCGCGAAAGCCACGTCCTGCGCCTCCTTGGGATTGATGCACAGCCATGTGTAATGGTCCATGCCGAACTTGGCCGCCCTGGCGGGTTCGCATTCCGTAAGCTGTACGAAATAATCCCGGAAACCGTCCGCGGACGAACGGTCGTAACCGGCCCAGAACGCCGGTTCCCCTACCGCCAGGCAGCCGGCCTGCGCCATGGCCCGGTATTCGTCCGTGGTGCGGCACACCATATGTATATGAGGTTCTATGAAAGCCATCATTCTTATTTGCTGAGGTTCGGGGCTCCGCAGGCCGCTTTGGCTGCGGCGGTTTCCGGCACGGTGTCATCCCTGTAGGAAAGGGCTTCCAGAATGGCCCGGACGCGTCCGGGGCCGGATGCGGACAAGAGGGGAAGAACATCCATCAGGGCATGGTAGCGGAAATCCGCCTCCCCTTCCCCGCGGTCCACCCGGTCCAGAAATGCGGCCACATCCAGACCGCCGGCGCGCGTCGCTGCGAAATCCGCGTCCAGCACCTCCTTTTTACTTCTTTTCATGCACAGACGATACGCCTGTGCGGAAAGCCTCGTCAAGCCGGAACAGGCAACAAAATGATAACCATTCCAAACTGATAAACAGCAACCTCTTTCCCCGGTTTTTCAAAAATCCGAAAAGCGCCGGAAATTCAAGAAGAGGCTTGCCATCCGGGCTTGAACCGGGCATCCTGTGAAGACGCATTTATTTCATTAGAGCGCCTATGAATGCACTAGTAAAAACCATATGTACATTCGTGACATCCTCCATCGGCCGCAAAATCATTGTGGCTCTGACGGGGTTATGTTTGGTCTTGTTCCTTGCGGGACACCTGGCAGGCAACCTTCTCATCTTCGGAGGCCCTGAATGGATCAACACCTACGCCCACGGCCTGCACTCCATGCCGGAAGCAGCCCTCTGGGGAATCCGCGCGGGGCTTGCGGTGATCTTCATCATCCACGTCTGGCTGACCATCCAGCTGAAGCTGGAAAACCATGCGGCCCGCGAACCCTACGTGTTCAAGAACACCATTAAGGCAACGCTCTCCTCCCGCTACATGATTTACACCGGTTTGACCGTCCTGGTGTTCCTGATCTACCACCTGTACCAGTACACCCTGCGCGTGGGATACGACCCCGCCCAGTTCACCACCTTTATTTCCGACGGTACGGTGGAAACCTTTGACGTGTACAAGATGATCGTGACCGGATTCTCCAACGTATGGTGCTCCGCCTTCTACATCCTGGCCGTTCTGATGCTGTTCAGCCATCTGCGCCACGGGGTACAGTCCATCTTCCAGACTGTGGGCGTCGATTCCCGCAAAATCCGGCCCTTCTACAACTTTATCGCCATCGCCTACGGCGCGATTATCTGCCTGGGCTTCATCTCCGTGCCGGTCTCGGTTCTTCTGGGTATCATCAAATAACCATCAACTCCTCTCAAAGTCATGATTAATTTTCCCGTAAGCGACTGGATGCCGGATGCCAAAATTCCCTCCGGCCCTATTCAGGACAAATGGTCCAAGTACAAACTTGAGTCCAAACTGATCAATCCGAACAACAAGCGCAAGTACACGGTACTTGTGGTAGGTTCCGGCCTGGCTGGCGCCTCCGCTGCCGCCACGCTTGCCGAACTTGGCTACAACGTCAAATGCTTCTGCTACCAGGACAGCCCCCGCCGCGCCCACTCCATTGCGGCCCAGGGCGGCATTAACGCGGCCAAGAACTACCAGAACGACGGCGACTCCGTTTACCGCCTGTTTTACGACACCGTTAAAGGCGGCGACTTCCGCGCCCGTGAAGCCAATGTCTACCGTCTGGCGGAAGTCTCCTCCAACATCATTGACCAGTGTGTGGCCCAGGGCGTTCCCTTCGGCCGTGAATACGGCGGCCTGCTGGACAACCGCTCCTTCGGCGGCGCCCAGCTCAAGCGAACCTTCTACGCACGCGGACAGACGGGCCAGCAGCTCCTGCTGGGTGCCTACCAGGCCCTGGAAAAGGAAGTGGCCAAGGGACACATTGAAATGTTCTCCCGCCATGAAATGATGGACCTGGTGTTGGTGGACGGCGAAGCCAAGGGCATCGTCACCCGCAATCTGGTTACCGGCGAAATCAAATCCTACGCAGGGGATACCGTCCTGCTCTGCACGGGCGGCTACGGCAACGTGTTCTTCCTGTCCACCAACGCGATGGGTTGCAACGTCACTGCCGCCTACAAAGCCTACAAGCGTGGTGCCTTCTTCGCCAACCCCTGCTTCACGCAAATCCACCCCACCTGCATTCCGGTCAAAGGCGACTACCAGTCCAAACTGACGCTGATGTCGGAATCCCTCCGCAACAGCGGCCGCATCTGGGTGCCCAAGTCCCGTGAAACCGCAGAAAAAATCCGTAAGAAGGAAATCAAGCCTTCCGATGTTCCCGAAGAAGAACGGGACTACTACCTGGAACGCAAGTATCCCTCCTTCGGCAACCTGGCTCCGCGCGACATTTCCTCCCGCGCCGCCAAGGAAGCCTGCGACGACGGCCGCGGCGTGGCCGTCACCGGCAAGGGCGTCTTCCTGGATTTTGCGGATGAAATCAAGCGCATGGGCCGCGAATGGATTGACGGCCAATACGGCAATCTGTTTGACATGTACGAAGAAATCACGGACGACGACCCCCATGAAACGCCCATGATGATCTACCCCGCCTCCCACTACACCATGGGCGGCCTGTGGGTGGACTACAACCTCATGTCCAACGTGAAGGGGTTGCACGTCCTCGGTGAAGCCAACTTCTCCGATCACGGCGCCAACCGCCTGGGAGCCTCCGCCCTGATGCAGGGCCTGTCTGACGGCTACTTCGTCATTCCCGCCACGCTGCCCGCTTACCTGACGACCACCAAGCCCGGTGCCGTCACCACCGCCGCCCCGGAATTCAAGGCTGCGGAAGACGAAGTGAAGGAACGCATCAACAAGCTCCTGAATGTGAAGGGCACCAAGACGGTGGACTCCTTCCACCGGGAACTGGGCCTCATCATGTGGGAAGACTGCGGCATGGCCCGCACGGAAGAAAGCCTGACCCACGCCATTGAACGCATTCCCCAGCTCCGCAAGGAATTCTGGTAAAACGTGCGCGTAACCGGCACGGCGGACGGCATCAACGCGGAACTGGAA
>OJLA01002608.1_pt1 | contig 10472 bp, 9 predicted proteins | sample 1596611 | NCBI WGS metagenome assembly OJLA01 (sample SAMEA4350168, study PRJEB24818) | metagenome | biome: human; feature: gut; material: faeces | place: Denmark | collected 2013-09
AATACATAAAGGATATTCAGGTGACTATTGCACGAAGGTTCCACCTCTTCCCATTCCGAACAGAGAAGTTAAGCTTCGTCACGCCGATGGTACTGCGCAAGTGGGAGAGTAGGTAGTCGCCGTCTTGGGAGAAGCCCTGCAGCATCACAAGTGCCGCGGGGCTTTCTTTTTTTGCATGAGGGCAGAAAAAACGCCGCCGGCTCTTGCCCTTCTGGAGAGTGCCCTTCGACGAGTCGATGCCGATTAGCTTCGCCGGAGTTTCTGAAGCCATACGGACAGCATCCGCAAGAGGTATAGCAGCTTTTTTTACCATTTCTATGATGTTCTGGAGACGGACTTAAAACGAAGCAATGTAAACTATGGATTAGGGATTTGCTTTTCAAGTGATTTTCTTGTATTTTTGTTTTAAACCTGATTCTTATGGATACGATTGTTATCAATGATTTATTCTCGGCAATATTCAATGTGTTGTATTTCGCTGTAATATTAGCAACGATTTTTATTGTTATTTTGGATAATCGTAATCCTGTTAAAACAATGGCGTGGATTTTAGTCCTTTTTTTTCTTCCAATAGTAGGACTTGTTTTCTATTTCTTTTTCGGGCAAAATACGCGTAAAGAAAGGCTGATTAGCCGTAAAGGATATTCTAGGTTGAATAAGCGTCCTTTAGCTGAATATCAGGCTCAGGAATCGTTGAAGGAGCAGACTGGTAAAAGCCATTTAATGTCCTTCTTCACTCGTGTCAATAATGCATGGGCATTTGGTGGAAATACAGTAAGTATTTATACAGATGGCTATTCCATGCTACAGGCTTTAATGCATGAAATCAGTTTGGCACGGCACCATATTCATTTACAGTTTTACATATTTGAAGATGATGCTATTGGACGTTTATTGCGTGATCTGTTAATTGATAAAGCAAGACAAGGGGTGAAAATCCGTTTATTATATGATGATGTGGGATGTTGGCGGGTAGACTCTATGTTTTATGACCAGATGCTGTGTGAAGGCATCGAAGTGCAAAGCTTTTTAAAGGTCCGTTTCCCTCGATTCACCAGTAAAGTAAATTATCGAAATCATCGGAAAATAGCCATTATTGATGGTCGTATCGGATTTATCGGAGGAATGAATATTGCAGAGCGATATATAAAAGGCTTCTCTTGGGGCATATGGAGAGATACACATGTACGTATGGAGGGGAAAGGGGTATATGGCTTGCAAAGCGCTTTTTTGACAGACTGGTTTGCTATTGACCGAACTCTGTTGACGTCTGCTGAGTATTTCCCTAAGATGAAAGATAATGGAAGTGCCATTGCACAAGTAGTAACGTCCGATCCTGTGGGAGAGTGGCATGAGATTATGCAAGGGCTGATGAAAGCAGTATGTAGTGCTCGGCATTATTTTTATGTTGAAACTCCCTATTTCCTTCCAACGGAAGAGGTCATGACTGCTCTTCAGATAGCAGCTTTAGGAGGTGTAGATGTACGTATTATGCTGCCTAAGCGTGCTGATACGTTTATAACGCATAAAGGTTCTCTATCATATCTGGATGAGCTTATGAAGGCTGGAGTGAAGGTCTATTTATATAAGAAAGGTTTCTTGCATTCTAAGCTGTGGGTTTCTGATGACGAATTTGCTTCGGTTGGATCGACGAATATGGATTTCCGCAGTTTTGAGCATAACTTTGAAGCCAATGTCTTTTTTTATGATAAGGACACTGTAAAAACGCTGAAAAATGTCTTTTTGGACGATCAAAAACATTGTCTGTTGTTATCACGTAAAATATGGGAACAGCGTTCGTGGAAAAATAAAGTAATGGAATCGGTTGTACGTTTATTAGCGCCTTTATTGTAGAAGGGTAAGATGAATGCAGGATATTAAAAACTATCACAGTTTTTTCGTGTGATTCACATAAAACAGCCTTATCAGTTCCATCTTTCAGGATAATGATAAGGCTGTTTGTATATTCTTTATTTATTAACGGAAGAATGAGAAATTTACACTTCCATAATGTCGATGTTCTATGAAGTGCGGATGGTTCTCGAAATTTTGGTCTTTTCCATGCTCCAGAACGAAGATTCCGTCTTCTTTCAATAGATTATACTCAAAAATTTTATCAGGTATTGTTATCAGCTCTTTTAAAGCATATGGAGGATCTGCAAATATGAAATCGAACTGTTCATTGCATCTCTCTATGTATTTAAATACATCTCCACGAAGAGGAAGACATTTGTCTGTTTTTACTTCATTCATTACTTTGCAAATGAAGGCATGATGCTGTGGATCTTTCTCTACTGAAATAACGCGTTCGCATCCGCGAGAAACAAGTTCTATACTGATACTACCTGTACCGGCAAAAAGGTCGAGTACTGTCGTTCCCTCAAAATCAATATAATTGTTTAATACATTGAAAAGATTTTCTTTTGCAAAATCGGTTGTCGGACGAGCTTTGAAAGTATGAGGGACATCAAAGCGGCGCCGTTTGTAAATGCCACTGATTACTCGCATATAAGTAAAGCTTGTATGTCAAACGGAATATCTTCTATACGTGAAGTGTGTGACGTATTGAATTCCGCTTGAGGATTAATAATAAAGATTCGTCGAAGATATTCTTTAAGCTGGTTTTGTACTTGCTGACGATAAGCTACATTGTCTCCCGTAAGATGTAATTCATCATGTTCCTGATCATACCCTAATTGTTTCCATATGTTCAGCAAATAGTAACTGCAATCACCAGTATTGTTTATTGTATAAGAATTTGCCAATTGTAATCTGCCCTTATCCAAGGCAAATGTATCCATACTATTCCCATGAATATTGGCATATAATTTCTTGTTGTTGCCCAGTTTACTACGATTTGTAAGATATTCTATTTGTGGACTTATTGTAGAGAAAAAACGGGCATTAGGAAGTTGTTCTGACAGAAACAAATGTGTTAACTTGTCTATCGTAAACAGAATGACTAAATTGCTCTTTCCTAATACGTTGCATAGTATTATTTCATTATTCTGTTTGCGGAAGTTTTGATAGAAGATAGTTTCCATCTGCTCGTCTTCGAATAATTCTAATGGGACAGAGGTATAACGGGCAGTATGAATAAGAATATTGACCTGGCGATATGTGTATTTCAACTCTGCTGTTTGAGCTAGAAAAGCTTTAACATTTGCAGCCATCGACTGTTGAGTATTGACAGCGAATGTCTGAAAATAGAAATCACATTCTTCTAAAGGGTTATAGACAGAAAAAGAAAATCCATCCGTACTAAGACGGATGGATAATGTATATTGGCTTGATTTTGTAAAATCAATATTACCGTTGGTCATAAATAATTATTCCCAGTTACCAGCGTTGTTATTAGGCTGTTCGATATCACCAACTCTCAAACCGCAATATTTGCCAAGTTTTTCCTGAGTATCTTTCAAGTTGATTAATTCTTGTCTGTTCAAGTCGCTCAGATATACATCATAAGAAACTTGAGCCTGGAACAAGTTCAATGGTGCACCAGACTTAGTAGTATCTTTGCGGATTGCCATTTCGAATTTAGCTCCGTTTCCATAAGGAACGAAAGACAATGAGTCAGGATTAAATCCTTTGCTGAAAATTGTATCCATTACAGCTACCCACATAGTATCACGACGGAAGTTCTGTAAACCAGCTTTTTCTACTTCGCTCCAGTTACCAGTCTTTTTAGCTTTGTTTATCAATTCCATTGCCTTCTTTTCAGTCATACCGTTGTTCAACTGATCGTCAGTCAAAGCACCAACTTTCATAATGAACGGTAATTTTGCTGTTTTTACGAAGTCGATAAGAGAATCGAAACTTGCAGTATATGCACCAGCATGTACTGTACGATATTCCTGCTGTGCTTTACGGATATCGATTAAGCGTGCAATAATAGCGTCTTCGCGGACTTTTTTCTCTTTGTCGAAATTGATAGGACCCATAATACTACCGTAGCAGATGTATACCAAAACAACGGCACAGGCAGCTAACACAAGATTAATAACTGTTTTCATGATAATATTTGTTTTTTTAGTTTATATTCGTAGCGCAAAAATAAAATAAATAACTTGAACCACGTCAAAGTTATATGAACTTTTTATAGGATATTTATGTTAAATAATGATTTATCGCAGCAAATTAAACGAAATTTTTTCTATAAACCAACAAGTGAGCAAGAAATTACTATTGAATCTTTTATAAATTTCTTATTTTCTCCGAAAAGCGATACTATTTTCTTGCTGAAGGGCTATGCCGGAACAGGTAAAACTGCTTTAATCAGCGCGTTGGTAAAGACGCTTGACCAGTTGAAACAGAAGTGTGTATTATTGGCTCCTACCGGTAGGGCTGCTAAAGTCTTTTCTCATTATGCTGGGCATTCTGCATATACTGTTCATCGTAAGATTTATCGTCAGCGTAGCTTTTCTAATGAACTGGATAACTTTGTTATAAATTCCAATCTGCATCAGCATACTTTGTTTATTGTAGATGAAGCTTCTATGATTGCCAATGAGGGACTTTCAGGGGGCATGTTCGGATCCGGACGTTTGTTGGATGATTTGATACAATATGTTTATTCAGGAGAGGGATGCCGGCTAATGCTGATAGGAGATACAGCACAGCTGCCTCCGGTAGGTGAAGAGGAAAGCCCTGCATTGTCTGTACCTATGCTCGAAGGATATGGCCTTGAGGTTATGGAACATTGTCTGACAACGGTAGTACGCCAGGGGCAAGATTCTGGAATATTGTATAATGCAACATTGCTTCGGCAGTGTATAGCCGAAGAAGAGTATTTTTCTTTGCCCCAGATCAGGCTAAAAGGATTTTCTGATATAAAAACTATTTCTGGAGGAGAGTTGATTGATGCCATAAATGAGTGCTATGATAAAGTGGGAATGGACGAAACGATGATTATCTGTCGTTCGAACAAACGTGCTAATTTGTATAATAAAGGGATACGTAATACCATATTATATAGGGAAGATGAACTGAACACTGGTGATTTGTTGATGGTGGCTAAAAATAATTATTATTGGGGGACGGAGTGTAAAGAGTTGGATTTTATAGCGAATGGGGATATTGCTGTTGTTCGTCGTGTTCGTCGGATTCGTGAAATGTATGGTTTTCGTTTTGCTGATGTTGTTTTATGTTTTCCAGATTATGGAGATTTAGAACTGGAAGTAAAGATTTTATTAGACACCTTGCATTCTGACTCTCCTGCCTTGACAAAAGAACAGAGCGACTGTCTGTTTCATGCAGTGCTTGAGGATTATAGTGATATAAGCGTTAAGCGTGAACGGATGAAAAAAATAAAGGTAGATCCGTGGTATAATGCACTTCAAGTAAAATATGCTTATGCTGTAACTTGTCATAAGGCACAAGGAGGGCAGTGGCAGCGTGTATTTATTGACCAGGGTTATATGACGGAAGAAATGCTTACTCCAGATTATTTTCGTTGGCTATATACAGCCTTTACTCGTGCAACCGACATTCTTTATTTAGTGAATTGGCCCAAAGAGCAGATTGAAGAAGAGTAGTTTGATTATATTACGATGGGTCTTGAGTTCTATAGATATTTGTTTTGCACTGAGTTTTTGGATAAATAAGAGCTGTGAGTTCTTTAAGAATTGTGTGGAGTAATTTGTACGTTGATGGTTTCTAGGATTTTTGCAAATACTGCCTTTTATGGCAGTGTTTAACTATAATGCATCTACTAAGTGATGTAATCTGAAAATCTTATATTGAATTTTTATTCCTGATATTTGGGAGATAATGATTTGTTTGACAGTCTACTAATAAGTGTTTCTCATAGTCCCTAAAAAATAGGATGAAATCTTATGGAAAATGTCTTGGTGATATAATGGAAGACTTTGTATAAATTTTCTAACTTTTTCGCCTTCTTTCTGGGAGTTTTTTCGTTATTTTTGCAATACAACAGTATAAAATAAAAATTATGATAGACGAACTATTAGAATACAATCGTGCATTTGTGGGGAAAAAAGGTTACGAAAAGTATTTAACGAATAAATATCCTGACAAAAAGATTGCTATTGTCACTTGTATGGATACCCGTTTGGTTGAATTGATTCCGGCTGCTCTTGGATTGAAAAATGGTGATGTAAAAATGATAAAAAATGCTGGAGGTACGATAACTCATCCCTTTGGAAGTGTAATGCGTAGTTTGCTGGTGGGTATTTATGAACTTGGGGTAGAAGAGGTGATGATAATCGGGCATACAGATTGTGGTGCACAGCACATGGATAGTAAGGTAATGCTCCGGCATATTAAGGAACACGGGGTAACTGATGAACAATTGGAAATGATGCAGTATTGCAATGTTGATTTACATTCTTGGTTGAGTGGCTTCGATAATGTGGAACAGTCTGTCAGAGGAAGTGTTCATTTGGTGAAGCATCATCCACTAGTACCTAAGGATGTCACTGTCCGTGGATTTATCATTGATTCGCAGACTGGAGAGTTGACTGAGTTTAAGAATATTGATTAAAGAGTCTGGCTTTTTCCTATATCAATCATAGGCATAAAGAAATATTAGCGTTTGAGATAAAGAGAAGGATATACTAAAATGATTATTGGGAGTTTAGTCCGTAATTCTCAAATAAACAAATAGCCGCATCAAATTGATGATACGGCTATTTGTATTAATAGGATGTCTTGATATTCAGCTAAAAATTACTTTCCAGAACGTGATTTTAGAAGACTATAGTGTTGGTAACTGTAAGATTACCGTTCTGCTTCTATTGTATAAGTGAAACTGTCTGCGCGATAGTAACCTATGTTATATTCTATAGGTACTTGATTGACGTCATATACAAAGCGTTCACGAATTAGTATTGGATCTGTTGTTTTTATATCAAGTTTTTCAGCTATGCGTTCTCCTGCCAGACTTGCAGATATTTTTTCTTTGCTGGTTTTTACAATAATGCCATAATCTTTTTCCAGCAACTCATATAGAGGACGTGTAAAATCCTCTTCTCCTGTAAGTGGTATTTTAGGATTAAAATAAGAAATGAAATATACGAAAGGATATTCTTTCTTTCCTCTTACTCTTTCTAGTACAATACATTTTACTGCATGCTCAGGATCAATATTGAAGAAATTACAAATTTCTTCTGATGGCTTTTTCCAACTGATATGAAGTTCAAAATTACGTATTTCGATACCGAGCATCTTCATCTCTTGTGAAAAGCTTAACCAATTTTTTACTCCGCCTACTATGCCTTTTTGAGCAACTTTCGTGCCAACACCTTTTTTGCGTATCAACAAACCTTCAAATACCAATTTATTGATAGCTTGTCTGAGTGTATTGCGCGAAATATTTAATCTTTCGGATAAATCAACTTCGTTAGGAAGAAATTTCCCATTTTTATACTCCTCTGATTCAATAAGCTTTCGAAGTATCTCTTCAGCTTGCACATGCAAGGGTTTGCTGCTGGCATGATCTAATTTCATATGTGCGATAGTTTTATTCTTCTGCAAATATAATAGAAAAAAACTTCTTAAACTATTGTTGGATGTAAAATCTTATTTATATATTTGCACAATATATATTATGTATGAACAAATATATAATTTCTAGTAGCCTTATGAACCTTAATTAAGGTTGAGATTATGAGAAAAATCAATTTGTAGGCAATTAAATTTAATAAATGAATAGACACATGAACATTAGTTTGAAAAAAGTTTTTCTTTTGTTTTTAGGGGTATTTTCATTATTTTCTTGCAAAAATGAAGAAAACACCGTTGTAGAAAATTTATCTCAGTATGTAGAGCCACGTATTGGTACAGCTCATTGTCGTTGGTTTCATTTTGCACCTGGAGCAATGCCATTCGGTATGGCAAAACCTGCTCCTTCTACTAATGGTAGTCTTGGAAATAAGTCCGGTTGGGAGGCTACTGGCTATGATTATCGTGATAATACTATTGAAGGTTTTCCTTGTTTGCATGAGTTTCAGATTGGAGGAATATCGTTGATGCCAACTGTTGGAGAACTGCTTACTGTGCCAGGATTGCCTTCTGATACTATTAAGACGGGATATCGTTCTCGTTTCAGTCATGAAAATGAGGTGGTTAAGCCAGGATATTATTCAGTACTGTTGGAAGATTATCAAATTCAGGCAGAGCTGACAGCTACAGAGCGTGTTGCTTTTCAGCGCTTTACTTTCCCGCAAGGTCAGGAAAAACATATATTATTTAATATAGGTAACCGACAGGGAGAAAGTGGAGCTGTTAAGGATGCTTATGTAGTTTATAATCAGGATGGAACAGTTGAAGGATGGGTGATAACAGAGCCTGAATATGTGAAGAAGTATCAACCAGGAGCAGTTGTACCTTTGTATTTTTTCGCTGTACTTGACAAAGAACCGCTCAATTATGGTGCATATAATGGAAATGTCCAACAACCAGGTGTTCGTGAGTCAAAAGGTGTAGGAGCTGGCATGTATTTTTCTTTTGCTTCAGAAAATCAGGAAGTCGTAACTGCTAAGATAGGCTTATCATATACTTCAGTCGAAAATGCCAGGTTAAATTTACAGCAAGAAGCTTCAGATTTAGACTTTGATCGTGCTAAAGAACGTGCACAAGCTACTTGGGAGGACTATTTAGGACGCATACGGGTTGAAACGGAATGTAGGGAAGATAAAGTGAAGTTCTATACCGGACTTTATCACGCCTTGTTGGGACGTGGTTTGGCAAGCGATGTAAATGGAGCTTATCCTCGGAATGATGGTTCTGTGGGGCAGTTACCTATGAAGGAAGGTACTCCTTTATATAATATTTATAATACAGATGCTGCATGGGGAGCCCAATGGAACTTGTCTCAGCTGTGGATATTGGCTTATCCGGAATATATGTCAGAATATATAAGCAGCCATTTGCAGGCATATAAAGATGCTGGTTGGCTTGCTGATGGATTGGCTAATAACCGTTATGTTTCTGGTGTAGGAACTAATTTGTTGAGTACGATTATAGCTAGCGCTTATGAATGTGGAATTCGTGACTTTGATACGAAGATAGCTTATGAAGCATGTCTGAAAAATGAGTTGGAAGGTAAGAACAGACCTTTTGGAGCAGGAAAAGTAAATACGACAGAGTTTGTCAAGTATGGATATGTTCCTCATCAGGATGCAGGTGAAGGCTATCATGAAACCTTTATGTTTTCAGCATCACATACGTTGGAGTATTCTTATAGTGCCTGGGCTGTTGCACAGTGGGCTAAGCAGTTAGGTGATGAAGCTCACTATAGTCAGCTGATGGATTTGTCAAAAGGATGGGAACGCCTTTATGACTCTTCATGCAATTTTATTCGTCCGAAAAAAGCAGATGGAAAATTTGTAGATAATTTTGACCCTATGCAGGTTTGGCGAGGTTTTCAGGAAGGTAATGCTTGGCAATATACTTTTTATGTGCCGCACGATGTAAAAAGCTTAGTGGCTAAAATGGGTGCAGATGAATTTAATCTACGTCTGGACAGTATCTTTACGATTTCTCAAAAGAAGATTTTTAGTGGTGGAACAGAAGTCGGTGCTTTTGCAGGATTACAAACTTTATATAATCAGGGTAATCAGCCTTGCTTACATATCTCGTGGCTTTTTAATGAATCTGGTCGCCCGTCGCTGACACAGAAATGGGTTCGTGCAATCTTGAATGAATTTTATGGCACAGATGGTATTCATGGATATGGATATGGTCAGGATGAAGATCAGGGACAACTAGGAGCGTGGTATGTGATTTCATCTATTGGACTGTTTGATGTGAAAGGACTGACGGATGAGAATCCTTCTTTTGCTCTGGGAGCTCCTCTGTTTGATAAAGTAACTATTCGTTTAAGCGATAAATATTATTCAGGAAAAGAGTTCGTTATCACGACTTCAGGGAATGAAAAGGGAACTTCTTATGTGCAGCAATATTCTTTAAATGGACAACAGTTGCACGAACCTCGTATCCCATTCTCTGAAATTGTAAAAGGTGGACGTTTGGATATTCAGATGGGGAATTCTCCAAAGGATAATTATTAAAAACCATCGCTTAAATTTAATAGTGTTTGCTTGTGAAAAAGTAAACTGATAAAATAGTATTTATATGAATATAAGACGATTATTAGGAGCAGGTGTGATATGGTTGGGAATGTCTGTTCCAGCAATAGCATCTTTAGTGATAAAAAATGTGGAAATCACATCTCTTCCGGCTTTATATAAGTCGGATAGTGGTTTACAGCAGCGAGTTTGGATAAACATTGTGCATGAAGGTGATGTTGAGCCTATAGTTCTTCAGTTGGGTGAAGTTACTAAAAAGGTGAAATTACATTCCGGAGAGAATAATTTTTATATACCTAAAATCCGCAAGCAATCTCAATGGCAATCTCAATTGCAGTAAAGAGCTTGAACACTATGCATCATGATAGTATGAGCGTGAATTTTGTCCGATTTGTGCATACCTTCCCCTTACCCCACAAT
>OJLA01002624.1_pt1 | contig 10424 bp, 10 predicted proteins | sample 1596611 | NCBI WGS metagenome assembly OJLA01 (sample SAMEA4350168, study PRJEB24818) | metagenome | biome: human; feature: gut; material: faeces | place: Denmark | collected 2013-09
TATTGGAATTTCTAATTTATTATCTATCATTTCTGATCTTCCTGGCACTCTAACTTCTACCAAACCTTCTTTTATCGTATCTGCATCACAGCCAAATTGTAAGGCAACAGCGATAGCTGCCAAAGAATTATATACACTAAATCTTCCTGGTATACATGCTTTTACTCTTTCATTTCTTTCTCCTATTTTTACTCTAAAATCTACATATGAGTTTGTTATTGTGATATCTTTAGCTAATATCTTAGAATAATTATCTATACCATATGTTATATATTCTGGTCCTGGTACTAATTTAGGAAGTTTTATAGCATATAAATCATCTGCATTTATATATGCTCTTTTACACATAGTAAATAATTTGCATTTTGTCTCGAAATATTCTTTCATATCTGCATGTTCTTTTTCGCTTATGTGTTCTTCTGATAAATTTGTAAAGATTCCTATATTGAAATCTGAACCATATACTCTATTTAATTTTAAACTTTGTGATGATACTTCCATAACTACAACATCACATTTAGCTTCTGCCATTTTTGCAAATAGTTCTTGTAATTCTAAGCTTTCTGGTGTTGTTCTTTCACTATCTCCTAAATCTTCTGCACCAATATAGTTGTGGATTGTTCCTATTTATTTAACTTTTAATCCCTTTTTTTCTAACATTGAATTTATCATATATGTAGTTGTTGTTTTACCTTTTGTTCCTGTTACACCTATTAATTGGAATTTTCTTGATGGATTATCATAATAATTGCAAGCGATTTGAGCCATCGCAATTCTTGCATCTGGAACAACTAATAAAGTTGTATCATCTTTTATTTTTAATTCTTTTAAATTTGTTCCTTCTTCTACTAATACTGCTTTTGCTCCTTTTTCTACTGCTTCTCCTACATAATCTGCTCCGTCTGTTTCATACCCTTTTATAGAAATAAATAAGTCCCCATTTTCTACTTTTCTTGAGTCATTTTTTACAGAATTTATTTCTATATCAATGTCTCCTTTAGCTTTTATACCTTCAATACCTGCTAATATATTTTTAAGGTTCATAAATATACCTCCATTTTATACAATTTTACGAATACATTATATAGCAACTAATTTTATATATCAATATAAACTTTTGTTTCTTTTGTTATTTTTATTCCTGGTTTTGGAATTTGTTCTTTTACATATGTCTCGTTTTCATTGATTTCTTCGGTTAAATTATTTATCTCTAGCTCTAATCCTAATTCTTTTAAAATTTCTCTGGCTTCTTTCACTGTTTTATTTCTTATTTCTGGCATTTCTACTTCTTCTTTTTCTGCCTCTTCTGTTTCTTTATCTTGCTTAAGTTCTAGATATGGCAATACTTCTCCTAATATTTGACCTCCTACAGGTGCTGCGACACCTCCTCCTTGGTGTCCCCCTTCTCCTGTTGGGTTATACAAAGTAACTAAAATTACAACTTGTGGGTCAGAAATTGGTGCTACTCCCATAAATGAAGTTACATATTTATTTGTATTAACCCCATCTTCTGATGTTCCTGTTTTACCACCAACTAAATATCCTTGTACCTGTGCGTTTCTTCCTGTTCCATCTTCGACTACAGATTGCATCATACTAAGCACACTATTTGCTGTTTCTTCTGATATTACTCTATCTCCTTTTTTTACTTCTACTTCTTGCTTTTCTCCTGTTTCGGAATCAATTATTTCTTTAACTACTCTAGGTTCTATATATTCTCCACCATTAGCTATACTAGAAACTGCAGTTACCATCTGCAATGGTGTTACCTCAAATCTTTGACCAAAACTTATTGTTGCTAATTCTACTGGTCCGACTTTATCTTTTTCTAAAAATATTCCTTTAGCTTCTCCTGGCAAGTCAATTCCTGTTTTCTTAAAAAATCCAAATTTTTCTAAGTAATCATAATATTTATCTTTACCTATTTTTTGCCCTAATGCAATAAATACTGGATTGCATGAATTCATAAGAGCTTGCCTTAAACTCTGGGTTCCATGTGGTCTATAATATCTCCAACATTTTATTCTAACACCTGCAATTTCTATTCCACCGCCACAATTAAATTCTCCTTCTTTATCTGTAGTTGTTATTCCCTCTTCTAATGCTGCAGAAGAAGTTATTAACTTAAAAGTAGAACCTGGTTCATATGTATCTGCAATGGCTTTATTTCTCCATTTAGCTTGCAACTGTTTATTCTTTTCACTACTATCCATATTTTCGCTATTTTCTAATTCGTATGGATTATTCAAATCATAGTTTGGATATGTAGCCATCGCTAAAATATCCCCATTGTTTGGATTCATAATAATTACATTTCCACCATCTGTACATTCATTATCTATACATGCATTTTCAAGATATTTTTCTGCAATTGATTGAATAGTTAAATCTATAGTTAGGACTAAATCTTTTCCTTTCTCTGCTGCAACATATGTTTCTTCTAATTGCTGCATATCTCCACCTTTTGCATCTGTTAGTTTTTCTATCTGCCCACTTTTTCCTTTTAAAATATCATCATATTTTGCTTCTATTCCGTCTAATCCTTGATTGTCACTTCCACAAAAGCCTATAACTTGTGATGCCACTGTGCTATATGGATAATACCTTTTAGTGTCTTCATCTATATTTATTCCAGCTTCTATATTATTATCTTTCATCCATTGTCTTAGTTCATTTGTTTTATCTTTCTCTACTTTTTTGGCAATAGTTTCGATAGAACTTCTTTTTTGGACTTTTTTTAATGTTTCTTCATAATCTAACTCTAATATATCTGACAATGCTTTACTTACCAATTCTTTTTTATCTTCTGGAATATTGGTAGAATTGACAGTGACAGTTTCTACCGTACTGCTTTGAGCAAGTATATTTTCTCCTGTAGCATCATATATTGTCCCTCTTTTTGAGGTTATCTTTCTATTCAATGTTTGTTGTTCATATGCCAGCTGTTTTAATTTATTCCCATCTACAAATTGGATAACAGCCAGTCTTACTATTAATAATATAAGTAATATTGCAGAAACAATTATAATCCATAACATCATTTTTTTACTTTTTATGCTAGATACAGTTTGCATTTTACACCTCTTAATAGCCAAATTTCTTTTTACTATTCTATGTGCCAACAGCTTGTTTAAATAACAAAAATCCCCGAAAGAAAATTTCTACTTCTTTCGGGGACTATATTTTTATAATTTTTCTAATACTTTTGCTACTCCATCTTCATCATTTGATGAAGTTATATATTTTGCTTGTTTTTTTATATATTCTAATGCATTTCCCATTGCAACTGAATTTGGAGTTGTATTAAACATAGAAATATCATTTTCTCCATCTCCAATTGTTATAATTTCTTTTTCATCTAAATTTAAATATTGGCATATCATATGTACTGCTTTGCCTTTTGAGATAGTAGCAGAAGTTATATCACAATAATAGTTCTTATTTGGCTTTAATTCAGGATTTTTTAACTTTTTTGATTCGTTTACTATCTTTATATCATAAAATTTTTTTGCCAAATATCTTTTTAATTCCAACATTTTTTCAATATCAGGACTTGATACTACACATTGCACAATATTTTCGTTTTCTATAATATTTTCTAATTCTTGTATGGTTTTCTCTTTATCCTTTTCGTCTGGATATGCCGCCTTGTTTAAAACCATTTCTTCATTATAATTAAATTTTATCGTATATCCATTTTCGTGTGCATATTCTAATAATTGTTTTACTACTTTCTTTTTAATTGGTTCACTAAAAATTTCTTTTTTCTTTAATTCGTCATAACAAGAAGCTCCATTTGATGAGATAATATATGGGCTTGTTCCTATTTGCTTTTGATAATTTATTGCATCTTTCCTAGCCCTTCCAGAAGTTAATATTATCTTAATTCCCTTTTGTATACATCTTCTTATCTCATATTGTGTTTTCTCGCTTATTTCTCCTTTTGAATTTGTTAATGTCTCGTCAATATCTATAAATACCGCTTTTATCAATTTATATTTTCTCCTTTCAGTTTTTCTAATTATCTCCTATTCTACTTTAAATATAACTTGACAAAATCCAAGTCAAAATTTTCTTCATCTTTTTTGGCTGTATTTATAAACTCTTCCACCATCTCTTTGGTATATTTACTACTTTTCTTTTCATAGAATTTCTTTAGTGGTTTTTGCAAATCCATCATTACCTTTGTTGCTTTATTTACATTTTGCTCTTTCATTAATTTATCCATTTTTTCCATTTCATGGTCAAAGATTTTTTTACCTATTTTTGTATTTTTAAATTGCTCTAATGTATTTTCTACAGTTAAATCCTTTAAATCTATATATCTTGTAGGTATTTTATGTCCTAATATTTCTTCAAAATCAGTATCACTAACATCTTCGATATTTCCAGTCATATATATACTTGGAAATTCTTTGTTTATAGTAGTTCCATCTATTTCCAAATTGGCTTTTAACACAATATCCTCTACATTTTTCCCTACATAGATATTATATGTTCCTTTTTCTATATTCCATTTATTTTGGTTTACATCATAATAAGCTAATTCATCTTTACTTATTTTTATCATTACTTCTTTTTCTTCTTCTGGCTCTAATTCAACTTTCTCAAATCCTTTTAATTCTTTCTTTGCTTTAAATATTTTTGAATTTTCTTGTCCAATATATACTTGTGCAATTTCTTTTCCTGCTACTTTTCCTGTATTTTTTATTTTGAGCCTTACAATAATATCTTCTTCATCTTCTTCTACATTTAAATTAGAATATTCAAAAGTCGTATAACTTAATCCATATCCAAATGGGAATAAAACATTCTTACTTATTTTGTCATAATATCTATACCCAACATAAATACTTTCCTTATATTCTACACTTACTTCTGTTCCTGGATAATAATTGTAGCAAGGTGTATCTTCTAAACTTAATGGATATGTTTCTGCAAGTTTTCCACTAGGATTTACTTTTCCAGTTAAACAATTTACCATTGCCTCTGCCCCAGCTTCTCCACCTAAGTAACCTGTAATTATCGCTTGTACATTATCTTTCCATGGCATTAAAATTGGTGAACCATTTGAAAGTACAATTACAACTTTTTTGTTTACTTTGCAGATTTCTTCTATTAATTTATTTTGGTTAGCTGGAATATCTAATGTAAATCTATCCATTCCTTCTGATTCAAAATTTTCTGTAAGTCCAACACATAATATTACTAATTCACTATTCTTAGCTACTTTTATAGCTTCTTCTCTTAAAGTTACATCATTTTCGCTTTCTACCCTTTCATATCCTTGTGCATAACTACATTCTATACCTTGCTCTTTTAAACAATCTAATAAATTAGTCAATCTATATGGATTTATCGTAGAACTACCTGCACCTTGATATCTTGGTCTTTTAGTCATATCTCCTATAACTGCTACTTTTTTATTTTTTATTGGTAAAATATCTTCATCATTTTTTAATAAAACAATAGAATCTTCTGCTAATTTTCTTGCTATATTATGGTGTTCTTGTCTATTATATTCTTTTAAAGATTCTCTTTCTGCACCTTTAAATGCATATTCTAAAATTCTACTAACTACTTCATTTAGATATTCTTCTGATACTTTTTTATTTTTAACTGCCTCTATTATTTCTTCTACACCATTTCCTCTGCCACCAGGCATTTCTATTTCATTACCTGCAAGTAGTCCAGAAACTCTATCATTTTCTGCTCCCCAATCAGTTATAACTAAACCATTAAACTCCCATTCTTTTCTTAAGATATTCATTAATTCTTGGTTTTCGTTACAATATGTTCCATTAAGTTTATTGTATGCGCTCATAATAGACCATGGCTTTGCTTCTTTTACAATCTTTTCAAAGGCTTTTAAATAAATCTCTCTTAAAGTTCTTTCATCTACAACTGCATTTATTGTTCTTCTTCTATTTTCTTGGTTATTTGCTGCAAAATGCTTTACACAAGCTCCTACCCCATTTGTTTGCAATCCTTTTACATATTCACTTGCTAATACTCCTGTTAAATATGGATCTTCTGAGAAATACTCAAAATTTCTTCCACATAATGGTGTCCTCTTTATATTTATTGCAGGTCCTAAAACAATATCTACATTCTCATAAGCTGCTTCTTCTCCTAAAGTATTTCCTAACATGTATGCAGTTTCTTTATTCCAACTGTTTCCTATTGTTGATGAAGCAGGAAAACAAGTTGAAATTTCACTTTCATTAATTCCTAAATTATCTGCTTTAGTTTTTTGCACTCTTAGTCCATGTGGTCCATCTGACATTGTAATACTTGGAATATTAAGCTTTTCTATAGCTTTACTATGCCAATAATCTCCTCCCACACATAAACTTGCTTTTTCTTCTAAAGTCATTTTATCTATTAATTCTTTATATTTCATAGCATACCTCCGTATTTTAGTTATACTAATATATCACAATTTATTCCATAATACAATTGACTAAATTGATTTTACATAATATAATGTATATATTAACCCTGTTGACAGAAAGGATGATCAGTATGGCGTCAACACCTTTATTTTCGATTATCATTCCAGTATATAATTCTGCAAAGACTATACGGGAATGTCTGGAAAGCATTATAACACAATCTTTTCCCGATTTTGAGGTAATCATCGTAAACGATGGTTCTACCGATGAAACCACGGAAATTGTGAAAAGTTTTTCAGAAAATGACCCCAGAATTAAGCTGTATAGCTTTCCTAATTCTGGAGTATCGGAAACTCGTAGACGTGGTATCTCTCTTGCAACTGGTGAATACATTCTCCAAGTTGATTCAGATGATACCATCAATTCGGAGTTGCTCGATCGGCTCGCACAGGTAATCTGTAAATTCGAATTTCCCGAAGTTATCAGATTCCAGTGTGAACTCGTTGGCGACAACCCCGGCAAAGATCACCAGCGATACAACTGTTCAGACAAATTGTATCGTGTTATGCCGGGTATGGAGGCCTTAAAGTTATGGTCCAAATTAGAAAGCAAAAAATTAATCCACATTCAATTTTTAAATTTTGAAATGCGGATTAATTTCCTTTTATTTTTTCTATAATTTTTTCTAACCAACTTTTTTCTGTAGTCGTTGCTGTATTATCAGTTGAAGATTGCACATAATCTTTTTTTGGTAAACTTATATATATCTTTTGATCATTTGTAAGTTTTTGCATTCCCAATTTACTTTTTGCTTCTTCTTCTATTTTACTTAAATTAAGATTGCTTTCTATTGAAACTTGAGTTTGTTGGTTTTCCTTTTGTAGTGTTGCAAGTTCTGCTTTTAGTGATTTTACTTTATTAAAATCTTCTGTTATTAGGGAGTTTCTATAGCTAACGACTAATAGCATTGCAAAAATCAAAGCAATATATACAACAACTTTTTTCTTTAATACAACTGTAGCTCTTTTTTGTTTTGCTCTTTCTTTTGCTTCTTGTTTTATTTTCTCTTTTAATTCTCTTTCTCTTTGCAAGTCCTGACTTTTTTTAGATGTTCTATTTGGTATAAAATCTGGTTCTAATTTTCTTGGACTTGTTTCATATTGGTATCTAGCCATTAGCCTTCACCTCCTCTTTCGTTATTTTCTTTCGAAAATTCTTAATTTAGCACTCTTGCTTCTTGAATTTTCCTCTTGTTCCTCCTTAGTAGCAATTATTGGTTTTTTATTTATAATTTTTCCATAAGATACTGCTCCACATACACAGTATGGCAAATCTTTTGGACATGTACATCTTCCTTCTGCCTCTATAAATGCTTTTTTAACCGCCCTATCTTCTAAAGAATGGAATGTTATAATACATAATCTTCCACCTTTGTTTAAACATTTTATACATTTTAAAACAGTATCATATAAAGGTTCTATCTCGTTATTTACCTCTATCCTGATTGCTTGAAATGTTCTTTTGGCAGGATGCCCATTATTTTGCTTCGATTTAGGAATAGAATTTTCTATTATTTTTACTAATTCTGCAGTCGTTTCTATTGGTGCTTTTTTTCGCTCTATACAAATATTTTTTGCTATATTTCTAGAGAATCTCTCTTCTCCATATTCATATATAATATTTGCTAATTTTTCTTCTGGATAATTATTAACCACATCTCTTGCAGTTAGTTCTTGTGTTTTATCCATTCTCATATCTAATGTATTCTCTCCTAAATAGCTAAATCCTCTATTTCGTTCATCTAATTGATATGAGGAAACACCCAAATCCAGTAATATTCCATCTACAGCTTCTATTCCGCAAATCTTGCAATATTATATCTATATCATCATGATTCCCATGTATATATTTAACATTTTTAAATTCTTTTAAATTTTCTTTTGCTGCTGATAAAGCTTCTAAGTCTCTATCTATTCCGATTAATAGCCCTTTACTTGATAATCTTTTAGCAATCTCTTTGCTGTGTCCAGCACCTCCTAAGGTACCATCTATATAAATTCCATCTTGTTTTATATTTAATCCATTTATACATTCATCAAGTAAAACAGGTTTATGCTTAAATTCCAATACATACCCTCCATTTATCATTTTTTTGAATAGCACAAACAGTTGGAAGTTTTTGATTTCCAACTGTTTAGTAGCTATTCTTCTTTTGTTTCTAGCGGTTTCGTCATTTGTATTTCATTCCCTTTTTCGTGGTATATATTAGCTATTTACATTTGTAATTTAAATATTTTTTCTTAAGTACATAGATAAATAAAATATAATTAGTTTCTTAAGATTTTATCTTTTGTATATTAAAATTCCTCTTTAGTATAGCCCTCTTCTTATCAAGTTTTTCTTGATTTCTCTTTAGTAAATGTTTACAAAACTTCTTTTGTAACTTTTTCTTCATTAGTATATTTTAAATTTTTCTTTTGTATAAAATTTATATAAACTTTTTCAAGTTATATACCTAACATTGTCATATTTTCTGCAATATCATCTGCTGATATATTTTCCTCACTGTTGTATTCTTCCCATTTGTCTTTATTCCATATTTCTATTCTTGTCCCAACACCAATTATAACTACTTCTTTTTCTAGTGTTGCAACGTTTCTTAGATTGCTAGATATTAAAAATCTTCCTTGTTTATCTATTTCGCATTCCATTGCTCCAGATAAGAAAAATCTTACGAAGTCTCTAGCATTTTTATTGGTAAGTGGAAGTGTTTTTAATTTAGTTTCGAAGTTTTCCCATTCGTTTTGTGAAAATCCAAATAGACACCCGTCTAAGCCTTTAGTGATTATGAACTTTTCGCCCATATCTTCTCTTAGCTTTGCTGGCATTATTAATCTGCCTTTGGCATCTAAAGAATGTTCATATTGGCCGAATTAGCACTTCGTTTCACCTCAATTCATTTTTTACCACTTTGTACCACTTCTCTCCACCTGGATAAATTTTAATACAACATTTATTAAATTGCAAGTACTTTTTAGACTTTTTTTAATTTTTTTTATTTCTTAATATTATATTAATTTTTTAATTATTGTTTTACAATAATTACTTTTTACTGTATAATATATTTGGTGATACGTATGAAAAAGTTTTTATTAATTTTGCTTTTAATTATAATACTAATTGCCGCTTCGCTTGGAATATATGGTTATTCCCTATACAGCCAAGCTATAAAAGAAGAGCCTTTAATTAGTAAAATAGAGCAAATTCAAAGTGATGAAAATTATGTGAAATATGAAGACTTACCACAGAATTATTTAGATGCTGTAGTCTCTGTAGAAGATAGACGTTTTTATGACCATGGTGCAATAGATTTACGCTCAATAGGTAGAGCTATATATGTTAATATTACAAATTTTGATTTACGTGAAGGTGGTAGTACTATTACACAGCAACTTGCTAAAAACATTTATTTTATAGATATGAACCCATTTTCTAGAAAACTTGCAGAAATATTTATGGCATTTGCTATTGAAGATAATTATTCTAAAGAAGAAATTTTAGAATTATATGTAAATACATCTTATTTCGGTGATGGATATTATGGAATTAAAGAAGCTTGTAATGGTTATTTAGATAAAGAACCTAGTGAAATGGACTTAAATGAATGTACCATGATGGCTGGAATTCCTAATGCTCCTTCAGTATATGCTCCAACCAAAAATCCAGATTTAACTAAAAGTAGACAAGAGCATGTATTAGAAACAATGGTTGGAAATGGATATATATCACAAGAAGAAGCAAATGAAATTATTAATGCTAATACATAAAACTAAACGCATCATAAGCTAATTAAAAGCTTTTATGATGCGTTATTTTATTTCTATTTAAATTCTATAAATTTATATACTGCCTCTGCAAAACCACCATTTTGTGCAGTAGTGGTTGTTGTATAATTAGCAACTTCTTTTACTTCGTCATATGCATTTGCAACAGCAATACCAACTCCAGAATCTTTTATCATTTCTAAAT
>OJLA01002637.1_pt1 | contig 10395 bp, 8 predicted proteins | sample 1596611 | NCBI WGS metagenome assembly OJLA01 (sample SAMEA4350168, study PRJEB24818) | metagenome | biome: human; feature: gut; material: faeces | place: Denmark | collected 2013-09
GGCTTGGGGGAGTGTATAAGAGACAGTTATTGGTGATAAGGGTAATTTCGTACGGTAATGCCTGAATCTTGTTGCATTTTGCGCGTGTCAGTTCAAATACGTCGGGATTTTTCTTGTGGGGCATGATTGATGACCCGGTAGTGAACTCATCAGGTAGTTTTATAAAGCCGAAGTTCTGGGAATTGAACAGGCAGGCATCGTAGGCAAGTTTACCGATAGTCGCGGCAACGCTCGCAAGTGCTTGTGCCACTATTCTTTCCGTCTTTCCGCGCCCCATCTGGGCATATACCACATTATAGTCCATGCTGTCAAATCCGAGCAGACTGGTGGTCATGGTGCGGTTGAGGGGAAATGACGACCCGTAGCCTGCCGCAGAACCGAGCGGGTTGCGGTTGGTTATGTCGTAAGCGGCGCGCAACACGGTAAGGTCATCGACAAGCGATTCAGCGTATGCGCCAAACCACAGTCCGAATGACGACGGCATAGCGACCTGAAGATGTGTATAACCGGGCAAAAGCACATTTTTATAGCGCTCGCTCTGTTCGAGCAGGGTGTTGAACAAGCGTGTCATAGCCTTGGTTACATCTTCTATCCTTGAACGGATAAAAAGTTTCAGGTCGACAAGCACCTGGTCATTGCGCGAACGTCCCGAATGGATTTTCTTGCCCGTGTCGCCGAGACGACGCGTCAGCATCAGTTCTACCTGGGAATGTACATCTTCTATATCATCTTCTATCTTAAATCCATGCTGTTCAATCACGTGATATATATCCCGTAATTCGTGAGTAAGAGTGTCAAGCTCGTCACGAGTCAACAGCCCTATCGATTCAAGCATTTTTATATGGGCGAGAGAACCAAGCACATCATAGGGGGCGAGGTAAAGATCCATCTCGCGGTCACGACCGACAGTGTATGATTCCACGTCATGATCTACTGTCGTGGATTTTTCCCAAAGTTTTGATGCCATATTAAAGTGGTGAAGATGATGAAGAGGGGATTAAAATCTTGCCGTTATTTCACGAAAGCAAGATTCTTTATCATTTCGCCGAATTTTTTGGCGGCTTCCTGAAGCTTCGGTCCTGCCATGGGGCGGAGCATGGCGGGCATCCCCACGTCAATGGATGTGACCACTTCCGTAGTATCGGTATCTTTCTCGTTAAGATTCACAGAAAGTATGATAGGTACAGGAGCGTTTTCGGCTGTCAAAGCAATGCGCTTCGCCGGTATGCGTTCAGTTACGCGAAGTGTCATGTCGCCCATGGGAGCGGCGTTTATCACGATTGTATCTTCGGTAAATGTCACCGAACCTATCTTTGCCTTGACATCTTCGGGCAGTTGGTCGATTCGCTCCTGAAAAGTGCCAAGATTGCTTATACGGTCAAATACTGTCGACGCGGGCATCGCCACATCGACAGGTTTGCTTGAATATGTAGTCATAAAATTAAGTCTGATTAATTGGGGGAGAGGAGTATTAGTCGGCGTTAGTCTTGTTGGGTACCCAGCTTGCAGGGTCTTTGCGCCATTCCTTCAGGGTCTCAAGGTCCTGCTCTTTTATGTAATTGGTTTCAAGAGCTGCTTCAAGCATTGAATTGTAGTTGCTTAGAGTGATGAGCTTGACGCCTGCCTCGTTGAAGCGCTTCACGGCAACAGGGAATCCGTAGGTGAAAATCGCAGCCATGCCCACTACCTCGCAACCTGCGTTGCGGATAGCCTCGACAGCTTTAAGGCTGCTGCCGCCGGTAGAAATGAGGTCCTCGATTACAACGACTTTCTGACCGGGCTTGAGATTGCCTTCGATAAGATTTTCAAGACCGTGGTCTTTCGGGGTGGAACGTACATATACGTATGGGAGCCCGAGTGTATCGGCAACAAGCGCTCCTTGTGCGATGGCACCCGTGGCAACGCCCGCGATAGCGTCGGGTGCCTCGAAATTTTCCATGATTACGCGGCACAGCTCAACCTTGATGAAACTGCGCATTTCAGGATATGACAATGTCTTGCGATTGTCGGTATATATAGGTGAATTCCAGCCTGAAGCCCAAACGAAAGGAATATCGGGTTGCAATTTGATTGCTGAGATTTTTAATAATTTTTCGGCTACGAGACTTTCTAACTTTTTCATCTTGAATTGTATTTGGAATTAATTGCTGCAAAGATAGTGTTTGTGAGGCAAATTACCAATAAAAACATATTAAATTATAAAGAATAATTGCTACATTTGCAATGTAAAATTAATAAGAAATGTCAGAAGAAATTCTTACTCTAAGTGACATATACAAGGCGGCACATGTCTTGAAAGGTGTTGTCCGTCACACAGAGCTTATCAGTGCTCCAAAAATCAATCCTGAAAGTGAGGTGTATCTTAAGCCGGAATGTCTGCAACACACCGGGTCGTTCAAGCTTCGCGGTGCTTACTATAAGATTTCCCAGCTTTCTCCCGAAGAAAAGTCTCATGGAGTGATAGCATGTTCAGCAGGTAATCATGCGCAGGGGGTGGCTCTCGGTGCAAAGGCTAACGGCATAAAGTCGATAATATGTCTTCCTGAGGGTGCGCCTATCTCCAAAGTAGAGGCGACAAAGAAGTATGGCGCCGAGGTGTGCCTGGTGCCCGGGGTATATGATGATGCCTACAAGCGCGCCCTTGAGATGCGTGACGAGCATGGCTATACGTTTGTTCATCCGTTCAATGACCCCCTTGTGATAGCCGGTCAAGGTACTATAGGGCTTGAGATACTCGATGAGATGCCCGATGTCGAGGCTGTGATTGTACCTGTAGGTGGGGGCGGTCTTATCTCGGGCGTGGCATTTGCCATTAAGGCGGTAAGCCCGGATGTGAAGATATATGGAGTGCAGGCTGCAGGCGCGCCGAGCATGGTAGAGTCGCTTAAAAACGACCGTATAGAGTGTCTTGAAAAGGTTTCTACAGTTGCCGACGGCATCTCGGTAAAAGAGCCCGGAACAAATACATTTGAACTCTGCCGCAAATATGTAGACGAGATTGTCACGGTCAGCGATGATGAGATTTCAGCAGCTATTCTTGCCATGATGGAGCAGGAGAAGCTGGTTGCCGAAGGTGCCGGCGCAGTAGCGGTAGCCGCCGCGATGTTCAACAAAGTGCCTATAAAGGGCAAGCGTACGGTATGTCTCGTGTCAGGCGGTAATATCGATGTCACTATCTTGAGCCGCGTCATAAACCGTGGTCTTATAAAGAGCGGCAGAAACTACGCCGTTAATATTGACCTCTTTGATAAGCCCGGTGTGCTTGCCGATGTCAGCCGTATTATAGGAGAGCTTGGCGGCAATATCATATCGGTCACTCATGAACGCATCAGTGTAGACACCCCGATTACAAGCTGCTCCTTGCGCCTTGTCATGGAGACACGTAATCAGGAACATATCGACATCATACGCAAGGGACTCCAGGATGCGGGATACAAGATACTGAATTAGGCAAATTCCTAACCTCAAAATTGGATTTAAAGCTTAATAATATTCCAAAAGGGATAATCTGTTGTCTCTTTTGGAATATTATTTATGTCGGATTTGTACAGAGAGTATATATGTAGTAAGTTTGTTTATCAAATAACTAAACACGACACATGAAATATAGTATTGTTGCCTCGGGATTGTCATTACTTGGATTGTGTTTCGCTCTGCCGGTGGCGGCTCAGGAATCGCAGCCTGACACGCTTGCCTTGTCGCTTGACCGGTGTATAGCGATTGCATTGTCGGAAAGTCCCACGGTGAAAGTCGCCGATATGGAGGTGACTCGCGTTGACTACGCGAAGAAAGAGACAATCGGACAGTTACTCCCAACGATTAATTTCGGTGGAAATTATAACCGCATGATAGCGAAACAGGTCGCTTACATGAATATGGACGGCTTCGGTTCCATGATGGGTGGAGGCGACAAACCCGGCGGTGACACCGGGGAAAGCGGTGATGACACCTCTTCCGCCTCGAGAGCGTCAGCCGGAGGGGCATCATCAGGAGGAGGCAAAAACAGTGGTATAAAGATGGGTCTTGACAATAGCTATCAGGTCGGTTTCAATGCCTCGTTGCCGTTGATAGCCCCGCAGCTCTGGGCATCGCTTAAACTCAGCGACAGCCAGATATTGCAGAATGTCGAGGCGGCACGAGCATCACGCCTGTCGCTCGTCAATCAGATAAAGTCGGCATATTATGCGTTGCTGCTTGCTGAAGATAGTCATCGCGTGATTAAGGAAAACTATGATAACGCGGTGTTCAATCATAAGATTTATGAGAAGAAATTTCAAGTCGGTACCGCTTCTGAATATGATGTGCTCCGCTCTGCCGTACAGGTGAAAAATGTAGAGCCCGAACTTTTGCAGGGTGAAATCGCCATAAAGCAGGCACGGATGCAGCTTGCCATACTCATGGGCATCGATGCTTCGCATGTAGTTAAAGCGACTACAGCTCTTGCCGATTATGAAAAAGATATGTATGAACATACTCTTAATCTCAATACCTCTTCGATTGAGGGTAATACCGACTTGCGTACACTTGACTTGCAGACACGGTCGCTCCGTAATGCGCTCACTATACAGAAGATGGCATGGTATCCGACACTCGCGCTCTCCGCAAGTTATAACTGGACATCGTCGTCCAACGGTAATCCGTTGCGCAATTTCCGGTGGGACCCATATTCCGTTATCGGGCTGTCGTTGAATTTCCCTATTTTTCAGGGTGGACAGCGTTATTTCAAGATAAAACAGGCGCGTATCCAGGTAGAGGAAATGGGCTGGCAACGTGAAAATCTTGAACGCTCGATAAAGATGCAGGTTGACCTTGCAGTGGATAATATCCAGAAAAACGTCAAACAGATTGCAAGCAGTTCCGAGAGTGTAGCACAAGCGGTAAAGGCTCACGAGATAATGGAGAAGTCATTTGAAATCGGTGCCGCAAGTTATCTTGACCTCCGGGATTCCGAACTTGCACTTACACGGGCACGCCTCGCCTACTATCAGTCGATATACAATTATCTTATCGCCAACAGTGAGCTTGAACTGCTTCTTGGTAATGTCGACCTTGAAAAATACAGTAATTTACCCGAATAAAAACAACCAATCACATATCCACGATTATGTCAGTCAGAATACACAGCGTCGCTTCATGCCTGATGCTCGGCGCAATTATAGTTGCCACGCTCCCTTCTTGTGGCGGGAAAAAGGATGATGCCGCCAAAGAGGCGGTCGACGAGCGGCCTAATGTAGAGATACTTCAGGTGCATGAACAGAGTGTAAGCCAGCTTGTGTCATATACTGCCACGGTAGAGGCTTACAAGACCAACAATATCACCACCTCCACCCCCAACCGTATAAAGTCGATTCTTGTCGATGTCGGTTCAAAGGTTGCAAGGGGGCAGCGTCTCGTGGTGCTTGACAATGTGAACATCGACCAGCTGAAGGTGAGGCTTGACAATACCGAGCGTGAATATAACCGCGCACTTGAGCTTTACAACATAGGTGGTGGCACAAAGCAGGCGGTCGACCAGATGAAGACCGAGCTTGACGCCGCGCGCCGTCAGTACGACAACCAGCTTGAAAATACATTCCTTGTGTCGCCTATATCCGGCGTTGTCACCGAACGTAATTACGATGCCGGTGACATGACCGCTCAACTCCCTATACTGACCATCGAGCAGATACAGCCCGTGAAAGTGCTTATCAATGTAAGCGAAAACGAGTTTACGAAGGTACACAAAGGCATGAAGGTCGATGTCTATCTTGACGTGTACGGCGACGAGAGGTTTGAGGGTGTTGTCGAGCTGATACATCCTACCATTGATGCCGCCACGCGTACATTTACCGTAGAGGTCAACATCGCCAACCGTGACGAGCGTGTGCGCCCGGGCATGTTTGCCCGTGTCGTGATGAATTTCGGCACCGAAAACCGTGTCGTCGTTCCCGACCGCGCCATTGTCAAGCAGACCGGCTCCGGTGAGAAATATGTATATGTGTATTCCGACGGAAAAGTGTCGTTCAACAACGTGAAGGTAGGTCAGCGTCTCGGCGACACCTACGAGCTTATATCGGGCGTGGAAAATGGTGCGGAGGTTGTAATCTCCGGTCAGTCGCGTCTCGCCAACGGCATGGAAGTCAATGTGATTAAGAAAGATAAGTAATAAACCGATTTATACACTGACGAAATGAGTTTATATGCAAGTGCGGTGAAACGCCCTATCATGACCACGCTATGTTTCGTGGCTGTGGTCATCTTGGGTCTGTTTTCGCTCTCGACGCTACCTATCGACCTCTATCCCGATGTCGAGACCAACACTATCATGGTGATGACCTCCTACGCGGGTGCGAGTGCGCCTGATATAGAGCAGAATGTGACGCGACCGCTTGAAAACAGTCTTAACGCTGTCAACGACCTCAAGCATATCACGTCGAAGTCGCGTGAAAATATCTCCGTCATCACTCTTGAATTTGAATATGGCGAGGACATCGATGTGCTCACCAACGATGTGCGCGACAAACTCGATATGGTGAAGAGTCAACTCCCCGATGCGGCTGAAAATCCCATCATATTCAAGTTCAGCTCCGACATGATTCCTATCGTGATGCTGTCGGTGCAGGCAAAGGAGAGTATGCCCGGTCTTTACAAGATACTTGACGAGAATGTCGCCAACCCCCTGGCGCGTATCAGCGGTGTCGGCTCCGTGTCGATTTCCGGTGCTCCGAAACGTGAGGTGCATATTTACGTGGACCCGCAACGTCTTGAGGCTTATAACCTTTCTGTAGAGACCATTTCCGCTCTGATTGCCGCTGAAAACCGTAATATCCCCGGTGGCTCGTTTGATATCGGTAGCGATACATACTCCTTGCGTGTTCAGGGCGAGTTTTCATCGACCGACCATCTTAAAGACCTTGTCGTGGCATCGCAGGGTGGTAAAAATATCTATCTCCGTGATGTGGCACGTATCGAGGATACCCTTGAGGAACGCGCTCAGGAGACTTTCAACAACGGCGAGCAAGGCGCGATGATTATCGTGCAGAAGCAGTCGGGAGCCAACTCCGTGCAGATTTCCGAAGAGGTCATGAAGATGCTCCCGTCATTGCAGAAACGTCTTCCCTCCGATGTGAAGCTCGGAGTGATTGTCGACACCTCCGATAACATACGCAACACCATCGCCTCACTTGTCGAGACGGTGCTTTACGCGTTGCTGTTTGTGATTATTGTGGTGTTTGCGTTTCTCGGTCGCTGGAGAGCCACGCTTATCATCACTATTACCATACCTATATCGCTTATCGCGTCATTTATCTATCTTGCCGTCACGGGCAACTCTCTCAACATCGTGTCGCTTTCGGCACTTTCCATCTCTATCGGTATGGTGGTCGACGACGCGATTGTGGTGTTGGAAAATGTCACTACCCATATTGAGCGCGGTTCCGACCCGAAGCAGGCTGCCGTGCATGGCACCAACGAGGTCGCCGTGTCGGTTATCGCCTCCACGCTTACGCTTATCGCGGTGTTCTTCCCGCTGACGCTTGTAACCGGCATGACCGGTGTGCTGTTCCTGATGAAACGGGACGACAACAGTTTTGTTGCCACCAAGACGGTCGGCTGATCGGATCAAGAACCCTTTGCCCCGGGCACTCTGGAAAGAGTGCCCGGGGCTTTTTGTCGTTTTGCCCAGCCGGAAAATGGCATTTTCGGCATATTTATCCTGTTTGTAAAATTTGAGTACAGGCTTTTCATGCCGGCTTTACGCAGGCTTGACACAGCCGCCGGAGCCTGTGCAAAAGCTTTACCTCCATTTTGCGCGTACATGGTCGCAGCGCGCACGGCGGTGCGGTACAATTAGGCCGTTCCCAAGGAAAACACAGAGAAACAAGAAAACATCGGCCGGCAATGCATTCCGGCATTTATTGGAGGAAAAGAGTTATGAAAAAGATCACTCGTCGTTCGTTTATCACTGTCTGCGGCGCTGCTGCTGCGGCTATGGCTCTGACCGCCTGCGGCGGCGCAGCCTCTTCCACTGTGGCATCCTCTGCTGCGGAGCCCACCTCTTCTTCTGCCGCTGCTGAGACCGCTGCAGGCACCCTGTCCGGCAATGTGGCTACCGGCGGTTCTACCTCTATGAAGAACGTCATCGCTGCCCTGACCGAGGGCTTTGCCGAGGTGGAGCCGGGTGTCACCGTCAGCTACGACCCCACCGGTTCCGGCGCAGGCATCACCGGTGCTACCGATAAGACGCTGGACATCGGCCTGTCCTCCCGCGCCCTGAAGGACGACGAGAAGAACGACGTGGACGGCACCACCGTGGCGCTGGACGGCATCGCCATCGTTGTCAACAAGGCCAGCAAGGTGGCAGACCTGACCGTGGACCAGCTCAAGCAGATGTTCACCGGCGAGATCACCAACTGGAAGGATGTGGGCGGCGACGACGGCGAGATCGTTCTGGTGGGCCGCGAGGCTGGTTCCGGCACCCGCGATGGCTTTGAGAGCATCGTGGACGTGAAGGACAGCTGCAAGTACGCACAGGAGCTGACCGCTACCGGCGCAGTCATCAGCGCTGTGGAGGCCAACCCTCTGGCCGTCGGCTACGCTTCCCTGTCCGCTGTGGGCGATACCGTTGCCATGGTCACCGTGGAGGGTGTGGAGTGCAGCGAGGATACCGTCAAGGACGGCAGCTACAAGATCCAGCGTCCCTTCGTGTTCGTCACCAACAAGAGCGTGACCCTGTCGGAGCAGGCACAGGCCTTTGTGGACTTTGCCACCAGCAAGGACGCTGCCGACCTCATCCGCACCGCAGGCGCTGTGCCGGTGAACGAGTAATTACCGGGTGGTCTGCCGGGGAAAGCTCCCCGGTGAACCGCCTGCCCCGCCTCTGAACAAGAAAACTGCCGCGTCGGGCTGCCGTTTCTGCGGGCCGACGCGGCTTTTATAAAGGATTTCAGCTATGAACAAAAAATCCTATCTGAGCCGGGTGCGGTTGCCCCGCACCCCCGCCGAATGGCTGGAAGCGGTGATGAACTTCATCTTCTTCCTGTGCGGCATGCTGGCGGTGGGCTGCGTGGTGCTCATCTCGGTGTACATGGTGATCTCCGGCGTGCCGGCCATCCACAAGATCGGCCTGTTCCAATTCCTGTTCGGCACAAAGTGGGCCTCCACGGCAGCCCAGCCGCTGTTCGGCATCCTGCCCTTTATCCTGTCCAGCATCTACGGCACGCTGGGCGCTGCCATCATCGGTGTGCCCATCGGCCTGCTGACGGCGGTGTTCCTCTCCAAGGCCGCCGACCCTAAGCTGCGCACCGTGGTGGTTACTGCCATCGAGCTGCTGTCCGGCATCCCCAGCGTGGTGTTCGGCCTGCTGGGCATGCAGGTGCTGGTGCCTGCCGTGGCAAAGACCTTCGGCAAGGCTTCCGGTGCCTGCCTGCTGAGCGCCATCGTGGTGCTTTCCATTATGATCTTGCCCAGCATCGTGTCCGTGTCGGTCACGGCGCTGAATGCCGTGCCGCCGGAGTATGAGCAGGGCAGTCTGGCACTGGGTGCCACCGACACCGAAACATGGTTCAAGATCAGCATTCCGGCAGCCAAAAGCGGCATTGCCGCAGGCATTGTTCTGGGCATCGGCCGTGCCATCGGCGAGGCCATGGCGGTGATGATGGTGGCAGGCAACAGCCCCAACATGCCGGACAGTCCCTTCCGCAGCGTCACATTCCTGACCACCGCCATCGCCAAGGAGATGAGCTATGCCGGCGGTCTGCAGCGGCAGGCGCTGTTCAGCATCGCGCTGGTGCTGTTCGTCTTTATCATGATCATCAATGTTGTGCTGAACATTGTGCTGAAGGGAGGAAGCCGCGATGAATAAGGGCCTTTCGCCTTCCCGTCAGATGTGGAACCGGGTCATGACCGCACTGGTCTGGGCCAGTGCCGTTCTGGTGATGGTTCTGGTGGCCGGTATCATCGGCATGGTGCTGGTGCGGGGCATCCCCCACATCAGCTGGAAGTTCCTTTCTACCACTGCCAGTGTGCTGAAAAAGACCGACGGCATCCTGCCTGCCATCCTCAACACACTGTATGTCATTGTGCTGACATTACTGATCGTACTGCCTCTGGGCGTGGGCGCGGCGGTCTACCTGACCGAATATGCTTCCAACCGGCGGCTCATCGAGGTCATCGAGTTCACCAACGAAACGCTGGCGGGCATCCCCAGCATCATCTACGGCTTGGTGGGTATGCTGGTGTTCAGTCAGGCGCTGGGCTTCCAGACCTGTCTTTTGTCCGGCAGTCTGACGCTGGTGGTGATGAACCTGCCCACCATCATCCGCACCACACAGGAATCCCTGAAAACGGTGCCGCAGGGCTACCGTGAGGGTGCCATGGGTCTGGGTGCGGGCAAGTGGCACATCATCCGCACCATTG
>OJLA01002648.1_pt1 | contig 10370 bp, 10 predicted proteins | sample 1596611 | NCBI WGS metagenome assembly OJLA01 (sample SAMEA4350168, study PRJEB24818) | metagenome | biome: human; feature: gut; material: faeces | place: Denmark | collected 2013-09
ACTAAAAGCGGCAAAAAAGGCAAAAAGGTGGGGATTGCTTATGAGCTGGATAACGGCGAGATTATTTATGTGCCCGAATAGTAATTCCGTTGCATCTAAAATTATTACCTTTGCTGCTCGAAAATTATAAATAACTAAGAGATGTTACAACCGGAATTGAAATTAAGACGTGATAAGATACGTGCCCTCATGGTCCAGCAAGGTATTGATGCGGCACTTATTACCTGTAATGTAAACTTAATCTATACGTATGGTCGCGTAGTAAGCGGATATTTATATTTGCCGTTGAATGCTCCTGCGCGTTTGTTCATAAAGCGCCCTAATGACATTGAGGGCGAGCATATTCATCCTATCCGTAAGCCGGAGCAAATAACCGGGTTATTGAAGGAATGCGGTCTTCCTTTACCGGTAAAACTGATGCTGGAAGGTGATGAACTGCCCTTTACGGAGTATAATCGCCTGGCTGCCTGCTTTCCCGAAACAGAGGTCGTATCCTGTGGTACAGCATTGATTCGTCAGGCGCGAAGCATAAAAACTCCGATGGAAATCGAAATGTTCCGCCGTTCCGGAATTGCCCATGCAAAGGCATACGAACAGATTCCCTCGGTTTATCAGCCGGGAATGACAGACCGTCAATTATCTGTTGAAATAGAACGGCTGATGCGTCTGGAAGGTTGTCTGGGTATTTTCCGTGTATTCGGACAGAGCATGGAAATCTTCATGGGAAGTCTTTTGGCCGGTGACAATGCAGCGGTTCCTTCTCCGTATGATTTTGCATTGGGCGGCAAAGGGCTTGATCCTTCATTGCCCGGTGGCGTGAGTGGCACTCTCCTGCAAGCGGGGCAATGTTTCATGGTGGATATGGGTGGAAACTTCTATGGTTACATGGGCGATATGAGCCGTGTGTTCTCCATTGGCAAGTTGCCGGAACAGGCTTATGCTGCACATCAGACGTGTTTAGAAATACAAGAGGAGATTGTGGCAATGGCAAAACCGGGAACTGTTTGTGAAGATATGTATAACAAGGCTATTGAAATAGTAACGAAAGCCGGTTTTGCGGATTATTTTATGGGAGTAGACCAAAAGGCAAAATTCATAGGGCATGGTATTGGTTTGGAAATAAATGAAATGCCCGTATTGGCTCCTCGTATGAAGCAGGAATTGGAACCGGGTATGGTTTTTGCTTTGGAACCCAAGATTGTTTTACCCGGTATAGGTCCTGTCGGAATTGAAAACTCATGGGCAGTAACCACCGACGGTCTTGAGAAACTGACTTTGTGCAAAGAAGAAATCATAGAATTATGATGGATAATTAGTGGTTAGCGATTAGTGATTAGGTTGGTAATTACGTCGCATGACAGTCGCTAACCGCTAATCACTAATCACTAACCGCTTACTTCACCCTTCTGTTCAATTGGTTATTAGCCTTGGACGGTTTTGATTTGCCTATTCTTTTTCCTGTCGGTTTGGCTTTTTTGTTCCGGTTAGGGTGCAATTGTGCGTTTTTATTCCCCTTCATAATATTCACATAGATAATAACGGGCGATAAAGTCCCAATTTTGCTGTAGTATTTCTTTGCCGTTGTCAAATGGCAATTGTACGTCAGGTAATATTCCTTTGAGCATACCATACTTTATTAAATCGAACGGGCAGCCTCCCGGGCGGCAAAAGAGTTTGTAGCCTTCGGCAGCGGCGCGTTCGGCATTGTACATCGGGTTGTGCTCTTCACAAAAATAGGCAGCTACGTTGTGGGCTATTAGCATACCTTTGGCATTGGCGTATATTACGAATTCTTTTTTGTACTGTAAGTCAGGGAGTAAAGCAGAAGGTGTGTTTTCCCATTTTAGAACTTCAACAAAGAATTTGCAGAGCTCTTTATAGGTAGTAAAGTATAGCAAAGGCTTTCCATTACTGTATTCCAGGCAATGCTCAACATCCTTGCTCAATTTTGTTTCGGGAGTAATTTCGGGAAGCGGCTCCAAGGGCATATCCAGTAAATCCGGTCCCATTAGCCACAAAACAGATGAAGGCTCTTCATTGATAGGGGCTTTTTCAAAGTTTTCATCCATCAGTTTGTATACTTCCTGTGCCAGAGCCAGTAAGTCTTTATCAAACGGGTCTTGCAGTGTATATTCATCCGGATTGAAGATTGCAAAGTGGGATTTCAATGTCCACAATACGAATGCCACATCTTCCAGATTGATTTCATCGGGGATGTAGCTGTCAGATAACCGGTAAAAGGGAAGATGCCTATTGTATAATGCATAGTATGCCTCGGAGAATGTTTTCCAACCTCCTGTCTGGGCAATTGCATCCTGAAAATACATGCCGAGTGATGTGGCGGCATCTTTCTGTGCATATTCGCTTTCCTTGAATAAGGGAGATTCTTTTAGTATCGGGAGTGTCTTTATTGAGAAATCGAGATACCATTGGTCACCGGGCAGAATACGTGTACGTTCATTGGCTTCCAACCATTGTTTCATAAAAATAGGAACTGGCTTCATAGTTTGTTTGCTTTTAAAGTGTGAATATTATTTTATGGGGTTATAATCTTTTCAGAGCCAGTTTGATGACCTGCTCTACGGGTGCACCGGCATCTTCTTTCAGAATAGCCATTACAACTTTTTGTGAAGGAGCCTGTGCGAATCCCAACATTGTGAGGGCGGCTACGGCTTCTTCCTGTACCTGTACGTTGGCGGCAGTAGAGGCAAGACCGGTTATGCCGGTAGTTCCGGCGGCTTCTCCGCTGGTTTTTATTTTGTCTTTTAAATCGACTATCACACGCTGGGCTGTTTTCAAACCGATGCCTTTTACTGTTTTCAGCAGATTGGCATTTTCCGTGCTTATGACATTTATCAGTTCAGAGGGCGATAAGGCTGAGAGAATCATACGTGCCGTATTGCCGCCAATGCCCGATACGGAAATCAGTAGCAGGAACAGTTCTCGTTCTTGTTTGTCTGCAAAACCGTAGAGGACATATGCATCTTCACGGATAGCTTCGTAGATATACAGTTTGCAGCTTTTCTTTCCCTGTATGGCAGCATACGTATTCAAGGAGATATTTGCGGCATATCCCAGGCCGTTACAGTCTATAATTGCGCTTGCCGGACTCAACTCGGCAATCTCACCTTTTATGTATTCTATCATATGATTATTATTCCTATTCTGCGAATGTAGGAATTATTATTGACTTTAAGTCTCTAAAAAAAGAAAAACTCTGTGAAACATGCAAACTTCTGTATTAAGTTATAAATTAAAATGCTTATTTTTGCGCTCATAAAATAGAAAGTTGATAACTAAAACCGATAAAAAGATGAAAAAAGTAAGAGCAGCCATCGTGGGTTATGGCAATATCGGACATTTTGTACTTGAGGCATTACAGGCAGCTCCCGATTTTGAAATTGCAGGAGTAGTACGTCGTGCAGGGGCAGAGAACCGTCCTGCAGAATTGAGTGAATATTCCGTAGTGAAAGATATCAAAGAGTTGAAGGATGTGGATGTGGCCATCCTTTGTACTCCTACGCGTAGCGTTGAGAAATATGCTAAAGAGATCTTGGCACTTGGCATCCATACAGTGGACAGTTTCGATATTCATACCGGCATTCCGGCATTGCGCCGTACACTGGATGCTGAGGCAAAAGCACATAATACTGTTTCTATTATTTCTGCCGGTTGGGATCCGGGAAGTGATTCTGTTGTGCGTACCTTGCTGGAGGCTATTGCGCCGAAGGGAATTACCTATACCAACTTCGGTCCGGGTATGAGTATGGGACATACGGTGGCAGTAAAGGCTATCGAGGGTGTAAAAGCCGCTCTTTCAATGACGATTCCTACCGGTACGGGCATACATCGCCGTATGGTCTACATCGAACTGAACGATGGTTACGAATTTGACAAAGTAGCTGCCGCCATCAAAGCCGATCCGTATTTTGTAAATGACGAAACGCATGTGAAACTTGTTCCGAGCGTAGATGCACTGCTTGATATGGGACACGGTGTAAACCTGACCCGTAAGGGTGTTTCCGGAAAAACACAGAACCAACTATTCGAATTCAACATGCGCATCAATAATCCGGCGCTTACTGCGCAAGTGCTGGTATGTGTGGCACGTGCTGCAATGCGTCAGCAACCGGGTTGCTATACAATGGTTGAGATTCCGGTTATCGACCTTCTGCCGGGCGACCGTGAAGAGTGGATTGCACACCTGGTATAAAAATATAAAAAAACAGATGGTGCGTTTATATGGAATGCACCATCTGTTACTACTGAACGCATCGTCTGTTATAGTCAAACAGACGATGTGTTTTTTATATCCTAACCATCAGAAGAAGAATCTGAGCACATCATTGAAGTTAGCCCAAATCAGCAAGCCGAACAATAGGAACATACCTACCATTTGAGCACGCTCCATAAACTTATCGCTGGGTTTGCGACGTGCTACAATCTCGTAGATGAGGAACAGGACATGTCCGCCGTCCAATGCCGGAATAGGCAGAATGTTCATGAAAGCAAGAATGATTGAAAGGAATGCCGTCATGTACCAGAACTGATACCAGTCCCATGTTGCAGGGAAGATGCTGCCGATTGTTCCGAAACCGCCAAGCTGTTTGGCGCCCTCTTTAGAGAAAAGATACTTCATCTGGCTGACATAACCTTTCAGCGTATTTACTCCCAGGGTAACCCCGGCCGGGATAGATGCGAAGAAACTATATTCTTTCTTGACAACGGGCAACAGTTTGTTTGTCTGCAGGGATGCAGCGACACCGATTTGATATAAAGAATCTGTAGTCAGCTTTACGGTATCCGCTACCCCCGCTCTGACGTAAGTCAGGGTGAGAAGGCGGCTGGTACTGTCGTTGGCTGCTTTTTGGCGATTCAGCATTTCTTCCTTAAAGTCGAAGTAAGCGATGTTACGTCCATCCAATTGAGTGATGCTGTCACCCGGTTGTAACCCGGCAAGTGCGGCAGGTTGTACCGGCATAAGGCTGTCGATGACAAACGGATAGCGGAATGAAGCGAAACGGACACTGTCGGCAAGCAGGCGTTCCATCATATCTCCGGGGATGTACACGGATACTTCCTGCCCGTTACGCAATACGCTGACCTGACGTGCATCGACGATGCTTGTCAGCATGTCGCCACCATAGCGTTCAAAAGGTACGCCGTCGGCGGATACCAATATATCGCCGTCACGGAAACCGATTGCTTTAGCCGTTTCGTTAAAGTCCATACCCAGCGGGGCTTTCTGCAAAGGTACATATTCATCCCCCCACGCAAAGAGTATCATGGAGTAGATGAACAATGCCAACAGGAAATTGAACAGTACGCCGCCTATCATAATCAGCAGACGCTGCCATGCCGGTTTGGCGCGGAACTCCCACGGTTGCATGGGCTGTTTCATCTGCTCGGTATCCATAGACTCGTCTATCATACCTGCAATTTTGACGTACCCGCCTAAAGGCAGCCAGCCGATACCATATTCCGTTTCACTGTTTTTCGGTTTGAATTTGAACAAGGTGAACCACGGGTCAAAGAACAAACAGAATTTTTCCACTCGTGTCTTAAATAAACGAGCGAAGAGGAAGTGCCCGCCTTCATGGATTATTACGAGCAATGAAAGGCTCATTATAAGTTGCAGGGCACGGATCAAGAATGTTTCCATCTAATTATTTACTATTTTATTATTTGCAATTTAATTTTTAACTATCAATTCTTTTGCTATTCGTCTGGCTTCTGCGTCAGTTGCCACATAGTCTTCGTAAGCAGGTTTTTGTATAAAGGATACGCGCGCCATTGTCTTCTCGATTACGTCGCTCATGCCGAGGAATGATATTTCGTCCCGTAGGAAAGCGGCTACCACCACCTCATTGGCTGCATTGACGATACATGGCATGTTTCCTGCACGGTGCAGCGCTTCGTATGCCAGCGCCAGATTGCGGAAACGTTTCGTATCCGGCTGCTCGAATGTCAGGTCCGTGCACAATTTGAAGTCCAGCCGGGGGAAAGACGCTTTCAGGCGTTCCGGATAGGAGAATGCGTACTGAATGGGCAGGCGCATATCCGGCATTCCCAGCTGCGCTTTCACTGCTCCGTCCTCAAACTGCACCATTGAGTGAATGACGGATTGCGGATGTACCACTACTTCTATCTGGTCGGGGCGTACACCGAACAGCCATTTTGCTTCAATCACTTCAAACCCCTTGTTCATCATGGAAGCGGAGTCTATTGTAATTTTGGCTCCCATGTCCCAATTGGGGTGTTTCAAAGCCTGTGCCTTGGTTACGGTGGCAAGCTGCTCCATTGTACAGGTACGGAACGGGCCGCCGGAAGCTGTCAGTATAACTTTCTCGACAGGGTTACCCATTTCTCCGGCTAAACACTGGAACACGGCAGAATGTTCGGAGTCTACCGGCAAGATGGGAGTACCGCTGAAACGTGCCAGGTCATTGATAAGCTCGCCCGCCACGACTAATGTTTCCTTGTTGGCGAGGGCTATTGTCTTGCGTGCACGGATTGCGTTCATAGTCGGTTTCAGCCCGGCATAGCCTACCATGGCTGTCAGTACCATGTCGATAGGTTTTTCCGCCACAATCTGGCATAAGGCCTCTTCGCCGGCATACACTTTGATGGGTAGGTCGGCAAGTGCGTCTTTCAGTTGTTGATATTTCGTTTCGTTTGCTATTACCACTGCTTCAGGCTTGAACTTGCGTGCCTGGGCAATCAAATCCTCTACCCGGTTGTTGGCTGTCAGTACATAGGCTTCGTATCGGTCGGGATGTTCCTCTATGACCTGTAATGCCTGTGTACCGATAGAGCCGGTAGAGCCAAGTATGGCAATTTGTTTCTTCATCAGTCTTATAATTTATGCTTTCAGGTTTATATCTTATACTTAATGCTTTATACTTTAAAATACGATATAGAGTTCCGGGTTTACCGCCCTTCCTTTGTGCCACAGTTCGAAGTGCAGGTGCGGTCCGGTAGTCAGTTGCCCGCTGTTGCCTACCAGGGCAATGGCTTCTCCGCCTTTTACGGTGTCGCCTTCGCGTTTCAACAAAGAGCCGCAATGCTTGTAGACGGATACGAAATCCTGGTTATGCTGTACCTCTATCAAATAGCCGGTTTCGGCTGTATAGGTACTCAGAATGACCGTTCCGTCCAGGGTTGCCAATACGCTTTCTCCCGGATTGGCGGCTATATCCGTTCCGAAGTGCCTCTTTTCGGCATTGAAAGGAGATGAAATCATGCCGCGGGTGGGGCGGTAGAATATCAGTCCGTCTACTTCGGGGCGTGAGGCGATACTTGTCAGGTTGTATTTCTCCGTTTCCTCGTACTGTTTGCGGAATTCAGCCTCGCGTTGCGTTCGTTCCATAAGCGAATCTTCCCGTACGGTAGTCAGGGAGTCGATGGAATGGATGGTGTCGGTTTTGATTTTACCCAGAAAAATGTCCTGGATATTCATAATGTACAGATTCTGTCTGTCTACCAGTTGCTGGAGCGAGTCTACACGCAGGGCATTCTCCACGACCTGCGCACGAATTTCACTGTTCATGTATCCGGGCAGGTAATTGCGCAACGGGGTAAAGGCAACAATCAAAGAGGCAATCAGAAAGAGTACCGTCAGTACGGAAAGCAATACGGAGATTCCATTCAGTTTGGACACACGTAAGGTGACAATATCCTCAAGGGTATTCTCGTTTGTAATAGTCAGTCTGTACTTGAACTTGATATTACTCCAAAAGGCTTTTCTTCTTTTTTTCTTCTTATTTGCTGCCACTTGTTCAACTTTTGTTTAACGTTTCTCTTTCTTAAACCTTGATGCTTCACAGTTTTGTTGCCTTGCATCGCTTCATTGACCTGTTCACACCTCTTCCGTATCTTCTAAAGCAAGTAATCCTTCCGGCAGGTCCACCGTGATAACCTTATGCTTCTGGTCGATGTCCATAATGAAATCTTCCTGTGCCGGAATCAGCAATTCTTCTCCTTTATAATCTACCACGAACAGAGTGTTGATGGTAGAGGTGTCCACATCCGTCACTTCACCCAGTTGGCCGTGGTGTACTTCTTCCATACGGAAACCGACGAAGAAATCCCAACTGAGTTCTCCCGGTCCGGCTCCTTCGGCATGTTTCACGGGAAAATAAACCTCAATGTTGGTAAACATCCGTGCACGTTCTGCCGTATCCACTCCTTCAAGTTTGACGAGAGCCGTAGTGTCTGAGCGGAAACGATATTCTTCGATAAAGAACGGTACGAATATACCGTCCAACAAGCAGATGAGATATTCGGCCTCTACACGGTCGAAAATATCATCCGTAAAGGTGAATGACAATTCTCCGTGAATGCCATGAGGTTTGTTGAATATACCTATTTTATATACTTCTTCTTTTCGTATCATATCGTTCTATCAGCTTACCACTTAATCACCTTGTCATCATATTCTTGTTATTCTTGCTCCGAGCGAATTCAACCGCCTTTCTATATCCTGGTATCCGCGGTCTATCTGTTCGATATTGTGTATACGGCTGATTCCGTCGGCACTCATGGCGGCTATCAGTAAGGCGATGCCGGCACGAATGTCCGGAGAGGTCATGTTTCCGCCACGCAGTCTGAAACCATGATTGTGCCCGATCACTACGGCCCGGTGAGGATCGCATAGGATGATTTGTGCCCCCATGTCTATCAGCTTGTCCACAAAAAACAGGCGGCTTTCGAACATTTTTTGATGTATCAGCACACTGCCTTTTGCTTGTGTGGCAACTACAAGCAACACACTCAGCAGGTCCGGAGTGAGTCCGGGCCATGGGGCATCGGCAATTGTCATAATGGAACCGTCAATGAAAGACTCTATCTGGTAGGTTTCCTGTGCAGGAACGTAAATGTCGTCACCGCGCTGCTCCATTTTGATGCCCAGGCGTCGGAAGCTGTCGGGGATAATACCCAGATTTTCGTGTGAGACATTCTTGATGGTGAGTTCGCTTTTCGTCATGGCTGCCATGCCGATGAAACTTCCTACTTCTATCATGTCTGGAAGGATAGTATGCTCTGTTCCATGCAGTCCATCCACACCTTCAATGGTGAGCAGATTGGAGGCGATGCCCTCTATCCGGGCTCCCATGCGGTTCAGCATCCGGCATAATTGCTGTATATAGGGTTCGCATGCGGCATTGTAAATGGTGGTTTTCCCTTTTGCCAGTACAGCTGCCATTAGGATATTGGCCGTTCCCGTTACAGATGCTTCATCCAGCAGCATATAAGTGCCCTGTAACTGTCGGGCGGATATTTCGTAGACTTCCCGCTTTTCGTTATACGCAAAGTCTGCTCCCAAATTCTGTATACCGATGAAATGCGTATCCAGGCGGCGGCGACCTATCTTGTCTCCGCCCGGCTTGGAAATCATGGCCTTGCCGAAACGTGCTACCATTGGCCCTACCAGCATAACCGAACCGCGCAGACTGGAGCACCTTTTCAGGAATTCATCGCTTTCCAGATAGGCCAAATCTACATTGGCAGCCTGAAAGCTATATGTATCGATATCTTTCTTTGAAACGTTCACTCCCATATCCCGCATCAATTGAATCAGGTTGTTCACGTCCAGTATATCCGGTATGTTGTGTACAGTCACTTCTTCGGCAGTGAGCAGCGTGGCGCAGATTATCTGCAACACCTCGTTCTTTGCCCCTTGAGGATAAATGTCACCGGAGAGGCTGTGTCCGCCTTCTATAACAAATGATGCCATGGTATGATTTCAGATTTTAGTACTTTCTTTTATTGTTTCTGTTGTTGTTCCTGTTGTTCTGATTGTTCATCTTCGGACGGTAATTCTGTTCGATCCGTTCGGCCATCAGGCGAAGAATACTATCGGTGATTTGCAGCTTGCCGTCCGACAGTTCTGCGAGGTCATCTGCTATTTTGCGGTCATCGACAGTGTCTTTGTTCCAAGACATGTAATCTTTCTTCATGTGGTTGCATATCAGTGCAACGAGATTCTGTTTTTCTTCTCCTTCGGGGAAGTCGATTGCTTTCTTGATCAGCACTTCCAAAGTACGGCCGTAATGGCGGTAACGGATGTTTGGGCTGGGGTAAGGAACTACTTCCGGTTTGGTTATCAGGTCGTCTTTGCGGATAATTTCGTATGGATAGTCGATGTCCAACTTAAAATCGGACATGATGGCAAGATGATCCCAAAGTTTATGTTTGAAGTCGGGTACATCACGCAAATGGGGAAACATATTTCCCATGATGTTGATGATTGTGTTTGCGCAACGTTGGCGTTCGGAACGGTCCTCGATTGTCAGGGCATGGTCTACCATATTTTGGATGCTGCGGCCATATTCTGGTAAAGGCATCCGTTTTTGTTGAGTGTTATATTG
>OJLA01002650.1_pt1 | contig 10367 bp, 8 predicted proteins | sample 1596611 | NCBI WGS metagenome assembly OJLA01 (sample SAMEA4350168, study PRJEB24818) | metagenome | biome: human; feature: gut; material: faeces | place: Denmark | collected 2013-09
ATATAGTGGAAGTACAAAACACGCCGGAAAAGGAGAGACCATGATGAAAAAGACGATGTTATACCTCCTGCTGCTCTTGTCCGTCCTTCTGCTCGCTGCCTGTCAGAAGCAGCCCCAGCCGGAGGTCAAACTGCCGGAGCCGCAGGCAGCGGCCAGCCCGGCACAGCCGGAGCAGGCAGAGCAGACCCTGACCCTCGGTCTCATCAACTTTGAAGCGGACAAGGAGCTGCTGCGCGGCCTGATCCAGAGCTATAATGCCTCCGGCGCGCCCGTCCGCATCGAGATCGTCAACTACGCCGACGGCGTCGAAAGCTATGCGGACGCCGTCACGCGCCGGACGACCGAGCTCATGGCCGGGAATGTCCCCGATCTGCTCGACTGCAGCGACCTGAGCGGCGCGCAGTACGCCGGGTACGCAAAGAACGGCATCCTGCTGCCGCTGGACGGGATGCCGGAGGAAGGGGTGCTGTCTGGCGTGCAGCAGCCCTGCGAGGTGGATGGGAAGCGCTATTCCATCGTCGGCGCGTTCACGCTCGACCCGCTGTTCGGCCCCGCGTCCAGGCTCGGCGCGTCGCTGCAGACCTCGGTCGAGGATGTGCTGCGCGGCGCGGTCCCGGACGTTCGCTTCGTCTGGGGCGGCAGGGATCTGCTCGGCGTCTATTGCCGCCACGCAGCAGAGCGCTTTCTGGACTACGATACAAGCACAGCCTCGTTTGAAAGCGAAGCATTTCTGGACCTTCTGACCGCCTGCGCCCGCATCCAGCCGTCGGAGCTGGGCCCGGACAGCATCATGCAGCAGCCCATGCGTTCCGTCTCCGTGTACCGCCAGATGCAGAACAGCTGGTACGAGCAGACCGGCGACGCGTTCCGCGTGCTTTCCCTCAGCGCGGACGGCGGCGTGACCTATCAGCCTGTGCTGCAGCTCGGCGTCTGCGCGGGCTCCTCCATGCAGGAGGCCGCGGCGCAGGCCCTGCGGGCCATGCTCGCAGAGAGCTTCCAGAAGACCATCGCGGACGCTTTCCCGGTCAGCACGGCCGTCCTGCAGGCACAGCTGCAGCAGGAGATCGACGCGCAGAAGACCTATCAGCAGACCGCCATCCGCGAAGAAGGCCGCGTCGATGTCGGCGAGGCCGGGACGCAGACCTTCCTGTTTGACGAAGCCGTCGCGGCGGACCTCATGCACGTACTGGAGCACGTAGACTGCCGCGCCTGCAGCAATCAGGAGATCCTGACCATCATCCTCGACGAGGCGGACGCCTTCTTCCAGGGCCGAAAGACCGCGCAGGAGGCCGCCCGCATCATGGACAGCCGCGCCGCCCTCTTCATCGCCGAAAACAGCTGAGCGGAGGGGGAGAAAGCGCGCGTGGGTGACGCTACATTTTCTGTTGACAAACGTTAACACCTGTGCTATCCTCGAAATATAACATATGTTAACACACGGGAAGGAGCGGAACGCATGGAACATCTCAGACTGTCCGACGGGGAATGGAAGCTGATGAAAACACTCTGGCAGCGCCAGCCGCGCACGCTTGCGGAGCTGGTTGCAGCGCTGGACACCGAGACCGGCTGGAGCCGGGCAACGATCTTCATGATGCTCAAGCGGCTCATCGCCAAGGGCGCGGTCACGATGGACGACAGCGGGAAATTTCAGCAATACAGCGCCGCGATCACGTATTCAGATGTTGAACCCGAGGAAACGGAAGCATTTTTGTCGAAGGTTTACGGAGGAAGCGTGGGCATGATGGTGTCGAACCTCGTCGACCGCGGCACACTGTCCGAGCAGGACATTCAGGAATTGAAAGCCATTCTGGACGCAGCAGAAAAGGGGCGCGCGCAATGAAAAAATGGATTCTCCTTTTGACGCTCTGTATCAGCCTCCTTTTATCGGGCTGCCAGAAAACGCCGGAGGCCCAGCCTGGAACGCAGCCGGCGGAAGCGCCGTGGGCAGCCGAACAAGCGGACGCGCCGCTTTCCTATGAAGACTATTTCGCGGAGCTCCGCCCCTATGACCCGGCAGAGAACGACGTGCCGGACTGGATGAAGGACGGAAACTATGAAATTTTATCAGAGGACGGCGTCCTCTCCCTGTACCAGGCGGAAGACGGGACTCTGACCCGCTTGTTTGCTTACCCGGTGGAAGCGCCGCTCGGCTGGTCGGCCGGCCCGGCCTGCCTCTATGCGTTCGACGCGCAGACCATTTACCGGCTCGATTATGGCGGGGAAGCGGCAGAGCCGATTTACCGCGCGACGGATGGGGCGATTTTGCAGATGGCGGCTGCCGGGGACGCGCTCTTCTTTGCCGAACAGGGAGAGCTCAGCATCCGCCTCTGCCGATTGTACGCGCCCGAAGGGAAGCTGGACGTCTTCTATGACGAGGTCCGCCCGGATGCGGAGGACCTTCTGCTGTTCCCCGTTTCCAATCACGAGCTGTGCTGGACCATGGACGATCCGGACTTTCTGGAGCTTGCGGCAGAGCAGGAGCAGACCTACATCGAGACGCGGAACATCGATCCTGCGGACAAGAGCACCTACTGGGGCATGCTGGAGCTGGATTTTGGCGTCAACTCCGGCATCCGGTACTACTATAACGACCTGGAGCCGCTGCTCTGCTCGCAGGGCTTCCGTAAAATTTACGGCGAAGAGAGCGTCGCCGACTGGTGGAAAACCGAAGACAGCTTCCTGCGAGACGCGGAGCTGCGCGCGAAGTTTGTATCCGTGGAACAGGGACCCGCAGTGCAGGCGCCGGACCGCAGGGTCGTAAGCTTTTTGCGCGGCGCGGAAACGGCGCTTGCGCAGGAACGGGGCCTGACGTTCAACACGCCGGAAGATCTTTCCCCGGAGCAGCTGTTTCAGTTGTTTCTGGCGTGGACGAATGAAGATACACTGAAGGAATATCAGGACCCGGATGACGGAACCTTCTATTTCACAACCCCGGTCATCCGCCGGACGCTCGACTGCTATTTCAGCGGCTATTGCTTTGATATCACAGCCTGCAGGGCGTACGACAGGCAAACCGGCATGGTCGTCGTCCCATCTGTTTCCGGGTCTGACGACGGCCGGACGGCGCGGCTCGTCGGAAAAGCGCAGGACGGAGACCTTGTGACCTACCTTATCGACTTTTACGCGGATGCGGCTGCCAAGGCAGAGCATCGTGCGTACGCGAGGAAGGAATACACGCTGCAATGCTATGACGGCGGCTTCTATCTCCTGCGCGCCTGCTCCATGATGTGCCCTGACGGGGAACATACGCTCGGCGGCATTTCCGTCTGGGACAGGTGGGATATTCTTCCGCAGACGGTGACCGAAGGCTTTGCGGAGCTTGGTGTGGTCGGCGTTTCGCGGGAGGACTATGATGTGGTCAAATACGGCCGTGACGGACTATATGTCCACGTGCTGCGCCTGCAGGCGGGCAAGGAGGACTGGGAGGGGCTAGACGGCTACGTCAGCTGCGTCTATACGACGAGCCCCGAATACCCCTCGCCGCGCGGTCTGCGCGTCGGCGACCCGGAGGCCAACGCAGCAGAAACAATGAATGCGCTCTGGGGCAGCTTTGAATACGAGTTGCAGGACGGCGCGATCTGCCGCATGGGGTTCTTCTCCTATTATGACGCGGGAGGCCCCGGCGAAGCGTTTACGGTACGCCCGGCAGACAGCCGGCCGGGGAATTGAGGGAAAGGAGCTGCCATGATACGAGAAACATTGACGCTCTCCGCGCTGATCGCAGCCGTCCTGCTGGTGCGGGCGGTGTTCAAAGACCGCGTGCCGAAGCGGATGATCTATGCGCTCTGGCTCGTGGTGTTTTTGAAGCTCTGCATGCCGGGGACGCTGTTCTCCCTGCCGGTCCTTCCGGCAGAGCAGACCGCCGCGCCGGTGCAGCGCGCGGAGTTCCCGGCGCAGACCGCGCCGGTCACCCAACCGCCCGCACAGGCGGTACAGCCGCAAACACCCGCGCAGCCGGTCACGCAGGAACCGGCAAACCCGGCGGCGAAGCCGCTGACGGCCACGCAGATCTTCCCGATCATCTGGTTCAGCGGCAGCGCGCTGCCCGGCCTCTGGATGCTTGGCTCGTGGCTGGTCTTTCCGATCCGGCTGCGCAAAAGCCGGAAATTCCTCGGAAGACACGGAAAAACCAGTATTTACGTCTCAAGCCGCATCCCGTCGCCCTGCCTTGCAGGCCTCATCCCGGCCGTCTATCTGACGCGGAACGTGCTGCAGAACGACACGGCAGCACTGATCCTGCGCCACGAGCTGACGCACCTGCGGCATCTCGACCCGCTGTGGTCATTCTGCCGGACGGCCGCTGTGGTCGCGTACTGGTGGAACCCACTGGTCTGGCTCGCCGCGATCGTCTCCAAGCGCGATGCCGAGCTGGCGTGCGACGAGGCCGTCGCCGCGGGGCTCCTCGACAGCGAGCGCATTGCCTACGCAAGGGCGATCCTGGCCCAGGCCCCGCGCAGGGGTGCAGCCCTGAGCCTTGCCGGGCCGCCGGTCAAAGAGCGCATTTTGTTCCTCACGAAAAAGCAGCGCACGAGCGTCCTGTGCGTCGTTCTGGCCCTGATCCTCGTCCTGTCCGCGACCGGCTGCTCCTTTGCCGAGCTGACGCGGCAGAAATCTGGGGAGATCACTCTGCCCGAAGCGGCAGGGGAGACCGGCCCGTCCGCGGATACGGCCGCGGATCCCACCGCCCGGCAGGAAGGACCGGTGCAGGACCAGCCGCAGCTGCTTCACAACGACGGGACCTATGACCCGTCCCAGCCCCTGCAAGCCTGGGAGCTGGCCCGCGCCGACGGTGTGCAGACCGGCATGACGCAGGCGCAGGTCGAAGCGATCACGGGGCCGCTCACCGAGAACCAATACGGCGTCCTGGTGGACGATCAGAACATCTCCTATCGCTTCTGGGACCGCAGCGGCGGCGAACCGAAGCTGATGGAAATGACCTGGAGCGGAAAAGTGATAAACGACGAGCTTGTTTATACCACCGCGCAGGACGCGCCGGCCTTCCGCGGCATCTGCCTCGGCGATCCGATCGGCGACGTGCTGGCGAAGCTTCCGTGCACAGACCGGGAACTCAGATACCAGCAGACGCAGTATGTGTACGGGCAGGCGGGCGATGCAGATTACGCGGTCCTGCACCTGATCGGGGACAGCTATTATTCTCTGTCGTTTGGTATCGACGGTCAGTGGCGCGCGTCCGTCGACTTCTCCCGTGTCCAGCAGCGCGTGTTCCATATCGTCATTTATGCCGAAACATACTGGCAGGAAGCAGAGCAGGTGGGCGAAGAGACGGCTGCCCGGGCGCAGACCATGACGCTGTCGGTCCCGTCCGGCGAAAAATACACGCTGTCGGAGGCGGATGCGGCGGCCCTGCAGGAGATCTTCTCCGAGGGTTCCATGACGATGCTCGAGAACGACCCGGAATCGGTATGCGTGTACCAGTTCGACATCCGGAATCGCAGCTATCTGCTGGATGAAACGCTGGATACGGTAGAGATGATCGTGTGGATGGATACCGAGCACTACGATTATTACCAGAAGCGCCTGACCGACGCCGACGCGGAAACCCTGCAGACGGTCATTGACCGGTACACACAGGGCGCGGAGGGCAGCAAGCGCCAGACTGCGATCCTCCGGGAGGTGCGCGCGGATTCCGTCACGGTCGAGCATATCACGCTGCTCAATTCCGCTCTCGAGGAAGACCTGCGAGCACTCAAAGGCCTGAACATCCCACCCGAAGCGTACCAATACGGCTACTATCGGGAGGACTCCGGCGAGATCTACACCTACAAGGTCGACCCGGATACCCCCGTCACCATCTATGACATTTCTCAGGTCTACGGAGCGGGTGACGACCGGCTGTACACCTTCGAAACATGGCAGGATTTCGTCGCCGCGGTCCAGGCCAACGAAGGCCTGTGCGTCCCGCCCTATACCCTGACCCTGCAGGACGGCGTTGTCGTCAAAATCGAAGAGAAATTCTACAATTAGCATCCAGAAAGGAGACTACTATGAAGAAGACAGCCCTGCTCCTGCTGCTGTGCATCTGCCTGCTTCTGGCTGGCTGCACCGCGCAGACCGCACCGCAGCCCATCCAGCCGGAACCGGAGCCTGTGCCGACAGAGCCGGAACCCGCCCCACCCGCAGCCGAAACCGCGGATACAGTTGCAAGTCAGGAAGAGCAGACGCAGGAGCGGTCGGCGCTCCCGGTCCCGTCCGCGTCCATGTTTTCCCTGACCGGGCGCGAGGCCGTCCTGTATGACGCGGCGGTCGCGCAGCGATACCCGCGCGATGACAACGACATCGTCCTGCCAAGCCTGTGCGTGTACGGCTCATTTGTGGAAGACGGAAAGACCGTGGTCATCTGCGACCTGCACTACGATTTTTACTACGACTACACCGGCCCCGGCTGGGCGTGGAACTCGGGCGCGATGAACACGTATCTGCGAGCGGAACTGGAAACGCAGGACGGCGCGGAGGTCTGCACGGGCTTTGCAATTTTCCCGGGCGGCGATCCTAGCGACTGGATCTCCGGCGAATGCGGCCCGCTTGCCGTGCAGAATGCGGACGGGGCGTGGGTCCTGCCGGAACCGGCCGGAGACTGGTTCCCGTCGGACAGCAGTATGCTGGGCGAGTATCTGGCCGCAGCGGAAGCCATGCAGGAACCGGCGGCAGTGATGCCGCAGGCAGACTTTGAGGCGCACATGCTGGCGCTTTCGGACGGGAAGACGGCGGAGGAATTGACCATCGACACCTTCCCGGACGTTCTGGCGGAAGATGCGGCGCTGGAAAGCTTCCTGCGCGATACGCCGGAGGACGCGGCGCTCTGCTGCGCGACGTATCTGGTCGAAAACATGTGGTACGGCGATGGCGAAAATGAGCCCTATACGACGGATTTCGCGCTGACCGCGCTGGGGCGGCTCTACGTTCTTTCGATGCAGTATCTCATGGAGACGTATAACGACTCGACTTGGCTGCTGCCTGCCTTGCTGCTGCATACGTTCTCCCCGGAGGAATGGCTGTACCAGTTCTGGGGCGTAGTGGGAGGAATCGCGTTCGCAAAGGAAGGTTTTACGCTGGACAGTGTCTATTACGATGAGCACCCCATTGAAAAGCAGTGCATGACCGCCCTGCTGCGCAGCCCGAAGCGGCTTCATGTCGCGACACTTTTTGATTATGTAAACCCTGTAGACAACGAGCGGTGTGACGCCGACCATTCTGCGCTTTATGATTTCCTGGCAGAGGGCAAGGCAGACGACCGCCTTCATATCGAGCCCGCCGGAGCGACGCGCGAAGACCTCCTTGCCGCCTGCACGGAAACGGCGCATTGGGAGGTGGAAGGCGGAACCGATACCACCATCCTCCACATCACGCCCGAACACGGTCAGGAACTGCGTCTTGTGTACCGCTTCGGCGAAAATTAAGAATTTTTTAGGAATTTATTCCACGCCGGTGTGCTATGATGACGGCGAGAACATCAGCTTCCTGACGAAAAGGAGAAACAAATGAAAAAACTGTCCGCCGCGCTGCTGGCGCTTTTGCTGATATTGACCGGCTGCCAGAAGCAGCAAAGGCAGGCGGATATCCGCCTGCCGGAACCGGAAACGCCTGCCGCAGAAGAAACGATAGCCGAACCGGCGGAAGAACCGGAACAGGAGAGCGTCGCTCCGGACCTCGGAAACTTCAAAGAGCTTCTGGAAGTTCTTCAAACGCTGCAAACACGGGAGGACTGGAAAAGCAGCCCGGAATACGAGATGATCACGGCGCACAAGGAGAAGGTACTCAGTCAACTGATCGGCAGCTTTTACCACGGGCTTGACAGCCTCAGCCTTCAGAATACTGCATGGGGCGATCATGATCTGCCCGGTATGGCGTGTGCGGTGTTCCGGAGTCTGCTTGGCCCGGAAGATCTGGCGCTGGAAGCCGGAACGCCGCTCGAATGGTTCCGGACTTGGTTTATCTGGGCATTCGGACACATGCATGAAGCGGACGCAGCAGGACTGCAGGCGCAGTATCCGGCTGCCTTTGCCGCAATCGATACGGTTATGGATCATCACGGGACATGGGAAGATGCGGTAGACAACGGTCTGTGCTCTCTGGACAAGGGCAGCCATTACGACTTCGATCTCATTGCTGCACGAGATCAGATCGTTTCCTACATCCGTGAAAACGAAGAAATCTGGCCGTTTTCGTATACGCTGATCCTGCGGTTAAACAATGCGCCATATGGCACGGAGGAACCGACGCCCGGAGATCCGAATGTGTACGTCGACTTTATCTGGTGGGCTGCATATACCGCCTCCGGTGAGCGCACAGAGGTCCTTGTGCAGGAGCTGACGCTCAACCCAGAGACAGGAGAATCGTCCGTATGGACTGTTCCGCGAAAGGATGGAGAAATGGAGCTTCATAATATTCCGGATTGGGTCGTGGATACATTGTTCGATGATTGAACAACGGGGGGATTATTCCAAAGAAAGGTAATACGTCAATAGGAAACATATGTAGTAAAAAAACAGGAGGTTACTTATGAAGAAAATCACGGCACTCATTCTAGCGATTATTCTTTGCTTCACGCTGGCTATTCCGGCGTTGGGAAGCGAAATGTCTGTCAATGGTCAGGCTTATAGTATTAATGGCATCGACGTGTACAAATATCCGCTGAAAGCGTCTCAGTATTTTTCTGTTGTTACAGAAATTGACCGGAGTTGATTCCGATGAAGCGCTTCTATTGCGTGATCCTTGCCATGCTTGCAGTTATCCTATATGCAATTGTTATGTCAGGCTGCAGAGCAATTTCGTCAAATGTCGAGGTGGCAACTCAGCCGGTGGTGGAGACACCACTGGCTGAGCATATCGGAAAGATGCGGCAGGGTTCTTTTATTAATGATGCCGAGGAGTTTGTTCGCAATATCTCAGTATTGCTTGAAGAAAAATCTCCCCATGATTATGCCGTAAGAAGAATTGAGGAAATATTACTAAACAACGAGTATTTAGAAGAATATTTCAAGGGCAATACTGGGCCATTGGCGTTGTATTGTTTTGAGTATATTATCAACCATGAATCCCTTTGTTATGTCAGCGATAATCAAAATGTGAGTTTTTCGGGAAACGATAAAGCAATTGCTCTAATTGCATGGGAGTTAATGCTTACATATGATGACACTGATTTAAATTACATAACATCGGCATCATCCTTGGAAAATTGGTTGTATTTTTTAAGAACTGGGGCACCTGTGAATTTTATCTTGGCGGAAAGTAATATAGATGACACCTACTATACTACGCACCCTATAGAGAAACAGTATATTGTAGCTATGCTTCGAGACCCAAAACGTATTTTTTTTCTAACAGTGAACTATCTTAGCGATCCAGAGTTAATACAAGAAACCAATTTGGCGTTTTACCGGCTTTTTTCGAGCGGGATTATGAATATGCAGATGACGATAATCCCGGAAAATACGACCATAGAAGACTTGCGCGCAAATTGCACAGAATTCTCCTATTGGGTCATTGACGAGAAAAATGACGATATTATTCTAGAAATTACTTCTGATACTGGCAACCTAATTCAAGTAATAATTGAAAACGCGTCTTAATCAAGAGAGTGAAACTATTTGCTTAAAAGAATGATTCGGCATTATAAGGAACTTTGATGCCGCCACAAGCTCAAAATACAGAAAAGACTATCGAGAGTTTTGCAACTGGGACACAATACAAGATGACGATGCGTGTATTCAAGCCCTCTGGAGCGTATACAACCACAACGAAATATAATTGTAGCAGAATTAGCATGGATAAATATGAATTCACCGAAACCGGCCTATACAGAATTGTTACTTACGCAAAACCGACATCCGAAAACGATGTTGCAAACAGCCATCAGTTCTATATTCGTGTATATTAATTTTTGGAGCTCATTTAGATATGGCAAAAAAACATTTGGCAGCTGTTTCGCTTCTCATTGTGTTGATTTTTGGTTTAACATCTTGCGTATGTCGTTCCTCTGATACGGCAATATCAATGCCTGTGTACGATAAGCCGGCAAGCGCTACAGCCAATACCAGAACAATGCAGGACGAAACAGCGACGAAATCCTCATCTGAAAAATCCTCCGAAGCAACCACGGAATCCGCTCAGAGTGAAGATGCGTCCGCTCTGATATTCCCAAATCCTTGCTCTGAGCAATTTGATTTATCAGAACGGGACGCGGTGCTATTTGATGCCGCTGTTGCCGCACGGAATCGAACACCGAATGCGGACATTTGCATCCCGGAAATTGGGGTCTATGGCACATACGAAGAAGCCGAAAAAACCGTTATTGTGTGCCACGTGTGCTATCCGGGCTCTTATACACATCTCCGAGCCCACGAGAC
>OJLA01002654.1_pt1 | contig 10357 bp, 7 predicted proteins | sample 1596611 | NCBI WGS metagenome assembly OJLA01 (sample SAMEA4350168, study PRJEB24818) | metagenome | biome: human; feature: gut; material: faeces | place: Denmark | collected 2013-09
CAAATATACTGAAAATCTATGACATAACAAAGGCTTTCAAGCTGAATTTCAGCGTGAAAGCCTTATTTTTTACCTGTTTAGTCTATAAAAAGAGACTGCCCAAACTTGTTAGACAGTCTCTTTTGTATTTCATATTTCAGATTATAAAACAGTTTTAACCCGAATTGAGCAATTAAGAAAGCTTTTATGGTTTTGTCATATGGGCAAGCTTTTAAGTATTTATGTAATAGGCGATTGCCAGTTCTCTATTGGATTTTGCAAAATAGTCTCCACACTCTTTCAAAGCAAGAGGACAACCATAGGATGCTGCAGGCATGTAATAATCTCTTACAATTATTGCAAGATAATCAGTAGCGTGAACCTCTCCACCACTATATTGGGCTCATTCGTAGAAGTGAGAAAGCTTTTGCTTTTCCTCTTCAAATAACCGTTGGCCCAAGTTCAAGATTCATCATTGACTATTTTTATTGAGTTGTATTTGCAAGACTAACTTATCAGTCAATGCAGACATGCCACGGATGAGTAGACAAATCTAATGTCACCTTAATACGGCGACCATCAGATTCAAGGAAGAGATTGCTTCCTAACCATGATACTAGGTCGTGTTCATTGCCAGAAAGCTCAACCGACCAATTGTCATTGGCTCTGAATTTGAATTCATGTCTACCGGCGGGCAAATCCATTTCGGTCTTGTATATTAACGGCAAATCGGAGGGTTGCATTGGTATAGAAGATTCCCAGTTATTAAAATCTCCAATTAGTCCGATGCTATCGATTTTAAAAATTTCGACATGATCTTGTTTGATAGGCGTGTCAGAATTTTTTGCCATAACTAACCTAACAAAGTATAACCCTTCCTCTCTGATCTGTATAGGTTCGTATCGATTGACTAATTGAAGTATTATTTCTTCTTTTTTGTCGTTATGGTACTCAACTATTAATGGGAATTGAATCGGGGTTAGACTAGAGGTTATCATGAATGGCTTGTTTAACCATATGAAGCGTTCATACACACCTATGCCACCACATTTCATAGATTCAACAGACAAATTGATGCAATTGACATATGATGGCCCAATTTCATCGAAAGCCTTTATGCAATATAACAAGGCCACATTTTTCGGTCTTGTTTCTTCTGAAGCGCGGTTATTTTCACCACAAATTCCCTCAACTGTAATTTGAGGGAGTGTGTGTGAATGGGATCCTCCAGAACCTATTGTATGGTCAAGATAATCATCTTTACTGTAATTATATTTTCCATATTTTTCATCATAGTACTTATCCCAAGTAACGGGCGTCCTCATCAGAAGTGCTTCATAGTCACTGCTGAAAGTATTTTGTCCATAATGAATCGTTCTCTTCTGGTAATATAAAGAATGAGAATGTGATTCCGCATCTGACACTTTCCCATCAATCTTAAGATTATGTTCGTGTTCTTGAACAGAATCATTTTGAGTTGAACCAAATTTTCGGTCTTTGTCCACTTCCCCATCTCCATCCCATCCGCGAATAAAGCGACCTCTTAAATCGGGAAGTCTAAATTCACCTTCGTTAGTTTCACCAAAGGTTTTCCCAATTCTTTGAAATAATGCAAAATATTCATTAATCCTTACTGTTTTACCATCGCAGATTAACCATCCCATAGGAATAGTCTCAAAAGCAAAAGCTTGAATAGTTCCTATGGGGCAAACCTTATTTTGTATAGCGTAAAGTTGATGCCTAAAGTCTTTACGTATCTGAAGCACTTTAAGATTGGAATCAGTGAAAATATCATCAATAAAACAGAAATTACTTCCGTTCTTAAGATTTTCATTAGTCCGTCCCTCAAGTAAATCTATATACTGCCTCTTAAGGGAATCTGTCTCAGTGCATTGTGAACACCAATACCACATGAGATTTATAATCCTTAAAGACTCTTCCTCGATATCGTAATCCAGAGGCGGATACTGAGATAACAATTCAAAGTCCCCCTTAGCTAAACTTTTGTTTTTGAAACTAGACGGGTCCCACTTGCTCAGGTGAGAGCAATTCAAGAAAGCATAATAAGGAATGTTTTCTCTTTGGAGAATATTGAAGATTGATGTATAGAATAATGATTCTCCCGATAAAGATTTTACATTGGTGGTTACTAAAATAGCACAATCAAGCCCCGATAAAGCTCGGACAGATGCCATATTATCATCCTCATTAAAATCTGAACCTGGGAGATCAACCAAGGTGACACGTTTTAGTATAGTACAATTAAGATGTACATGCGTATATTCAATTAATCCATTAGTGTCAAATTTACCCACTTCTGATATGGGGATTTCTTTGAACCCCTCATCAGTCTTTACCTCAGCGTATTCTTCTTTTGAAAAAGAATAATAAGTTGGGGCGTGCGTGGTCGCACATCCATCACCTATTGTAGCGATATTCCGTTGGAGCAAGCAATTTATCAGGAGCGATTTCCCTGATTGCATAACTCCAACAACTCCAATTGTAATTTTAGACATATCAATGATGTTATTTTGGGGACATGTTATTTCTCCAAATGGGTGAATATAAAATTCCCATACTTAGAAAGCTGCGAATCTATCTCCTCGGTAGTTTCCAAAGCAGAAGAACAGTTGTCTGCAAGTTCCGCACCTGGGGTTGAAGTGGCTATAGTTCCATTGTTCTCCATTAGTTTTTTGTCAACTTTTAGAGTATCGATATAACCGTTAAGAATATTCTTCATTTCCATTCTCACAATACCTCTGAGTGTACCCTGGACATCACTTTCTTTCAATTTATCCAAAACATCAGGAGCAATTTTTTGAACAAATTTTTTCTCCAGTGCATCGGCTCCTTCAACAGCTGCATAAATAGCAGCTCCGGATCCTAACACTAATCCTGCTAGCCAACCAATAGGATTGGAGACTATTGCTAAAACAGAGGGTATGGCTACCATTATAATAATGCCTACAATACCTATTATTGTAGCCATTAGATCTCCAAGAAGATACGGGGCTAAAGAATTTTGTTTGAGAGAGATGTTTTGAGAAGCACCTTCTTTCTGCTCCCTCATTGCAAAGCTTTGCGTTGAAAGAGGAACAACGAGGTATTTATTCATGACGTTTGAGTTGTGAAACTCAGAATCATCAAAATACAAGGTTCGCCATTCGGTCTCTAATTTAACCTTAAGAAGGGCCATTTCAGGATTGAAAATACTTGAGAATGTCACATCTTGCCCAGATTTCATAAGGTAATTCCACGATGAAATTTTTGATGTAATGAAACGTAGGACCACGTCAGAAATGATGGGTTTAAGGAACTTTTCGAGTTTCTCTTTATTCTTGCCAATTTTTGCCAACTTCCACTTTTCATTATATATAGCGGACGTGATTTTCTGCGCCAACTCTTTGATAGCATCATCATCAAACAATCTCGAACTCACAATGCTTGACAGCCTGTCGGACAGAGGAGAAGCTCCACCGAAGAAATGATCATTAGAAATAACCTTCACGTTTTCAGTGAATACATCGAGTCTTTCCAATCTCTTTTTCCACAAATTGACAAGATTGTCATGTCCGACAATGAAAGGCTCGATTCTTTGCAGATATAACGACCTACGAATTGAACTTACTTCATAATACATCTTGCCTATTCCATTCGAGACAATTATGGAATATGCCTTATTTTGCTTTATGAAATTAATAAGTTCTTGTAGCACAGACATCATTTCACTGCGAGCAATAATTTCAGCCCCTGAGACATCTTTTGAAAGGCGATATGGATAGAGTTCTTCCACCATTGTTTTTTCAAAATCGTCTGCATTAATCCTTCCGGTATAGCCATTCCCTAGGCTCGACCGTATGAACTCTTCCGCAAATGATTTCGAAAGGTTGTTATTTTCATACGTTTCCTTGACCACGCCCAACCATGCAAGATGAGCATCGAGCACATGCAATTTTGTGTTTCCGTCGAACATTTCTTCTATTGAAGACCTGTTTGCCTTAACAAAATTCTTTTTCCTCTCAGCGCTGTTTATATTATTTACAATAAATAGCTTACGAGTTACGTGTGGGATTTTCTTTTTTATTGTAAATAACGATCCACAGGTTTTCTCTCCAACTTGCTTATCGTAGGGAAGAAGGTAGAGGATAGCGTCGGCTCGCTCCATTTCTTTTTGGGTCACTTGTGTATCATATTCATTTGAGAATAACCCCGGAGCGTCAATGATTGTGCAATTCAGTTCCTTTAGACGATCTGAATCGAGAATACACTCTATGCGTTCAATAAATGCAAATAGAGCTGTTCTTAAATCGAATTTAGCTTCTCCTCTTTTTCTCCAATATGTTTGGAAATCAGCTTCGTCATTCTTTGGAAAACGGGTTAAGTCGGGAATATCCTCAAAAGAGTAGCTTGATGATATAGCCTTTCTCCATTCCAGAGTTCCGTAATGGCTTAAAATCAGACTGCAAATGGCTAAAGCCTTGCATCCCGCCTCGCTGGATTTAGGACAAGATTCATCCTTTCGGAAAAGGTTCAATTTGTTTAAAAGCGCCTTTCTTTCATTTGCATTTTCAATGTCAAAGGATTCGAAGTCAGCATCCGCAATGTATGTGCTCAAGATTGATAGTATTTGCATCAATCTGGTCTTGCTTCTCCAAATTACCTTGACCTGTTCTTCAGTACCATATGTATAAGAAATAGGGACGGCAGAAGTAACTGTTCCATCACCTATAGCTCCAACATATTGTCCAATGATAGCATTCATGAGGGTAGTCTTCCCTGATTGATATTCCCCCATGATAAGAATATTGTAGACTTCTCCTTTGAGGCGTTCGATTACGTCTGTGAGCGTCGATATGTGACCCCTACATTCTGGAATTGTAGACAATATCTTTTCGTTTTTCTCCGAAATGAAGCCATTCTCTAGTTCTTCCTGTGCTATTTGATTCAACGCAGAAGAGGCCGCTTGATATCCTTTTACGTTATAACTTTCATCAAGGTTAATCTCAAATGATGTTTTCTTCTTTTTCTCAATCAGATCTTTTTGAAAGGTCTGGATGGCTTCTAGGAGTGTCTTGCGTTTGGATGAATATTCCTCATTTTCCTTGCAATATTCCAATAAATCTTCATCCGTTGTAATATGCAAGGAAATGATTTGTGAAAGATCGAATTGTTCTTTCACAGAAAGGAACTTTCCAGTCTCCGATAAAATCTGGTATTTCTCTTCGGCTTCACGAAAGGCTTCCTTTGCTTTTTTTATTTTGTCGGAGTCCATATGTGGTGTTTGTTATAATTTTATTTATTCCAAGTTGATATTTTACGCTTTATAATTTCAATGATATCTCTTGCCAAACCTTCATCATTGCATTCTCTTGCTAATTCAATCAACTTCATCACTTCATTGATGTCTTCTTTTTGAAGAAGAACTGCATTGATGTGATTTAAATTTCGTTCCACTTGATCAGTCTTAGCTTGATAAATCGAAATCATAGATTCTCTTACTAATGAAGAAGATGCGGAATCAAATTTAGAAAGTTTCATCACATTTTCCAAAAATCGCACACATCTTTCAGGATGATTGTACTGATTGATTTCTACGATATCTTTAGCGAGTTGTAGCGATTCCGGGGTACCTGCTTCGTCCGGCAATAAACCTAGTACCATTTGCCGGTATATATGCGAGTAGATATCGGCATATTGACTTTTTAGCGAAGCCGGAACATCAAGAATGCCGTCTCCTATAAGAATTGGTAAAAGTGGCGACAAATAGAAATTTGTCCAGTAGAATATATCCGCAATCTGGCCTATTGCACATACGGAGTATAAGGCAACCTTGTCGGTAATACTCTCGATTTCGGACGGCGAGTACGTTTTGGGCAGTTGCTCGAACGATATTCCAGGGTCTACTTCCAGTTTAGTAATCGTATTGTCGATGTTTGTGCCCCATACATTCACAAATAATGTCAGTTTTATCCGGTTTTCGGAGGTCGAGAACAAGGGCGTGACAGTCGCCGTAGGAGTGGGGATAAGGACATGCAGATTCTCTATATCCTCTTCGCTGAACGGATTCGAGTTCAAATCCCACATGTTCTGATAATAGCAGACAGTGTGATTCGATGTCTCGTTCCATAACTGAGAAATGATATTGCTTATTCTCTCATCGATATACGGCAGTACTTCGGAATTGAATCTGGTATCGTTGCTTCCCGTCAGAATACAGAACAATTCATGTCGCACATTGTCAATATCAGCGTCTGTCTGAGGAATGACTGACCGCTGAATTATGTAAGGGCTTACATTCAGGCGGTAATGCTTCTCCAGATTGTCCTTGCGAAACATTTTTTCAAATGAATTCATGAAGCCCTGCCGGATTGTTTTTATCTTATGCTTGTGAGCGTCGAGTTCCATCTGTTCCTGCAGTTCACACGAACGCAAGAATTTCTCCATGTCCCTCTTCTGCCCGTCAAGTATCTCCTTCTTTTTGGCCCGGCGCTGCTCCTCCTTTATGGCTTCGGCGGTTTCTCGGTTTTCCGCCTGGGTTATTAGTGAGACGGCTATCTGGCCCAATATTACAGCAACTGTGATCGGTTCCATATTGGTATTCAGCTTAAGGCATTTAAGACTGCTTTTATTTGAGTTTCTATATTTGTGCGGTTTTTATCGTCGAAAATAATTGGAAGCACATTGCGCTCCGCACCGCCGATCCGTACTGTGGCCTGATTCGGATCAAAAATTGAACGGTACTCATTGCGTATGAACTCTCCGATATTAGGATATCTATCAAGCAATCCTTCCTCAACACAGAATTTTGCGAAACGGGGAGTTTTGCCAAAAGCGACCAAAGAATAAATATCGTTCGACGTGCCTGTAATTGCAAGGTAGGCAGTTTCGATCTCTTTCTGTTTTTCCTTCAGGTAACCGGCGTCGTTTGTCATCCTAACTTCGCTGTAGTTCAGCTCGAAAATTCTTCGCTGCATCGGTATTTTGGATGTGGGATACCAACAGCCGACTGAGACAATCAGCTTTTTGTTGGCTCTGTCGACACGCGGCATTATCATCACGACGGGCAGATTGCTCATCATAGCAAAAATATTTGCCAAAGCTGCGCCGCCGGTGGGAACATCGCCGTCTCTGAAACGCAAAATGTTGCCAGAAGATATGCCCAGACCTGTTAGGACTCGCTGGACATTATCGACTATCCCCATGTTGCCGTCGTATATATGTCTCAGAGGGTCGCCCTTGCCCAGCGCATTGTCGTGCGAGGCTATTATGACCGTCAGGAATTCTGGAAGCGATTTCAAGTTGCGACGCATTTCCTGCACAGCTTGCAGTGAAAGTTTTAGCGGCCATCCCTTGATGAACATCGCGACTTCATCTTTCTGAATGTCAAGATCAAGCTTGAGGTCGGTCTGAATGGCAGCGTACTCTCTCTGTTGCTCCTTTATACGCAGTTGGAATGCCGTATCCAGCAATCGTTTGGAATCCTCATATTCATTTTTTAGCTTCGTCATGGATTCCTGAAAAGATTTTTCATCAATCCAGTCTTTGCGCTGTCTTTTTCTTGAATTAATACCGTTGACCCAAGTCAGACCAATATTTGTGAGCCAGAAAGGGCTGCATGAGTTGGAGCCTTTATGGTATGCGGGGTCTCCTCCTAAATTGTTATCCATGATTAAAGCTGCTGATTACATTTAAAGATCTGTTTCGGACATATCATCGTCCGTATCGTTATAGTCGGAGTCCCCGTAGTCTGAATAAATGTCATCATCGGGGTCATCGCCGTGTGAAACGTCAGATGTGTCATCAATATCGCTTGAATTTTCCTGGTCTTCATCTGCTGATGAATCAAATTCTTCGTTCTCATCGTTCGCATCCTCTGTCCGTCCTCTTGTGTTGTCGGTAAACGAATTAGACGAACTGTTACGGACATTGGAGACCGAAGAATCCGCGTGGGTGTCATCAATGTCTCCTAAATCGATATTTCCATTATATCGAGGAGTATAGTCTGCGTTGACCGCATAATATTTTTCCGGTAAATGGAATTCATTATCCAGACCGTCAGGCAGACTTACAGTAGCGGGAATGAAATCCGTGCTGAAGTTAGACGGCTCCATTTGATGTGTATGATAATTATATTGATATGGTGCAGGTTCTGTAGTTGTCACCATATGACAATGACTATCGTCCCATGCTTTTTTGAAATCTTTAAACGAGTATTCAATACATACATCACCTGAGCCTGAGTCTATAAGCACAACCCTCATGTCTGATGGATTTACTGGATTCACATTGACTCCTGCAACAATCAGAGCATGGTTTGCTCCTTGGACACCATTGATATTATCCAACTTGTCATTTAGGCGGTTGGATAATTCACCAAAGATACGCTTGTATAGTTTCGGCTCATTTTTAACCCAAAGCTCGTTGGCATCGACACTTACTATTACACGGTGACCTGCACGTAATTCAGAAATAATATCAAAAATCGATGCATCGTCATATCTCTTTGTTTCAATTCCTACGGCATCAAGAAGATTCCCAGTGGCGTCACGGGGCGTTCCGCCATTTTCTGGATCAGGGTCATACCATCCATTGTTTTGTGCAAAGGCAATAAGTTCTTCTTGCGGAATTGCCACACCATAATCCCGCATTATTATTTCTTGGCTACGTATAGCACACGTGGGTTGATTCCCTTGATATATATTCCAGTCAAACGTGGAATCCTCATGATTGGGTTCATACCCATAATTTACATTGTCCTTCATAAAATGATGGCTTGATTCTAAGATGTTATCACTAAATGAAGATTCCGGAATGGATTCGTTAATGGCTGCTACCATATGGAGATTCTCTTCCATTAGATCTTCATCTATAGGTAGAGAGGGGGCACCTTCAATCCATATATCACCTAACTCGAAATTTTCTTCTGAATTAGCTGAAACTTCTATTGGTGGCAACTCAAAAGTACTCTCGTCAATTGAATCTAACTCTATTTCATCTGAGTTACATGCCATAATTTCATCAGTTTCGGCATTTGCCGAAACCAATGACCGTAAAAAGTCGTCTTTGGCAATTTCTTTAGAAATAGCTATCATTTCTGAATCGGGCAAGTTTCCATCAAGAAAGGCTGAAAACTTTTCGAGGCTTATTGATGTATTGAATTTACTGCTCATAGTTTCATCTCCTTTCTAATAGCTTCATATTGATCATTAGCCAGCTTACGTCTATTGTAGTAATTTGGCATGGTCATTCCCATAGTTTGAGCAATCTCTTTATGGCATTTCTTTTCAATCATATATAGCCACAGAAGTTGTTGGTATCGTTTATTGGGGATTCGTTGAATGATTAATTTTTGGATTGTCTCCTCATCTTGACGGTTAAGTTCTGTCATATCCATCATTTCAGAGCCAGCAATCTCAATTATATTCTGTACAATATCTCCGTTATCGCCATTGTTGTTAGGAAACTCAACAGTATTAATTTTCTTCCTAAAACGGGCATAACAATACGAAAGACTAGCATTTCTTAGCCAAGTTTTAAGAGAACTTTCACCACGATAATTTTGTAGGGGGCAGTAACCCGTCTTGACTCCAGGAGTCATAACTATCGTATAAACTTCATCTATAAACTCTTTACAGTTTTGACAATCTGTATAATATTGATTATATAGAGCCTTAAACATTGGATAACATTCTTTGTACATGTAATCCAACGTTGTTTTTACATCCCTTTGTAGGATTGCCTTTGCGATTAACAAATCACGTTCAAATAGTGCCATATTACCCATAGTACTTCTCTATATAGGGTTGGGCCAATCCATCAAACACACCAAATAACCATCCCTTCGCAACAAGAATATTCTTGCAAAGAACTGCCTTAGCAATATTTTGGTATGTTTTGCAATTTAATTCCATGGTGATTGATCTAATCTGTTGGATCGCCTCTCCATATTGAGCGATGGAGATTAATCCAATTACAAAGTTAGCTATTATTTCCCATATACGCACCATAAAAGACGAAAAATCGGCAAATTATTTTTCGTGAACTTTATTTGGCAATCCTCTGTAACAGGTTTGTTTAGCGACAACCTTTTGAATGTAATGTTTAACTTGCATATTCATTGTAAGATAGCCGAGCATCCAAATCTCTCGGCAAGAGATTTGGACGATTGCTAAACAATGAAGAGACTGTCTAACAACCAAAGTTAGGCAGTCTCTATTTTATACCCAAAATCTGAAGATTCAGGCTCCATTTGCCCCTATTGATATAAACTTTGGGTAAAGGTTAAAATGAGGGTTCGTATAAAGCTGTTTCGCTGTTCCTGAAGGCAAAACCTTGTCAAAAAAAGAGGATTTTCCCCATGCCTGGGCCAGTTTCCTCA
>OJLA01002656.1_pt1 | contig 10353 bp, 15 predicted proteins | sample 1596611 | NCBI WGS metagenome assembly OJLA01 (sample SAMEA4350168, study PRJEB24818) | metagenome | biome: human; feature: gut; material: faeces | place: Denmark | collected 2013-09
CGATGCGCCATTGACTAAAAACGTCATTGCACGGAATGTCACGATTGCTGCACCGAAACCCGCTCAGGAAGAGAAAGAATTCAAAGACACTGAAATTCTTCGTGTGGCACAACTCCTGTGCAAGCAGCTGACAGGAGATGACGCTTTTGGATGGAATCCGGAGCTTCTCGCACAGATTGCAGATTGCACGGCAGCTTTACTCGCCACTAACGGAATCAGTGCTCATTTTCCGAGCGCCAATACTGAACCCATTTGCTCTTGGGAAAAACCGGTCGTCGAATATCAGCGTCCGGATTACGCCTTGGAGTATGGCACCGAATACTAAATGATGAAAGGAGAAAATATCATGAGTATTTACGCATCACGGAACACCATTCGTGCGGTTCAATGGGACCCCGAAGACAAGCAAAGCCTTGAAAACATCAAACAGCTTGTTGCTGAAAATCCCGGCCTTGGCTGGCGGGTGAGGGACAACATCATCCACAACTGCGTCACTATTTACAGCTTCGCTCTGGATGTACTGCGCATCAAGCCTTACGAATATCTGGTGGAGGGCAAGAAAAACAGTCTTTTTGTTGTCTCGCCCGAGACCTTCGAACTCTTTTATGAATTGAGCGACACAACTGAACACAATCACTGCTAAGGAGGATATCATGGCCAAAAAATATCTTGGTGTCGTTCTGACCACCAAAGAACACGATAAATATCGTTTTGTCGTCTATCGCTATAAGGACCCTGGCATCCCTAATACTTGCCCGATGTGTCAGCTGCTTCGGGCCATTCACAAATTCCAGCAGGAATACGCTGAAATTCACCGCGAACATTGCAGCCGTATCCCGCCTCGCAAGTGGTACGAGCTTGGCAGAGCAATGCCGAGTATCGTTCTGCGGAAATACGGCCTGGAAAAGCATTGCGAGATGTCATTTGAGCCGAGTCGCGTGCCTCCAGCTTCTGCGCTGAAACTCATCCCTGGTGCGACCGCTTCTAACTGGAAGCAGTACATCTGGTACGTTGATGGTGATGTGACGATGCTTGGCTAAACACCATTGCACATTTGTGCGAAACCTATATAATTAGAATTGTTCGATAGATACCATCAAACCTTGACGGTTTTCTTTCGCACAATTTACAATTCTGCAAGTAAAGAGCAGACTCACCGCATCGGTGGGCCTGCCTTTTTTGTTTGCGCAACTACAAACAAGGAGTGTAAAACCATGAACAAAAAATATCTGTTTGACAAAACCAATGTCATTGACCTGTCCAAGCTCTACGCTGAAGACAACAATGATACCATGTTTTACTGGTGCAATTCTTGCGGGGAAGTGAATCTTCCCGGAGACGTTGGCATTGTTCTACACATGGAGGACGAGCTGCCTCCGAACATCAAAAGCATCTTTGAGCACCTGGAATGCGAGCGCAACGAAACAAATGAATATGCCGTCACCGTTTGCAACAAAAGCGGCATTCTTTTAATGGCCCTGTATCCGTGCCGGTTCGTTGCGGATGTACTCAAGATTGATGAAGAGAGCGAGAAGGCGCTGGACGCTACCGAACAGTTCGCCTTGAACCTTAAAGGTTTTGGCAACAGGCTGGCTGCAGAACTCAAAGAAAGTGACCCGAACTGTGAAGTCGTCCTGGGCATCCATACCGACCCGGAAGGCCCGGAGTTCGGCGTTTTTGTTCCGTTCTTTGAGGATGAGCAGCCTGTCGCAAACAATCTTACCAGCATCCGCAAGAAGTTCAACGAGATTGCTTATTCCGACGTGGTATGCAATCTCATCCGTAAGGAGGCATAATGTTATGGCTGACAAAATGATGAAAGCAGAAGAAATCGCGCGAGCATTCTTGCACGAGATGAATCCCGTCAACTGGAACGGGCAAGGCGAAATGCCTGCTGGTGTGGATACACGTACGCTGTCGTTCTCCACTGACCTTCCCGATGTTCGTCTTGAGGTTTCTCTTGAACTCGCAAGAGAAGAAGACAATACTTTTCAGTGGGAACACTACTGTGAGCTTGTGCAAGAAAGCTCCAACACCGTGATTGAATGCGCTCATGGGTACGGTATCAATTCTGTACAAAATCTTGCCGATACCATTAGTTACCTGCTCCAGGTGAATGCCAAAACAATGTAAGGAGGCTTGTAGCCAATGACCATCAAACACCCCATTGCCGGTAAGCGCACCGGTTACTTTGACGAGAATGCCACCGCTCTGAATGTTGGCGATACCGTGGTGCTCTTTGGGAAGAACGGAACAAAGCTCCCGTTCGTCAAGAGAATCGATAACAAGGAGGTTATTTACGATGACAAAAAAGCTTGCTGAGTCCTACAAAAACGCTTATGGATTCTGGGAAGTTACCACGGAAGGAGACTGCGAAGGTCGGTCTGTCAATCGTATCGGTGTCTACGAAGGCTACATCGATGAAATTGCTCTGGCATTGGCAGATAGGTGCTATTATTCTTTGAGCTTTCGTCCCATCAACCCGCATGCTCTCAATATGACGCCAAAGCGCAAATCCGTTGAAGTTTCTTTTGATGTTGGGTCAAATACATGGGACATGGACAAGGATGGTATTGTTACAGCCTTCAAAGAAGTGCTGAAAGACCGTCCTGTCTATGTTTGTGAAGGTCGCTACTTCGGCAGCGTAAACATCTCAACCGAAGAAGAAACTGATGAAGAAAAACGGCAGAAAATTCTGAAGAAACTTTCTCCTGAAGAACGCCGGATTTTGGGTATTGAAGAGTAAAAAACCATGAAGGAGAGTATTAAAAAATGTTGATTGATATGGCAAGAGAAGGCTTCAACACCGGATTCGAAGACGAAAACGGTAATCCAATCCTGGTAGGCGACCAGGTAGAGTTCTGCGGCGAAATCGGCAAAGCTGATTATTGCTGCGGTGCGTTTGGATTCACTTTTGAGCACGGTGTGCCCTGGGATGCTATCGAACAGGTAGTGCGCGAAACCACTGGAAATGAACCTTGTTTCCTGTACAATGACAATTTCGTCAGTTTCTGGGAAATCATCTGGAATCTGTGCGACGGCGCGGATGACCGCGTGTTGCCGAATCCTACGGAAATCGACTAATAGCATTAAGCCGTCTGCCTTTTGGTAGACGGCTTTTTTCTTTTCACTTGCGATAATGTGCGAACGGCGTATGATGAAACTGTACGATAGATACCAGCAATCGAAAGGGCATCCTGCCTTTCGTACAATTCACATTTCGCTTGAAGGCGGACTTCCCGATTGGGAGGCCCGCCTTTTTGCGTATTCACAAAAAAGGAGTGCAAATTATGTTTATCATCACAAAGACTTTTACCGATGACGAGGGGCATCTTTACACAAAGGTGAATCCAAAGCAGTTTTCTACCCCCGGAGAAGCCTACAATGACATGCGTGAAGATTACCTCAATGAGCTCACGAGCCGTGGCCTGAAAAACAACGGCGGTTCCAATGAAGATGGCGAATCCTGCCCTGGCGGATACATCATCGGCGATGAGGCACAAATCTACGACTATGCCCAATACACCCCGTATGAACAGCTTCTTCCTGCTGTTTTGTTCGGAGTCCATCGGATTGGTTAAGGAGAATCGCAATGGCTAAAAAAAGTGCAAGAAAAGAAATCACAAAAATCAACCAAAAGCAAGCCGCACTCGAAGGCTATTCCTACGAAAGAGCCTATCATACCGCCAAGCAGGCAGGGGAACCATCCTACCGATTTGCTGTCGGCGATAAAGTACAGGTGGGTCATCTTCTGAACTGTGTTGTTGACGAAATTCTTGAAGGCGGGTACATGTACCTTATCCGCAGTGGTCCAAACAGCGATAACTATTCAAGCTGGGCTTGGACCAGTGTTCGTCCGCTGGATGATGACAAAGACACAGAATTTGCAAAGCGTGACTCTGCATTGTCCCGTCTGCACTATTCGAACCGTAGTATGTATTCTCTGCTCAGCTTCCACTACCTGTTCGGCGTTGATTTCAACCCTGATTATCAGCGTGGTTCGATTTGGGATGACGAGGACAGGGAAAAGCTACTGGACAGCATTTTCGCAGGACGTGAGATTGGTCGGTTCGTCTTTAAGCAGCTGCCATTCACTCGCACAAGCGACGATGGCAACTACTATGAAATCGTCGATGGCAAACAGCGTATGTTGACACTGCTCGCTTTCTACGAGAACCGTTTTCCGTACAAAGGCGTATACTACAATGACCTTTCCGCCCAGGACAAAAACTGGTTTATGGATGCTCCCATCGGCGTTGCTGAGATTGACCAGAACGTGACTCGTACAGAGGTTTTGGAGATTTTCCTCGCTCTGAATCAAGGCGGTAAGCCTGTTGCAAAGGAAGTCCTTGACCATGCACGCGAATTGCTGAAAGAAGAGAAAGGGAAAGGGAAAGCATTATGAGTCCTATGTTCAAGCAAGCAGTCGGAATGACCGAAATCTATGCAAAAGGAATCGCAGAGCTCTTTCTCATTCGCTGTAATCCCTATCATTGGGATGGTAGCGGGGAAGTCCCTGACGATGTCAAATTTGATGTGTACAAGCGCAAAATCGATGAGACATACGATGGCTGCACGCTCGAAATTCAGCTTTGTAAGCCCGATGGCTGTCTTTGCTATGCGGCGTCCGTACATCTGTACGAAGGCGGATTCTGGACGGGACACGGCATTGGCTGCTTCGACAAGACTGCGATTTGCAATGACCCCGGTTCTGTCGATGCCTTAACCGGCGCTATCATGCGCGTGTGCATGACATACGAAAACCTCACGAATTTCCGCAAGGTTTTCGTCAAGTGCCTTACCATCAGCCAGAAGCGAATGAACGAAATCAAACAGTATACCGACGACGGCAAAGAACAGGATGAAATCGAGTTCGAGTCCGTTATTTTTGCCGATGGTATGCACATGGATGTTCGCTGTATCCCACGTCACAACGGGCCTTCCTGGTGTGAAGTGGCTATTTATCGTGAGGATGAAGACATCGTCACGTCTGAGCCCAGCAATTCGTTCTACAATCATTGGGTTTGCCAGACGGCAAACGCCACCTACCATCTTTATATGGGTATTGCTGACGAATAAAACTTGACGCACCTTGCGAACGGCATATCATAGAAATTGTACGATAGATACCAATAATCGAAAGGGTATTTTGCCTTTCGTACAATTCACAATTTCGCATGAAGAGCGGACTTCCCACACCGGGAGGCCCGCTCTTTTTGCGTTATAACAACAAAAGGAGTGTATTTTCATGAAAATGACAATCACAGGCCAAATTGATGGCAAATCCGTGCCAATTACTATTCCGATTGAGAAAGTTATCGAGGCTTTCTGGCCCTACGCCACCAAGCCTTCTACTCTCTCTGTATCCACGGACCTTGAATCGGACAGCATCAGCGCTGATTTTATGCTTGGCCAGGAAACGAAGGATTCTTATCCCGGTATCTGGCTCACCAGCAAAAACAGCAATACTGGCCGCACCGGTTCCTGGTTCCGTCTGGAACTGCCGAATGAAACCAACGATATGGTTAAAGGATTTCTGTACGGTGGTGACGACGCAAAGGAATCTGATGATTATATTGCTACCATTGCAGACGGCATTCGCAATGACAACGATGATTCGAAGCGTGTGCTTTGGGTAGATAAATCGTTAACTCATGTCGAGCCTACGACCAACAACTATCTGAAACGTCAAAGCGCTGTCACTGAAAAGCAACTCGATGAGTACGACGCTTGAACTGATACCATAAATTTCCCCACCTAACCAAAAATAACAAATAAGGAGAGTAAAACTATGTATCTCGAAACTATTGATGAAAAAGCGTTCCGTTCTTTTCTTTCTAATCCTGCTATTTCCGTTCTGGACGGTAACGTTCTGGATAAGTACCACGGCTCGAATTTCTACCGTTTTGTCCGCGTCCCCCTTTCCGATGGCGGTGAGCATCATGTTGACGCCATCTTTGGGAACATGTACAGCACCTATGACCTCGCCTTGAACGCTCACCGTTTTTCTGCAAACGGCAACCTTGAGTTCATGGCTTATCTCGTGGACTACAAGGACACATACAACGAAAGCTACCAATTCCGGACATTGTTCGGAGGCAGCGTCAGCACCGAGGACGGGTCTTTCCATTCGGCTCGCACCGAGATGGCCAAATCTCTTTACGAGTATCTGGAGAAAACCACGGTGCTCGAACCTGAATATCTTGAGGACCCGGACCGCAACAAGCTGGCCTATGTGAAGGCCGTTGACAAGTATGTCTACGCCGAAGAAGAAGGGAAAATGAAAGAAACGTTTTCTAGATACTTCAAACGCTTCGACGACACTCTCACCGTCGAATTTCTTGCCAACCCGAGCCATTGGGCCGAGAACGTGGTAGCAGAACTCGACAAACGGACAGAGCTGTATGATGGCCTTAATTTCAGCGCCGGAAGCGGCAAAGAATTGATTGCTGTACAGCGTCTTGTCGAGCAGTACATCAAGCAGTTTGAGTCCGACCCGAATTGCTGGGAAAGTGAATACAAGAAGCTTCTGGATGCTGTTTCCGGCTGCAAGAATGTGCGGCTTATTCTCGAGGGGGACGGCAAGCAGCTCAGTGTTCAGTACCCTGTGTCCGACTTGAAGCTGCACCGAGCGGTAATGGATAAACAAATCAGCACTTTCCCGATTTCTCCTATCAAAACTCGGAATGAAGTCCAAAAATTTGTGAACAGCATCTTCCCCAAAGTTGACTACAGCATCCCCATCAAGATGGTTTCCCGCGTCGAAAGCGGCCGCAAGGTTCTTTGGGAGAATCCTTACTTTGAGAAAAACTAATTTCTCACTTGCAACCGTATGCGAGCAGAGTATAATGAAAGCATACGACAGATACCATTTACTTAATTTTTTTAACATTCTGCATTTGAGCAGACGCGTCTTTTTGGCGTGTCTGCTTTTTATTTGCAGACAAGGAGGAAAAAATGGAAATCATAAATCTGACCCCCCACCCCGTCACCGTGGCGGACATCACCATCAAGCCTTCCGGCGTGGTCGCTCGTGTTTCTTCGGAAACCGTCGATGTCGGTTCGCTGGATTTCAACGGGACTAAAATCCCGCTGACCACCACGGCCTACGGCGAGGTGCAGGGGCTCCCCGACCAGCGTGACGACACTCTGCTCATCGTGAGCAGCATGGTCGCCGCACGGTGCAAGGAGCGTACCGACGTCTTCATCCCCAATGAGTCTATCCGCGACGCGGAAGGACGCATCATTGGGTGCAAGAGCCTCGGTCGCGTCTGACCGCACCACCCCATAGGCAGCATTTGCCTCCTGAACGATACAGGTACAAAAAAGATGCTCCGGGTTTGCTTGGGTCAAAGGCAACGAGAGTGTGGTTTCCACTACCAAGCCACGTTTCACTCTAGTATTTGGGTAGATTGCAATAATGAGGTTTACCTCAAAAGTCAGGATGTCGGCAATGGGACATTCTGCACCAGCTTGCTGGTTGTAGAAAGAAGCTGCTTTTGCAGTGAGTACTCATTGCTCCAGTATGAGGGGTACGACCGACTCATATAACATCATATCGTGATTCTCGAAAGAAAATTGATGTTGGACCAGTCTCCTGGTGAGTGGAGAAGGCAATGCTTGCCTCCTGGACGATACAGGTATAAAAAGGCATCCGGGTTTGCTGCGGGTAAGCAAACTAGAGCGTGATTTTCACCATCGAATCACAATAGCTCTAATATAAAAGATGGATTGCAATATGAGGGTTACCTCAAAAGTTAGGACTGTCGGCGATGGGACGTCCTACACCAGAACTCTGGTTGTAGAAGGAAGCTGCATTTCACAGTGAGCACTCATCGCGCCTGTGCAAGGGCGACTGAATACCAGCCATACGGCTGCAATAAGGTCACAAGCGTCTTGCATAGCGCCATATCGAAAATACTTTGTCAGAAGTATGGCGCTGACCAACCTCTCGGTGAGAGAGTAGCCTGTCTCAGGGATAACCTGAGAGTAGCGACGGGTGGTTTTTGCCATCAGAATAAATTGTGCTGACACACGATTCGTTCCGATTGAGCCTTGCAGAAATGTAGGGCTCTTTTTTGTTGCCAAAATATGCGATTCGCTTAAAATAAAAGCTGTACGATAGATACCATCCTACACCAATTTGGTCGTACAATTCACAATTCTGCAAGCAAATGGCAGACTCACCATTTCGGTGGGCCTGCCTTTTTTGTTTGCGCAACTACAAAAAAGGAGTGCAAAAATGTTTATTAGCTACAAAGACGGTTCTATCATTTTTGGTGGAACCGCCAACCAACCCCACGATAACCTTGTCATAACGCTTGACGAGATGGAACAGCTTGCCGACTTCTATCAGTATGAGCAGGACAAAGCAGCCGTTAAGGAATACCTCAAAGCCGCTATCAGCATTCCGGGCTCGGCGGAGATTTCTACAGAGCTCGCCAAGAAGTATCTGTACGACGCCGGGCTGCTCGACCAGCTTGTTGAAGAATCGAATCACAGCCAAGAAAATTTCGGCGATAACTTCCTCACATCCATCGCAAAGGGCATCGAGGCGCTGGAAAAGGGACTCGATGTCAAGGAATGGGAAGGCTTGCCGGAACCCGTTGCCAACCGAATGGCACACGAGTTCATCGCAGAACGGAATCCCTGCCGTTGGACCGGCTCTGGTGATGCTCCCGACGATGTAGGTTTCGAGCCTCTGAACTTCCCGATTGACGACATCTATCCCAAAGGCGATAAGCCCATCCTGCGTATGCAGCTTATCGGCACAACCTTCCCAAAACTCCATTACGTCTATGAGTGCAGCATCATCGAGAACGGTGTGGACCTCTGGGCTCGCCGAACGCAAGATGCTATGACCGCTGGAAGCATCGAAGACTTGGCGGACACTATCCTGTATGTGGCCCGTGCATATGAGCTGAGTAAGGGCTTTGAGCGGGTATATGCTCAGCATTCGACCCTTGACAAGGAAGAATACGACGGAATCATTGCCGGATTCTACTATGGTGCAAGCTTCGACAAAAATAGCTTTATCTCTGTCAGCGGATTCTTCCCGGACGACATCGACATGACCATTACCTGGAAGTGTGATGATGACGGCAAAGTATACAATGAGGCTGTCCTTCACAAAAATTCCTCCGAAGAAGCCCTGGCTCGTTCCGGCCGCATGTACGAATTCTGCAACCATTACGTTCTGCCGTATAAGGGTGCAGAATATCATGTGATTGTCAATGTCCTTCCTGAACCCCACGTTCTGGAAAAGACCGTTTACATCAGCGAGAAACGTGCCAGAACCATTGAAAAGTATCTTCGCGGCAAAGAGCTGCAGGGGATGGGCGCATCGTTGAGTGAGACGGCTACGTTCCCGGACGGTTTCAGCCTGGATATTCGCTGCTGTGGTACGGAGGACGATTCTTTCACCGAAGCCATTCTCTACGACTGCGAAGGGAAAGAGGTCGCACTTACCGAGCCCTGTGATGTCTTCACCGGTTGTTGGGAACTAGAGGATGAAACCACCGGTACGACATATCGCGTTCATGTGATGACAAAGCCGCACCTTAACTAACCAATAGCATTAAGCCGTCTACCTTCGGGTGGACGGCTTTTCTTGTGTGTTCCACTTGCAGGAACGTGCGAGCTGCATAAAATAGGTATTGTACGATAGATAACATTCTATGCCTATTTCGGCCGTACAATTTACAGTTTTGTTTGTAAGCAAAGCAGACTCGTCATTTGATGAGCCTGCTTTTTTGTTTACAGGAAAGGAAGTACCTATGAGAAAAATGTACGAAATCAAATGGTAAGTTCCTGTCGCGTTCTACGTCGAAGCAGAAACCGCTGATGAAGCAATCGATACCATCCGCTCTATGTTCTCCGACAGAGAAGACCCGGACTATGCCGCTGTCATCGAAGATGCTGTAAACAACAGCCTCGACATCGACATGGTACGGGAATTTGATGCCATTGAGCAGAAGGAGGAAGCCTAATATGTTTCTTATCTACGAGGAGAACTACGTTCCCGATTGCGATGTCGCAGATGAGTTCGCCCTGTTCACCAAAGAAGATGACGCCCGCGCCGAAATGGAAAGACGTAAGCTGTGCTATCTGGAACAGGACGGATTCTCTTTGCCGGATACCGTTGGCGAAGATGCAGATAGAATCTGCCTCAAAGTAGATGGTGATGTCGGCGAAATCTATATCTGCCTCATTAAACTCGACCCGCAGTAAAGTGACATCGCTCAAAAGTTCGATACCATCAAACAGAAGGAGGAAACCATCTATGTTTCTCGTCTATGAAGAGAATCATATTCCCGGCTGCGATACAGTAGAGAGTTTTGCTTTGTTCACCGA
>OJLA01002664.1_pt1 | contig 10333 bp, 7 predicted proteins | sample 1596611 | NCBI WGS metagenome assembly OJLA01 (sample SAMEA4350168, study PRJEB24818) | metagenome | biome: human; feature: gut; material: faeces | place: Denmark | collected 2013-09
GATCTGTATAGATAGTTACATCTAACTAACCAAGAACATCCTACCACGGTTTCCCAAAAGGTGCAAGAGCTGGGCGGAATGTTTGCGGGCATAAACTTTGCACAAGGGCAGGCGGCATGGTTTCAGCGTGCCCGGCGGGGCCGTTGAATATTCCATATGACGGTCATGCGATTTTGATATGGCAGATATGCTAAAAATAATCTTTACATTTTGGCAGGGCCGTTCTATACTGGAACGCGGTCAAGATTTTTTAATGGTATACTGGTTATCTGATAGAGGAGGATCACACTATGAATAAGGATCTGACGGTCGGCAAGCCGTCACAGGTGCTGTGGCAGTTCTGCCTGCCCATGTTCGGCAGCATTATCTTCCAGCAGCTGTACAACATTGCCGACAGCCTGGTGGCAGGCAAGTTCATTGGCGAAAACGCCCTGGCTGCCGTGGGCAACAGCTACGAGATCACCTTGATCTTCATTGCCTTTGCATTCGGCTGCAATATTGGCTGCTCGGTCATCGTGTCGCGCTACTTTGGTGCCAAGGAATACGATGACATGAAAACCTCGGTGTACACGGCCCTCATCGGCTCGGCAGTGCTGTGTGCAGTGCTGATGGTGTTCGGTCTGCTGGGCTGCCGCAGCCTGCTGGAGCTCATCAACACCCCGGAGGAGATCCTGGCGGACTCGGCCCTGTATCTGGACATCTACGTTCTGGGCCTGCCTTTCATGTTCTTCTACAACATTGCCACCGGCATCTTCTCGGCCCTGGGAGACAGCAAGACGCCCTTCTACTTCCTGGCAGTGTCCTCCCTTTCCAACATCGGGGTGGACATCCTGTTCGTAGCCGGGTTCCAGATGGGTGTGGCCGGCGTGGCCTGGGCCACCTTCCTGTGCCAGGGCGTCAGCTGCGTGCTGGCCATGGTGGTGGTGTTCCGCCGGATGAAGGCCATCCCCACCAACCGTAAGACGGTGTGGTTCTCTTGGAATATGCTGGGCAAGATCGCCGTGGTGGCCATCCCCAGCATCCTGCAGCAGAGCTTCATCTCGGTGGGCAACATCATCCTGCAGAGCGTCATCAACACCTTTGGTGCCAGCGTCATTGCAGGCTACTCTGCCGCCGTCAAGCTGAACAACATGGTCATCACCTCCTTCACCACCCTGGGCAACGGCATCTCCAACTATACCTCCCAGAACATGGGTGCCGGCAAGATGGATCGTGTGAAGGAAGGCTTTGGTGCCGGGCGCAATCTGGTGTGGCTCATTTGTGTGCCCATCGTCATCCTGTACTTCTTCTTCGGCCGCACCCTGCTGCTGCTGTTCATGAATGATCCCCAAGGCCCTGCAGTGGCTACGGGTATGCTGTTCCTGCACATCCTTTCGCCCTTCTATTTTGTGGTGTCCCTGAAGCTGGTCACCGACGGCATCCTGCGCGGCTGCGGCCTGATGGGCCGCTTCATGGTGGCTACCTTCAGCGACCTGATCCTGCGGGTGGGCATGGCCATCGTCCTCAGTGCTACAGCTCTGGGCAGCACCGGCATCTGGCTGTCCTGGCCCATTGGCTGGTGCATCGGCACGGTCCTGTCCCTGGTGTTCTACGTCACGGCCATCCGCAAGGCCCTGGCAGAGCCGGTGGCTCAGGCAGAGGCCCAGGGCCTGGAGGCAGAGCCGGTGGCTCAGGCAGAGTTTGCAGCCCAGGCTGAAATGGAGACCCTGTAACCTTTTTGAAACTTGTGAATTGTATTCACTTCAAAAACAAAGAAAATGAACGATTTGAAATAGTGCACAAAAACGCATTATAAAAATTGGCCAGATTGTCAATAAAGACGAGAAAATGCCCCCAAAAGTATGGACGGTTTGTGAATTGCGGACCCGGGGCTGAATGGCTATAATAACAGTACAGAACAGAGGCAAGGTCGCTTTTAGAGGGGAAGGGCCTTGCTTCCGTTTTTATCCTGAAGGCTATTCCAATAGATCAAATACTCCGAAGGAGGAGATCGTTATGAAAAAGCTCATTTCTCGTCGTCAGTTCCTGGCCGCTGCCGGTGTGGCAGCTGCCGCCGGTGTCCTGACTGCCTGCGGCGGTTCTTCCGCCAGCACTGCAGGTTCTGCAGCCGGTTCCGCTGCCGGTTCTGCCGCTTCCGGCAGCACCATCAAGGTGGGCGTGATGGGCCCCCTGACCGGCAACGTTTCTGTTTACGGCCAGGCCGTTGTCAACGGTGCTACCCTGTACCTGAAGCAGGTCAACGAAAAGGGCGGCATCAACGGCAAGCAGCTGGAGATCATCACCATGGATGAGCAGGGCGATGCAACGCAGGCTGTCACCTGCTTCACCAAGATGTGCGATCAGGGCATCACCGCTCTGGTGGGCGACGTTACCACCACCCCGACTCTGGCACTTGCTGCCGAGAGCGCAGACTACAACATGCCCATGGTCACCGCTTCCGCTACCGCCGAGGCTGTCACCTACGATGCCGAGACCGACACCGTGAACGAGAATGTGTTCCGCGCAACCTTCACCGACCCGTTCCAGGGCATCAAGATGGCTGACTACGCTTACCAGAAGCTGGGCTACACCAAGGCCGCTGTCATCTTCCAGAAGGGCGCTGACTACAACGAGGGTCTGGCAGAGAACTTCGTCAATGAGTTCGAGAGCCTGGGCGGCACCATCGTCGATCAGGAGACCTACTCCGAGGGCGATGTGGACTACAAGACCCAGCTGTCCACCATTCTGGGCAAGGCTCCCGAAGTGGTGTTCTGCCCCAACTACTATCAGGAAGTCGGTCAGATCCTGGCTCAGGCTGAGAGCGTCGGTCTGGCAGTTCCCTTCCTGGGCGGCGACGGCTGGGATGGTCTGGAAGGCTACGCAACGGCCGACCAGCTGAAGGACGCCTACTTCTGCGCAAACTACGCAAAGGGCTCCAACCCCGACTTTGAGAACGCCTACAAGGCTGAGTACGGCGAGGAGTACCCCAACGGCTTCGCTCCTCTGGGCTACGATGCTGCCATGACCGTTGTCTACGGCATTCAGGCTGCTGAGGATGCCGGTCTGGCTGCTGGCGATGACGACTACAAGCAGGCCGTCATCGATGCCATCGCAGGCGGCACCATCAATGGCATCACCGGCACCTTCACCTTCGATGAGCACCACAACCCCGTCAAGCAGACCGCTATCCTGTGCTTCGACGGTGCAACCCCCGTTCTGAAGGAAATGTTCTGATCTGCTTTGATCCTGCGCACCGGTGTGCGGCATGAAGGCAGTACTCAGAAATAAATGACCCATTGCGGAGACCGCCGGAACAGGTTTTGCTCGGCTGTCTCCGCTTTTTTGGTAAAAAAGTGTATCCCAAAAGGCGGGTCCTCCGCCGCAAAGAAAGGAAGTATCAGTCCATGACAGTGTTTTTTAGCCAGCTGATCAACGGCTTGTCCCTTGGCAGCATCTATGCACTGATCGCACTGGGTTACAGCATGGTGTACGGCATCATCCTGCTGCTGAACTTTGCCCATGGCGATGTCATTATGGTGGGCGCGTACATGTCCTGGTTCGTGATGAACCAGCTGGGCCTCGGCCCTGTCACCGCCGTGTGCGCCACCATCGTCACCTGCACGCTGCTGGGTGTGGTGATCGAGAAAGTTGCCTACACCCCGCTGCGCGGTGCGCCCCGTATCTCGCTGCTGATCACCGCCATCGGCGTCTCCTTTTTCCTGGAGTACACCGCAGAGCTGATCATGGGCTCCGGCGCAAAAGTCATCCCCGCGTATTTCCCCGCTAAGACGTTCTACGTCGGCAAGGTGCCTGTGGGCCTGACCTCCATCATCACGCTGGTGGTCACGGTGCTGTCCATGCTGGTCCTGACGTTCCTGGTCCAGAAGACCAAGCTTGGCAAGGCCATGCGTGCCGTCTCGGAGGATATGGATGCTGCCCGCCTGATGGGCATCAACGTCAACAGCACCATCTCGTTCACGTTTGCCGTGGGCTCCGCCCTGGCTGGCATCGGCGCAGTGCTGTACTGCTGTTCCTACCCGCAGGCAACGCCCACCATGGGCTCCATGCTGGGCCTGAAAGCATTCGTCGCCGCCGTGTTGGGCGGCATTGGCTCCATCCCGGGCGCCATGATCGGTGGTATTGCCATCTGCCTGTGTGAGTGCTTCGTCTCCGCCATCGGTCTGTCCGCCTGGAAAGATGCCGTTACATTTGCCATCCTGATCGTTGTGCTGCTGGTCAAGCCCACGGGCTTCCTCGGCCGTCAGGTGCAGGAAAAGGTGTAAGGGGGATTGGAAGATGAATACGAAACGCAAAACCCTGAAAATGCCGGTCCGCTACCTGATGAACGCAGTGCTGGTGGCGCTGCTCTTCGTGGGACTGTCCTACCTGACCCAGAACGTGCTGTCCACCTACCAGAACAAGGTCCTGCTGACCGTGGGCATCAACATCATTCTGGCGGTCTCCCTGAACGTTGCCACCGGCTATCTGGGCCAGCTGCCGCTGGGCCACGCCGGTTTCATGGCCGTGGGTGCTTACACCTGCGCCCTGTTCACCAAGTACTGCCCGCTGCCGGGCGGTATCTCCTTCGCCCTCGGTCTGGCGCTGGCGTGCGTCGTGGCGGGCCTGTTCGGCGTGCTCATCGGCATCCCGGCTCTGCGCCTGACCGGCGACTACCTCGCCATCCTGACGCTGGGCTTCGGCGAGATCATCCGCATCACCCTGAACAACATCGATGACGTGCTGGGCTTCAAGCTGTTCTACGGTGCCAAGGGCCTGAAGAACATCCCCAAATATTCGAACTACTGGAACGTTTTCCTCTGCGTGGTCATCACCTGCTTCGCCATCCATGCGATGATGAAGAGCCGCCATGGCCGCGCGGTCCTCGCCATCCGCGACAATGAGATCGCCGCCGAGAGCTGCGGCATCCAGACCACCTACTATAAGGTCATGGCCTTTGCCTTTTCGGCAGCCTTTGCCGGTCTGGCGGGCGGCCTGTACGCTTGCTATCTGGGCGTTCTGGACCCTTCCACCTTCGGCTTCATGAAGTCCATCGAGATCCTCGTCATGGTGGTTCTGGGCGGCATGGGCTCCATGCTGGGTTCCATCCTCTCCGCTACCGTGCTGACCATCCTGCCCGAAGCGACCCGCAGCTTTGAGAGCTACCGCATGGTGGTCTACTCGCTGGTGCTGATCCTGATGATGATCTTCCGCCCCGGCGGACTGCTGGGCAGCTACGACTTCTCCATGAGCCGCATCGTGGAGAAGATCATGAACGGTGAGCTGTTCCGCAAGAAGGATAAGGAGGGCGAAGACCATGAGTGAGTTCCAGACAAGACTGAACAGTGTCCCCTCCGGCGGCTTCCTGACCGACCGCGACAAGGACAAAAAGCCGATCCTCGATGTGCGTGAGCTGGGCATCGACTTCGGCGGCCTGACCGCTGTGGACGGCTTCAACCTGATGATCGGCCGCAGCGAGATCACCGGCCTGATCGGCCCCAACGGCGCGGGCAAGACCACCGTCTTCAACCTGCTGACCAACGTTTACCAGCCCACCCGCGGCTCCATCCTGATCGACGGGATGCCCACGGCGGGCAAGAAGACCTATCAGGTCAACCGGATGGGCGTGGCCCGCACCTTCCAGAACATCCGCCTGTTCAAGGAACTGAGCGTCATCGACAACATCAAGGTCGGTCTGCACGAGTCCCTGAGGTACGATCTGGCCTCCTCCCTCCTCCGTCTGCCGAATTACTGGAAGGAAGAGAAGAAGTGCACCGAGCGTGCGCTGGAGCTGCTAGACATCTTCCACATGGCGGACCTCGCCAACGTTCCGGCGGGCAGTCTGCCCTACGGCGCACAGCGCCGCTTGGAGATCATGCGCGCGCTGGCCACCAGCCCGAAGCTGCTGCTTCTGGACGAGCCTGCCGCCGGCATGAACCCCTCTGAGACCGCTGAGCTGACCGAGACCATCCGCCGCATCCGTGACGACTTCAACATCGCCGTGCTGCTGATCGAACACGACATGAGCCTCGTCATGGGCATCTGCGAGGGCATCGCGGTGCTGAACTTTGGCCGCATCATCGCCAAGGGCACCCCGGACGAGATCCGCAACAACCCGCAGGTCATTGAGGCCTATCTGGGCAAGAAGGAGGGCTGACAGATGGCAGAATCTATGCTGAAAGTGGAGAACATCAACGTCTATTACGGCAACATCCACGCCGTCAAGAACGTCTCCTTCGAAGTCAACGAGGGCGAGATCGTCACCCTGATCGGCGCGAACGGTGCGGGCAAGTCCACCACCCTGAAGACCGTTTCCGGTCTGCTCCACCCGAAGACCGGCGATGTGCTGTACAAGGGCAAGAGCATCAAGGGCGTCCGCGCCCACAAGATCGTGGAAGCGGGCCTTGCCCACGTGCCGGAAGGCCGCCACGTCTTTCTGCACATGACCGTGGAGGAGAACTTGGAGATGGGCGGCTACACCCAGCCCGCCTCCACCATCGGCCCCAACAAGGAGAAGGTCTTTGAGCTGTTCCCCCGCCTGAAGGAGCGCCGCAAGCAGCTGGCCGGCACTATGTCCGGCGGCGAGCAGCAGATGCTGGCCATGGGCCGCGCTCTGATGAGCAACGCCTCCATGCTGATGATGGACGAGCCATCCATGGGCCTGTCGCCCCTGCTGGTGCAGGAGATCTTCGACATCATCCGCAACATCCACAAGGAGGGCATGACCATCCTGCTGGTGGAGCAGAACGCGCAGATGGCCCTTTCCGTGGCCGATCGTGCCTACGTCTTGGAGACCGGCCGCGTCGTCATGGACGGCACTGGTGCCGAGCTGCTGACCAATGAGCGGGTCCGCAGCGCCTATCTGGGCGGCTGATCCCCCCTCTATCAACAAGCAAGAAAACCCCGTACAGACGACCGGAGGGCCGCTGTACGGGGTTTTTGCTGCCAGAATCAATTTACTTGCCAGCGATCATTTCGGTATAGGCCAGCACGAGGGGGCCGACGCCCTTGGCGTCGTTGCAGACGACGGGTTCGCTGAAGTAGTAGGCGAGGGAGCCGTCGCGGTGGTCCTTGCCGCCGAGGCCGGCGACGAGGCAGATGCCGCCCAGCTGCAAGCTGCCGTCCGGGTTCTTGGACAGGTACTTGTCGCAGGTGCCGTAGAAGGCTTTCTCAGCCCATGCGGCCATTCGCTTGGGCAGCAGACCCAGCCGCACGCCCTTGAGCACGGCGTAGGCGAAGAGGGCCGTGCCGCTGGTCTCAAGGTAGTTGCCCTCGATGCCGGGGTGGTCCATGACCTGCCAGAACATGCCGGTCTCCTCGTCTTGGAACTTGTGCACATCCTCAATGGTCTGTTTCAGCATGGCCTGAATGCCGCGGTACTCGTTGTACAACTGCTCGTCCATCCGCTCCAGCACGTCCACCATGGCTACCATGAACCAGCCCATCGCCCGCAGCCAGAAGTTCGGGCTGCAGCCGGTGACGGGGTCGGCCCAGTACATCTGGCGGCTCTCGTCGTAGCCGTGGTAATACAGGCCGGTCTTCTCGTCCCGCATATGCTTTTGGATGTTCATGAACTGCTTGTAGCTGTCGATGCAGCCCTGCATCTTGTTGAAGCGGGTCTCGTACTCCATGTAGAAGGGCTGGGCCATGTAGGTGCCGTCCAGCCAGACCTGCCACGGATAGATGTCCTTGTGCCAGAAGTTGCCCTCCTTGGTGCGGGGCTGGGTGGCAAGCTGGCTGCGGATCAGCTCAATGGCCTTGCGGTATTTTTCCTCTCCGTAGAGATCGTATAAAATAAACAGGTTTTTGCCCTGATTCACGTTGTCGAGGTTGTATTCCTTGGGGTCGTAGGTCTTGATGGAGCCGTCCGGCTGAACGAAGTAGTCGATGAACTGCTTGGAGAAATCGAGGTACTTCTTGTCGCCGGTGGTGTGGTAAAGGCTCAGGGTGGCGGTGACCATGCAGCCGTCGATGTAGTTCCACTTGTTCGGCTTGCCGCTGCGCACCTTTTCGATGTTCCACAGGGGGGCTTCGGCGCTGGAATTGGCGATCAGGTAGTCCACATAATCGCCCAGCATGGTGAGAATCTCTTGGTGGGTCATAGCTTAGTCCTCCTCAAAATGGCCGACATTGGCAAAGCGCAGACGCTCGCCCTCGTAGCCTTCGATCTTGACGTTGTGCAGGTCGATCTCCTTGACATTTTCGGCGTAGACGGCCAGCTTCTTGACGTGGGGGCGGTTGTCCGCCATGGCGGCCTGACCGGCCTCGGCGTTGGGGTCAAAGGTGATGGTGACGTTTTTCATGGAGACCCGCTCAATGGGCTGTTCGGGCAGACCGTCGAAGTAGCAGCCCGCGAACTGGGCGTCGGTGGCCACGATGTCCTCCATGGTCAAGCTGCCCAGCTTAGGGGTGTATTCGTCCACCGGCATGGCCTCGCGGCACTGGACATAGGGGCTGTGGCCGTCCGGGTCGCAGAAGTAGAACATGTTGATGACGAAGGGGGCCTTGACGCCCCGCATCTCCACGTTGCGGAACACCAGCCCGTCGATGACGGCGGTGTTGCCGCGGCCCCGGCGGGTCTTGACCCGCAGACCGCGGTCGGTGTGGTCCATGAGGCACTGGGTGACCACCATATCCTTGACGCCGCCGCTCATCTCGCTGCCGATGACGATGCCGCCGTGGCCCTTGTCCAGCAGACAGTTGCGGATGACGGTGTGCTCGCAGCTCTTCTTGAGCTTCATGCCGAGGAAGACCTTGCTGGCCTTCATGGCGATGCAGTCGTCGCCGACGTGGATGTTCACGCCGATGATGCGGATGTACTCGCAGCTCTCGGGGTCGATGCCGTCGGTGTTGGGGGCGTTGTAGGGGTTGTTGATGTTGAAGTTCAGCAGGTCAAGGTGCTTGACGAAGATGGGGTGGATGGTCCAGGAGTAGCTGTTCTGCACCGTGATGCCGTGCAGGCAGATGTTCTCGCTGTCCACCATGGCCACGGCACGGGGACGCCATGCAATGCGCTTGATCTTGGGCGTCACCCACCAGTCGCCGTTCTCCGCGTCGCAGTCCAGCGTGCCCTCGCCGGTCACAACGACGTCATGCACCTGCGTGATGTTCAAAAGGCCGGCAAAGCTATCCAGCGGGTTGCCCTCCCAGCCGGTCAGGTAGTATTCATCCACCTCGTTCTCGCTGGGGATCACACCGGGCAGGATGGGATAGTGGGTGCGGTCGTTGTCGCCCAGCAGCACAGCGCCTTTTTCAAGGTACAGGGTGGTGCAGCTCTTCATGAACAGGCTGCAGGTGCGGTAACGGCCTGCCGGCACGTACACCGTGCCGCCCTTGGGGCAGGTGGACAGGGCAGCCTGCAGCTTGAGGGTGTTGTCCGTGGTGCCGTCGGCCACCAGACCGTAGCGGGAAGCATCCACAAAGAAGGTCTCGGCCTCGGTGGTAAAGGTGCAGGTCAGGCTTTCGCCCTCGGCCTGCACACCCACCGTGTACTCAGTACCGGGCAGCAGGGAGAACAGGGAGAACACGTTGGTCTGGCAGGCTTCGTAGACGGTCTTGCCGTTCAGGGTAACGGTGAACGGGTGGGCCGGACGATAGCACAGGCCGTTTTCCAGCTCGAAAACAGCGCTGCGCGTCATGGAACGGATAAGCGACAGATTCATGAGAGAACCTCCTGATGGTTTTGTCTTGCCCAAATGCCTTGGGCATGGTATGATGAAAAAGAACCCTCTCAGTCAAACCCTTTGGGTTTGCCAGCTCCCCCGAAGGAGGGAGCTTTTATGGAGCGGAACGGTCAAATGCATAAAACCTCACCCTTTGGGAGAGGTGGCATCGCGCAGCGATGACGGAGAGGGTTTTCCCTCGGAAGATGATGAGAAGTGTATTATGAGATCAGAACGTGAAAAGATCACCGGCAAAGTGGCCGCAGCTACCCTGCGCCTGAATATTGGCCGCTACGAGCTGCCGCCGGATGAGGACACCTGCTATCTGCTGCTGGTGTCGGAGGGCAGCGTCACGCTGGAATACGAGGGCGGGAATGTGCTGGTAAACCCCGGCAGCGCCGTGCTGCTTGGCCCCGGCGGCTGCCGCTTTGCACAGACCGGCAGCGCCGTGCCGCAGATCGTGGGGTGCCACTTTCCACTGGGGATGCTGCATGATTTGAAAACCACAGCCGGGCGGGATTTCGGCCGCCTGTTTGCGCCCGGGGAGCGCACAGTGCTGTATGCACCGGTGCAGTGGCAGAGCCGCATCCGTACCCTGCTGGAAATGATGGCCAGCGCCAGCACCGAGCAGGATTACCCCGGCCCGCTGTACCTGCTGCTGATCCTGCACTATGTGGAGCAGGAGTGCATTGCCG